>Ga0114129_10007440_pt1 | contig 15598 bp, 9 predicted proteins | sample RhiMetdeltSRZDD1_FD_80071 | JGI IMG/M metagenome (GOLD analysis project Ga0114129, IMG submission 80071) | Populus rhizosphere microbial communities from Tennessee, USA - Rhizosphere MetaG P. deltoides SRZDD1 (version 2) (version 2) | ecosystem: Host-associated > Plants > Roots > Rhizosphere >... | reverse complement strand
TGACAACCAGCCGTCCCGTCCGGGCTCGTTGGGGTAATGGCAGCAGCCAGCAGCACGCGGCAGTAGCGCGCAGCCGTCGGCCACCAGCCAGCAGCTGCATGCAGCCAGCAGCCAGCGCCGTCCCCTCTTTCCGTTCCGGTAATCGCCAGTCGCCGCTATTGTGCCGTCGTCCGCGGAAACTTCCCATCCCGCATCGCGGCGTGCCACGCAAACACCGCCATGACGATCGCGGACTGCTGAAGATCCTTCTCGCTCACGCGCTCGTAGAAGTCCGCATTCGTGTGATGGGTGCGCACGTCATAATCGCGGTAGTCCTTGAGCGTCGTGAACCCCGGAATCCCCACGGCGGTGAAGCTCAGGTGATCCGTGTTGCCGATCTTGTCCACCGGATTTCGCTTCACGCCCAGCTCACCTAGTGGCCGCAGCCACTCATCGAAGATTGCCTTCGCGCCAGCATTCTCCTCGGAGTAGAACCCGTACGTCGGGCCCATGCCCGGATCGTCGTTGAGGTACACGGCGATCGCGTCACGTGCGGCCGCATCGTTCTTGAGGTGCTTCTCGACATACGCCTTCGATCCGAGCAGCCCCTCCTCCTCACCGCCCCATAGCGCGAGCCGGATCGTGCGACGCGGCTGCGCGCCCACGGCCTTGAGCATTCGCATCGCCTCCATCATCGCTGCAACGGCGTCCGCATTGTCCGTCGCGCCTGTGGCGGAGTGCCACGAGTCCAGGTGCGCGCCGATGAGCACGACTTCGTTCTTGAGCGCGGGATCGGTTCCGGGGATCTCGCTGATCACGTTGTACCCGCTCGTATCCGCAGCCTGATACTTCGCACGCAGCTCGGCGTTCACCCGAACCGGCGTCCCATGCTGCACGAGCCGAGCGATCATGTTGTAGTGCTCGGCCGCCAGGATCACGCTCGGCACGGCGTCATCTTTGGTTGCACGGCTGCCAAGCACGAAGAGCGTCCCATGTTGTCCCTGGTTTGGCCGAAGTACGAGGCCGACGCCGAGCTGCTGGAGAATCGGCATCATGTCGCGGATTGGGGTCTGCCCCTCGGTGCGCAACATGGGTGGAGCGCCGATCCGCACGCGCGCCTCCGTGTCGCCCGGTTGCGGGCGATCCGCCGAGATGAGTCGGTCGCCCTCCTGCGGAGGCTGCGGCAGTACGATCGCGCCCTTGAGCTTCGCGCCGAGCGCCTTGATTTGATCGGCTGTCTTGTCGCCCAGATAGATGGGTGTAGCGCTCAAGACCCCGCGGGTGGAAGGCGACCACGCCTCCGGATAACCCTCCAGCGGGAAATACCGCGGCTGGGTCATCTCGAGCGTCAGCTTATCGAGGGTCCATCCGCGGCCGAACGGCCACGACTCGATCGTGACGTTGCTCATTCCCCACTGCGTGAGCTTGCCGCGTGTCCAATCGACGGCATGCTTGAATGCCGGCGATCCGGTTAGGCGCGGCCCGATCTCGTCGGTGAGCGTACGATAGGTCTCGAGCACCTGAGAGTGCGCGCGCGATTCGTCTTGGAGTTTTCCAATCATCGCGCGATCGATCGGCTCCTGTCCGGCGACGGGCATCGGGTTCGACGCGGCGAGCGTGAATCCGAGCGTTCCGACGATTATGTATCTGTTCGACATGTGATGAGCTAACCTGCGCGTAACGGTCGATGGCTATCTTCCCGCGCACCTCGAGACGTCGCAAGATCCTCGCTCATCCGCCAGAGCATCTCGCGGTCCGCCAGGAACATCGAATGGCCCGATCGTCCCGACCCAACGTGAGCGCAGGGCTGTTGCTCTTCCGACGTTCGCGCGGAAGGCTCGAGGTATTCATCGCACACCCAGGTGGCCCGTTCTGGAAGGACCGCGACGTCGCAGCGTGGACCATCCCGAAGGGCATCGTCGAATCGGGTGAGGATCTGCTCGACGCCGCACAGCGCGAGTTTTTCGAAGAAACGAGCATCCGGCCAACTGGCCCCTTCATTCCGCTAGGCAGCATTCGGCAGAAGGCGGGAAAGACGATCCATGCGTGGGCCTGGGAGGGCGATGCCGATCCGTCGGCGATCGTCAGCAACAAAATGCGCACGGAGTGGCCACGCGGATCGGGCCGCATGATCGAGTTCCCCGAAATCGATCGATGCGCGTGGTTCGACCCGGCCACGGCGAAGTCGAAGATGAATCCCGCGCAGGCGGAGCTCGTGGACAGACTCGAGGCCGCTCTTGTGCCCGGGAAGGCGGGCTCGTAGCTATGCGTCCATGTCCAAGCCTCCTGGCCACGCCGCGATGGAACGACGCGACTTCCTTCGCGCCGGCGCTCTCGCGGCGCTCGCAACGACCGTAGACGTTTCGCTCGGCGAGAGTCGCGCGGGCACGGCCTCGCCGTCCAATACCGAGCGCCTCCCGTTTCAGCAGACTGCATTCGAGCTCGAGGAGACCACGATCGCGGCCCTGCAGGAAGGGATGGCGTCGGGTCGCTATAGCGCACGCTCGATCGCCGAGCGCTATCTCGCGCGGATGGACGCGATCGACAAGAGCGGGCCCGCGATAAACTCGGTGATCGAACGGAATCCCGATGCGATGCGGATCGCCGAGGAGCGTGACGCGGAGCGGAAGGCAGGACGAGTGCGTGGTCCGCTGCACGGCATCCCCGTGCTCATCAAGGACAACATCGACACGGCCGACCGAATGCGGACGAGCGCAGGCTCGCTCGCGCTCGCGGAGTCGATCGCGCCGCGCGACGCGTTCATCGCGGCCCGCCTGCGGGAGGCCGGCGCCGTCATCCTCGGCAAGACGAACCTGAGCGAATGGGCGAACTTTCGCTCGACGCACTCGACGAGTGGGTGGAGCGGCCGCGGGAGTCAGACGAAGAACCCGTACGTCCTCGACCGCAACCCGTGCGGGTCCAGCTCGGGCACCGGCGCGTCCATCTCGGCGAATCTCGCGGCGGTCGGCGTCGGTACGGAGACCGACGGATCGATCGTATGCCCGTCGTCGGCAAACGGGCTCGTGGGCATCAAGCCAACGTTAGGTCTGGTGAGCCGCTCGGGGATCATTCCGATCTCCCACAGTCAGGACACGGCCGGCCCGATGGCTCGCAGCGTGACCGACGCCGCTGCTCTGCTCGCCGTGCTGAGCGGCGTTGACGCGCGCGACTCGGCAACAGCTGAAGCCCGAGGCAAGGCAGCGACGTCGTACGCGAACGTTCTGAACCCGGCCGCGCTCAAGGGTGTGCGCATTGGAGTCACGCGGAACGCCTTCGGTTTCAACGGAGCTGTGGATCGCCTCATGGAGGAGGCGCTGGCGGCGATGAAGTCCGCCGGGGCGACGATCATCGATCCCGCGAACATCGTGACCGAGGGCAAGTACGGGGATGCGGAAGGCGACGTGCTGAACTACGAGTTCAAAGCGGGCCTGAACGCCTACTTGACCGCGTTAGGTCCGTCGGCGCCGCACAAGACGCTCGCCGACCTCATCGCGTTCAACGAGCAAAACAAGGATCGCGAGATGCCCTGGTTCGGCCAGGAGCAGTTCATCATGGCGCAGAAGAAGGGCCCGCTCACGAGCCCCGGCTATAAGGCGGCGCGCGCCAAGTGTCTGCGCATGTCGCGCACCGAGGGGATCGACGCGACGCTGGCGAAGCACCGCCTCACGGCGATCGTTGCGCCCACCGGCGGGCCGGCCTGGCCCATCGATCTGCTCAACGGCGATCATTTCACGGGCGGAAGCTCGAGTGCGGCGGCAGTGTCGGGCTATCCGAGCATCACCGTCCCGGCGGGATTCATCCACGGGCTCCCGGTCGGCCTCTCGTTCATCGGCGCACAATGGAGCGATGGCACGCTCATCGGACTCGCGTACGCCTTCGAGCAGGCAACGAAGGTGCGCCGCCCTCCGCGCTTCGAGCCGACCGTTAGGCCCTAGCGTTTGCGCCGCAGGCGCTTGACCGCGTCGCGGAGCTCGGCAGCGCGCGAGGCCGACATGTCGTTGAAGCACGTGGCCGCCGCCTGTGCCCACAGGGGGCCGGCGTCCGCTGGCGCGGCCCGGGGGCACTCATTTTCACGGATCGCGATCCATGCGCGCTGTTCGACGCGGACACGCTGGACGGTTGCCGGATCGGGGACACCCAGCGGCGTGTTGGACACGCGGCGGAGCTCTTCGACGAGCGCGTTGAACGCCTTGCCGAGCGGTGCATCACCAATGGCGATGTACGCGTCGAGACACGCCAGCTGATCCGCTACCGACACGACGCGGCACCGCGAGATCGGCACTTCCCCCCTGCCTAACGCCTTGGGGACCGCCCGGCGTGACGCGGGAGGCCTGAAGGGATCCTCGAACGTCGAGTCTCTGGCGTCGGCATTGCCATTCGCCCGGTCTGCGGTCGTCTGGTTCGAGTCCCTCGGTGGACGACCCGGCGCCACCCGAACGCTTTCGGCACGGCTCGACTCGCCTCGCGCGCGACCATCGGACGAAGCGATAGCCGCCCCACCAGTGCGACGGCGAGAACTCCCCGATGTCCGCCGTGCGGGCCGCTCCGGCTTCGGTTTTGGACGCGCGGGAATCACGTTCTTGCGTGCGATGGCGCGGTCGCCGGTCTTGACTGCGGCTGGCACCTCAACGACGCGGGCAGAGTCGGGAACGGGGGGAGCAGGCGCGGGAGCAGCCGGCACCGGTTTCGGGGCCGGCGCCGAGTCCGCGGCAACAGTCCGCGAGCTCGAGCTCACCTGCATGGACGTGCGGCGTGTCGGCTGAACCTTGCTTCCACCCAGCAACACGAACAGCGAGGCCGCGGCGGCCCCGAGGGGAACCATCAGGCCAACGATCTGGGCGATACGCTTGCGGCGCGCGATCGGGTCGTACGGTGATCCCGCGTTAGGGTCGAACTCCGGCAACGCGTACTCGGCCTCGGGGAACGCAGGAGCGGCCATCGCGTCGCTTGGCGTCGCCGGCGGAAGGGACGCGCCACGTTCCACGGCGTCGCGCGCCGGCAAAGCCAGTGCGGGGTCCGGTGCGAACAGCGTGGCCGCCTCGTTGCGCAAGGTGGAATCGACCAGGTCTGCCCCGTGCTCCGTGCCGGCCGCCTCGTCCTCTCGCAGGACCGCCGAACGAAACCGCACCGTTGGCGCGTAATCGCCCTTCGTTGAGCCCGGTGGGTACGTCTGCGAGAGCACCGGCGGAGGATTATACGTGAGGCGGTCGAGAAACTCTTCGGCCGTCTGCCACCGCTGGTCCTTGTCCTTGTGGAGCGCCCCCTCGATCGCGAACAGCAGGTTCGCGGGTACGCGCGGGCGGAGCGACGTGATGGGGACCAGGTTTTCGTGCTTCTGTTTGTAGATGACGCCGTACAGGCTCTCCCCCGCCCACGGCCGGCGCCCGGTCAACAGCTCCCACCCGAGAACGCCGAGACTATAGACGTCGCTGCGACCATCGACCTTCTCGCCGTCGATCTGCTCGGGCGACATGTACTGCGGCGTGCCGAGGGCGGCGCCGAGCAGCGTGATGCCGGTCTCGGTGTCGATGCTTCGCGCGATCCCGAAGTCGGAGAGCAGGGCTCGGCGTCGAGTCGGGTCGAGGAAGATGTTTTCCGGCTTCACATCGCGGTGGACGATGCCCTGCCTGTGCGCGTACCCCAGCGCATTCGCCACGTCTCGCAGGATCCACTCGGCATCCTCGGCACCTAACGACCCGAACTCGCGGAGCCGGTCGCGCACGGTGCCGCCCGAAATGTGCTCCATGATGATCGCGACCGCGCGGTCGTCGATCTGACGGATGGCTTCGGTTCGAACGATGTTCGGATGATCCAGCCCGGCCACGGTCCGCGCCTCGCGGGCGAATCGCTTGATCGCGTCGGGATAATCGAGGTATCGAGCGCGAATCGCCTTGATGGCGACGAGTCGGCCGGTCGATCGGTGGCGCGCGAGATAGACCGCGGCCATACCGCCCTGGCCAAGCTCGCGGATCAGCTCGTATTCGCTCTCCAGCGAGCGAAGATCGGATGGAAAGTCTACGTCGGCGACGGACATCGGCACGAAAACGGGGATTCCGCATCAGTGATGCGGGATACGTGCCGATTACGCAACCACCGACCGGCGAAAGACGCCCGGGTGTTACGAGCCCGACCCAGCCACCGTGGGGAATTGCAGGATGCCAGTCACCCGACCGAAGCCGCGAATGGTAGACGGCGAATACGCTTACCGGTGAGGCTGAAGATCGCGTTCGCGACCGCGGGAGCGACGGGCGGGACCGGCGGCTCGCCGAGCCCCGACGGAGGTTCGTCGCTGGCCACGAAGTGGATTTCGATCGACGGCGTGTCGCGCATGCGCAGCAGTCGGTAGTCGCCGAAGTTGCTCTGCCGGGTGCGACCGCGGTCCACCGTGATCTGGCCGAACAGCGCAGCGCTGAGGCCATCGATCACCCCGCCCTGCACCTGCGCCTCCGCTCCACTCGGGTTCACCACGTGGCCGCAATCGACCGCAGCCACGATGCGATGCACGCGCGGACGCCCGGTCGCATCTACCGACACCTCGGCCACGTGCGCCACGTAGCTGCCGAACGTGAAATGCGCCGCGATCCCTCGGCCGCGACCCCGGGGCAGCGGCTTTCCCCATCCGGCCCGATCGGCCGCGAGACGCAGCACGCCCGCCAACCGCCCCGTGTCGAATACCGGACCGCCATGATCGGCGTAGCGCAGCCGTCGAGGCGAGCCAAGCATCGCAAGCCGGAAGGAGAGCGGGTCGCGACCGGCGAGGTGGGCGAGCTCGTCGACGGCCCCCTGGACCACGAATGCGTTCGCCGAGTGCAGTGTGGCTCGCCAGGCGCCCGTTGGAATCGGCGACGCGACCAGCGTGTACTCCAGCCGAACATTCGGCAGGCACTGCGCCGGAAAATCGTCGGGATAGAGCTCGGACTTTACCGCGTCCGACCGCTTCGCGAACGCGTAACGCGACGTGTTCGCGACATGCTGTGCCCACGCGACCGGGGTCCCGCTGCGATTCAGCCCCGCGCGTACGCGGTGCATTCCCGCCGGCCGGTAATAGTCGTGCTGCAGATCTTCCTCGCGACTCCGCACGACTTTGACCGGCGCTCCCACTGCCTTCGACAGGTAGGCCGCTTCCGCCGCATAGTCCACCATGAGCCGCCGACCAAATCCGCCGCCACACCGCTCCATGTGCACGGTGACGTTCGCCACCGGGACGCCCACGACCTGCGAGACGAGGTCTCGCGCGTCGCCCGGGTCCTGCGTCGGGCCCCAGAGCTCCACGCGATCATCGCGGACGTCGGCCGTGTAGTTCACCGGTTCCATCGGCACGTGCGCGATGAACGGAACCTCGTACACCACGTCGAGCGTCCTCGCGGCCGACGTGAGAGCGGCATCCACGTCGCCGTCATCGCGGATCCGCTGACCCGGACGATCGAGCCCCGCGCGAAACCCGGTTTCGAGTGTTGCCGACGTCGCGTTGGCGTCGTTGGGATCAGTCCACGTCACGTCCAGGGCCCGACTGCCCTCGAACGCCGCCCAGGTGTTATCGGCAATGACCGCAACGCCCTCGCGGAGCTCGATGGGATTGTCTCGCGGCGCGATGCGCACCACCTGGCGGACGCCCGGCACCGAGTGCGCTCGGGCCTCGTCCACCGCGGCGACGCGCGAGCCGAATGGCGCGTGGGTGATCGCCGCGATGACCATCCCGGGCCGAACGACGTCGATACCGTACCGCTGCGTGCCGCGCGCTATCGGCGCCGCGTCGACGTTAGGCACGCGCGTGCCGATGGTGCGAAAGTCTTCTGCGCGTTTGAGAGGAACCTGCTCGGGGACTTGGGTGGAGCCTGCCTCCGCAGCGAGCTCTCCGTAGGTCAGCCGACGTCCAGTGGAGGTATGGACGACGACGCCCTGATCCGTACGACACGCGGACGCGTCCACACTCCAGCGCGCGGCCGCGGCGTGCACCAGCGCATAACGAGCGGCGGCGCCGGCACGTCGAAGCGCCGCCCAGTTGGAGCTCACACCCGTACTGCCGCCGGTGAACTGGCCGCCGAATCGCGGATCGAGCGGCGCCTGTGTGACCCGAACCTGGCGCCACGGGATGTCGAGCTCCTCTGCTACGATCATGGGGAGCGCCGTTTTCGTACCCGTACCGATCTCCGGGTTCTTCGCGGCGATCGTGACGATCCCGTTGGTGTCGATCTCGATGAACGCACCGATCGTCGCCGGTGATGCAGACCGGTTTGCGGAAAGCGCTCGGCTCGCCGCGCCTGCGCCGCGAGGCAGGATGACGCCCACGAGGAGACCGCCGGCGGCGGTCGTGCCGATCTGAAGGAAGGACCTGCGCTTCATGCTGCGTCCGGGATGAGCGACGTCGCGACGTTACGGCGGTGCACTCCGAACGACAACGCTCGTGGGACGGGGCGTGGGCGCTTTTGCAGTTTTCCTACAAAGGCAGGCGGCGGGCGGCGGGCGACGGGGGACGGGCGACGGAAAGCGTGTCATCCCGAGCGCAGCGAGGGATCGCGATCATCCGGGTAGAGGGGCCACTCTTTCGGGACGAGCGCGATCCCTCGCCTGCCGGCTCGGGATGAGGACCGGGCGGTAATGGCAGCAGCCAGCAGCACGCGGCAGTAGCACGCAGCCGTCGGCCGTCGGCTACCAGCATGCAGCTGCAAGCAGCGAGCAGCTATCTCGGTTTTGCGCGTCGCGCGGGTTCAGCTTGCATGGGATCGTCCGGCCAGTAGTGCTTGGGGTAACGTCCACGCATCTCCTTCCGTACATCGAAGTACGACGTGCGCCAGAACCCCGCGAGATCGCGCGTCACCTGCACCGGTCGCTGCGCCGGCGAGAGGAGATGCACCGTCAACGGCACGGTGCCGCGCGCGATGCGCGGCGTGTCCGCCAGCCCGAACATCTCCTGCAATCGTACCGCGAGCACCGGAGCAGACACGTCACCGTAGTCGATCGGGATCCTGCTCCCGCTCGGCACGACGATGTGTGTCGGCGCCAGCTCGTCGAGCGACGCACGCTTGTTCCACGGGAGCATCGTGAGCAGCGCGCCTGCGAGATCGACGCGAGCGACATCGTTCAGCGATCGCGCGCGGCCGAGGTGGGGTCCGAGCCAGATGCCTAACGTCTCACTCAGCGCTTCGTCGGAGACATCCGGCCATGACGAATCGAGACCCCGCAAGAACGCGAGACGTTTCCTGAGTGACCGGGCGCCATCGCTCCATGGCAGCGCGTCGGGGCCCGCCTGCCGAATGCCGTCGAGAAGCACGGCCCTCACCACTTCGGGATCCGGGTTGCGCAACGGACGCTCGGCCAGCACGATCGCTCCGAGGCATTCCCGCTCACGCGCGACGACGGCGCCATCGCGCGCGTCCCAGGTGATCTCCTGGTCGAGTGCGATCTGTTCGGCGAAATGACGCTCGAGATCTGTGAGCTCGAAACGCGCCGCGAGAAAGATCCGGCTCTCGGGACGCCGGCCATCGAGCTCCGCGGCGACGATGTAGGCCGAGTCGGATAGCGACTGCGCGCCCGACAGTGCGGCGCCGTTCCCGTTCCGCAGCAGAAATCGACCGGTCCGCGGGGCGCGAAGCTGCCCGATGCGATCGGGGTACGCGAACGCGAGCAGCAATCCCGCGGCCGATGTGTCATCCACAGCGACCGGGCCTTGTGTCTCCGGCGGTCCGCCTAACGCGGCGAGCAGCCGAGCCGATTCGGCGCGGATTCGGCGCAGGGCGTCGCCGCTCGCGGTCTGGCCCGGCGGAAGCGAATGACCTCGCCCCCGCAGCAGCGGGAGACGCGACTCGATGTCCGCGTCCGGCGGGCTCGCAGCAGTTCCTCTCATCGGGTCCCGCTCGCTCAACAGCGCGGCCAGGTCACACGCGAGCGGCAGGGCACCTAACGTTTTCGCTTCGACCACCATGTGCGCCAGCCGCGGGTGAAGTGGCAGCCCTGCCATCCGGCGACCGCGCGGCGTGATGCGGCCACCGGTGGCCGAAGTGCTCACCGACTCCAACGCGCCGAGCTCCACCAGGAGCTCGCGGGCCTGGGCATACGCGGCGACCGGTGGCTCGTCGAGCCACCGCAGCGTCGCCGGATTCTCGACACCGAACGCCGCCAGCTCGAGCGCGAGCGGCGCGAGGTCCGCTTCCAGGATCTCGGGCGACGAGTGGGCAACGAGGTGGTGCTGCTCGTGCTCGCCCCTCAATCGATAGCAGACGCCCGGCGCGACGCGTCCCGCGCGCCCCCGACGCTGGTCCGCAGAGGCACGCGACACGCGCACGGTCTCGAGGCTCGCCATTCCCGTGCGCGGCGAGAAGCGCGGGACCCGCGACAATCCACCGTCGATCACGACGCGCACGCCTTCGATCGTCAGGCTCGTCTCGGCAATCGACGTCGCGAGCACCACCTTCCGTTCGCCGGGACCGCTCGGGAGGATCGCATCGTCCTGCTCAGCGGGCGATAGCGTCCCGTGAAGCGGCCGGATGTGCGTTCGCGGTGGCAGGTCTCCGGCCGCGAGGAGATCCGCGGCGCGGCGAATCTCGCCGGCGCCGGGTAGAAAGACGAGAATATCTCCCTCGTCGGCTGACAGCGTACGCCTAACGACGGATACCGCGGCGTCTTCCACCCGCAGGTCGCTTCGGCGGTCCACGTAGCGTGTCTCGACCGGATACGCCCGCCCCTCACTCGTGATCACCGGCGCATTGCCGAGCAGGCGCGCCACGCCCGCGCCGTCGATCGTCGCTGACATGACCAGTACGCGCAGATCGGGGCGAAGCACGTCACGGGTCTCGAGCGCGAGCGCCAGCGCGAGGTCGGCGTCGAGGCTGCGCTCGTGAAACTCGTCGAAGACCACGAGCCCGACATCCTCGAGCGACGGATCCGTCTGCAGCATTCGCGTGAGGATGCCCTCGGTCACGACGTCGATGCGCGTCGCGCGGCTGACGCGCGTTTCGCCGCGCACTCGGAATCCGACGGTGCCGCCAACGCCCTGTCCAAGCAGCTGAGACATGCGCCGCGCGGCCGCCCGAGTCGCCAGTCGCCTGGGCTCGAGCATGATGATCTTCCGGCCCGTGAGCCACGGCTCGTCGAGAAGTGCGAGCGGCACGCCGGTGGTCTTGCCGGCCCCGGGCGGCGCCTGGAGCACGGCGCTCGTGCCGCGACCTAACGTGGCGGCGAGGTCGCCGAGAACGGCGTCGATCGGGAGCGGGGGCGGGGGCGGGGGCACATCGAAGAGTACAATGCGAGCGGCGCCGTATCGTCTCCCGTCTCCCGTCTCCCGTCTCCCGTCGTTCCCGCTTCCCCGTTCCGGGTTCCCTTATTGCCTCTCCGCCCGGATCACGGGCTTGAACAACAAGCCGTTCTGCTCGACCGAATCAGCCCGGACGACGAAGCTATTGCTCACGTCGAAGCTCACCACGAGCGTGCTGGTCTCTCCATCCATGACGTTCAGCCCGCCGCCCAGGAGCTTGATCTTGATTCCCGTCTTGTCGGCGCTCGGGAATTTGAGGCCGACGATCGACTCGCCACCGATGACGGTGTTCGCATCGTCGTTCAGCGTCACGCTCGACTTCGCCGGATCGATGATAAGGCGGAAGCCGTTGTAGGACCCAGCGGTAACCTGCGCGTCGCCAAGGAGCGTGTTCGTCCCGTTGGTGAGCTGCATCAGGTCGAACGTCGTGTTAGGCTCGGCAATGGTGACCCAGCCTTCCCTGCTCGACTCGGATTCTTCGGTGGCCTGCGCCGCTTCGACGTCGGTCGGCTCCTTCTGCTTCGCGTCGATGCGCACGACGTAGATGTCCACGCTTTTCACGTACCCCGACGGAATCGGCGTCTCTGTGCCGCTCGTGACCACGGCAGCGGCCATCGGGCCCGTCACCGACGCGTTCGTGAGCCGCACGTTCACAGTCCCGATACCGGCGCCGGTCGAATCACTGCATGCCGCGACGCCGAGGAGCGTCGCTGCCGAAAATGCGATAGCGATAACTCGGTCAGAACTGACCATCCATTCCTCCTTTGTAGGTGAGACGCACGAGCGCCGGCCGTTGCATCGCCGCGCCGGCATGGCGTGAACGATTGAGCGTCGCACGCAGGTGGCGCAGTGACTGCTCCGCGATTCGTTCATGTGAGAGGCCTCACGTTTCCCGCCGTTCGGGCACTTCGTCCTCGAAGTGCCATTCGACCCCGGCGTCATGAGAGCGCACACACGATTCTTTGCCATGCCAAGCACACGGTCGGTTCGCGCCGCGATTCGGGGCATCGGTCTCGGCGGTCTCGGCGCGCTCGTCGTGTCGGCGTGCGGCCGCCAGGCCCTCGACCGCGACACCATCCGCATCGGCATCGCCGCTGATCTCAAGCGGCCGAACATGCAGACCGTATTGCGTGGCGCCGAGCTGGCCATTGACCAGCTCAACTCAGAAGGCAACGGACGCCGGTTCGAGCTCGTCAAGCCGCCATCACCGGCCACTGGCGCCGTGGAGATCGCAGCCGCGTTTCGCGACGACCCGCGGGTCTTGGCCGTGGTCGGACCCGCCGACAGTCGAAGCAGTCGGGAGGCCGCGCCGATCTACTCCGATGACGACGGTGGCGGACGGCGCGCGCTCGCCGCCGTTTCTCCCACGTCGACCAGCATCTCGCTCTCGGGGCTCAACCCCTGGCTCTTCCGCGTCTGCCCGAGCGACGCCGCCTCGAGCAAAGCGGTGGCGCGCTACGTGCTCGACTCGTTAGGGTACAAGCGCGCGTCGATCATGTACCGCAACGACTCCTACGGGCGTGGCTGGAGTGCGGCGTTCACCGAGGCGTTCACCGGGGGCGGCGGCATCGTCCTGGAGAAGAACCCACACCTCGCCGACATGAACGACTGGCGCGCGTACGCCGGTATCATCAAGCTCACCAACCCGCAGATCGTCCTCTTCCCAGGCTCACCAGCCGACCTCGCGGGCTTCGTCCGTTCGCTGCGGGCGATCAATGCCGACACACCGGTCCTCGGCGGCGACGCCGTGTCAGAACTGGAGGCTCAGGCCGGGGAGTTCGCCGGCGTCCGCTACGTCGCGTTCTTCCAGGCGTCGCACGCCGAGACGCCGAAGGCGAAAGCATTCGTGTCCGCGTTCATCAAGAAGTACGGTGTGATGCCCGAGCAGCGTTCTGCTCTCGCGTACGACGCGACGATCCTGATCGGCCACGCGGCCCTCGAGGGTGGCGCGACGCGCGGTCGGGTGCGCGACTATCTCGCGTCGATCGGAAGCGCACGCGACGCAGCGGACGGCGTGACCGGTCGCATCGCGTTCGACCAGCAGCACGATGTAGTCGACAAGCCCGTCGTCATCGCGACGGTGGGTAAATGAAGCTCCAGACATCGCGGCTTCGTCCAGTCCTGACGCAAGTCATCGAGCGGCTTCGCCCGCGGGCCATGCGGACCATCCGCGGCCGGCTCACCTTCGGCTTCGGCGTCACCATCGTGCTGGTGGCGATGATTGCCGCCGTCGCCGTGAGCGCCCTTCGGGCAGGTAACTCCGGGAACGCGGAAGCGCTGGCGTCCGTCGAGCAGGAGTTCGATGGATCCCAACGCGTGATCACGGCTGCCCTCCGCGAGATCGCCGCGGGCATGCAGTATCTCGAGAGCGGTGCGTCCGCGGACCACGATCGATGGGAATCGATGATGGCGCGCGCAGAAACCGCCCGAACCGATGCCGGAAAAGTGAAGACTTTGACGGCCGAGCAGCGCGGGCGGCTCGAGGAGGTCGCGAACCTCCAGAGTGCGGTCGAGGTGCGTATCTCCGTCGCCCAGGCATACCGGCGAATCGGCCAGCCAGCCAATGCCGCGCCACTCGTTAGGGAGGCGTTTGACGACGTCGAGCAGATGGACCGGGCCCTCGAGCAGTTTCGCGCCGGCTCGGCCGCTCGGCGGAGCGACATCGCGACCACGCTCGCCACGCGCCTCCGTCGCGACGAGATGGTCGTGCTGATTCTCGGCATCGCCGCCGTCGTCGCCGCGATTATCTTCGCCATCGGCACGTCGCGCGCGGTGACACGGCCGCTCGCGGCGTTCGCCGTCGACATGGAAGCGATGGGGGATGGCGACCTCCGTCTCGCGTTCGACGAGCACCGGGAGGCGGACGAGTTTGCGAGGCTCGCGGTCGCGCTCCGTCGGGCGCGCGAACGTCTCGGCGCGCTCGTGGCCCACGTGCAGCTCGAATCGGAGCAGGTGTCGTCTGCCGCGAGTCAGCTCGCCGCGAATGCCACGAGCGTCTCCGACGCGGCCAGTCACATGACCCGCGGCATTTCCGACATCGCGCAGGGCGCGTCGGCGCAGCTCGACGCCCTGGGCTCGGCGGCGGACGCGGTGCGTCGACTCGGCGACGCTGGAACCGCGATCGAGACCGCGGTCGCAGCGACGGGCGCTGCTGGCGGTGAGATTCGCACGACGGCGAACGACGCACGCGCCGAATTGGAGAACGCCGTGACCACGCTGCGGGACGCGGCGCGCGTCGCCGATGGCTCGGCCGCCGAGATTCGCGAGCTGCAGGAAGCGACGGCCGCCGTGGACAACTTCGCGACGTTGATCGGCAGCATTGCATCGCAGACGAACCTGCTCGCGCTCAACGCGGCGATCGAAGCCGCGCGCGCCGGCGCGTACGGGCGGGGCTTCGCGGTGGTTGCCGAGGAAGTACGACAACTAGCCGATCAGAGTCATCAGGCGGCCGAGGAAGTGCCCGACAGCGTGCGTCGCATTCGTGACCGGATCGATCGCGCGGTGGGCTCCGTCGGCACGGGGACAGCTCGCATGCGCGATGCTCGCCAGGTGGCCGAGAACGCGTCGGCGGCGCTGGACCGGATCGAGCGCGCGATCGCGTCGGTCGACGACGCGACGGGACAGGTCGAACAGGTCGTAGCGGCGAGCCGTCAGCTCATCGGCGAGGTCGACGCCTCGATGGAGCGCGTGCGCACTGCGGCCGAAGGACACGCGGCGGCCGCGCAGGAGGTCGCCGCCGCAGCGGAGGAAAGCTCAGGGTCGATGCAGGAAGTGTCCGCCACCGCGCAGGCGCTGCAGCTCGCGGCGAATCGCGTGCAGGGGATGACGCAGGAGTTTCGGACCGAGGAGTTCCGAGCAGTCCGTCTGGACGAGGGCGAGGTCGTGCAGTCTTCGTGAGGCCGGCTGGTGACAGGCGGCTGGCGGCCGGCGACGGCAAACCCTCGGGCGCTCATCTCGAATAGAGCCTCCCGAGGGTTCTCCGCTTTCTACCAGTCGCCAGTCGCCTGCCGCCTGCTTTATCCTACTTCTTCGCCTTGTCGTCCGCGCCCGGCGCTTTCTTCGTGCGGAACACCATCACCTGATTGGGCCCTTCGTAGGCGAACTCCAGGCCGGTGCTCTGCTCGACCTGGCCGATGGCGACCCGCATCGAGTCCATTGGCGCGTCCACCTTCGCTGGCGTGTCCAGGGCCTTGAGCTCCGGCACCTTGATCTCCGTGCCGATCCACCGATTCAGCTCCGCCACGACGTCGCGAAGCTGGCGCGAGATCACGATACGGCGCTGCGTCCAGGCGGTACCGAACGCCAGCTCGTCCGCGTTAGGCGTTCGCGCCTTGCCGTCGTTGTCGATCAGGAGTGCCTGCCCCGCGG
>Ga0114129_10007438_pt1 | contig 15600 bp, 18 predicted proteins | sample RhiMetdeltSRZDD1_FD_80071 | JGI IMG/M metagenome (GOLD analysis project Ga0114129, IMG submission 80071) | Populus rhizosphere microbial communities from Tennessee, USA - Rhizosphere MetaG P. deltoides SRZDD1 (version 2) (version 2) | ecosystem: Host-associated > Plants > Roots > Rhizosphere >... | reverse complement strand
GCAATCTGCAATGTTAGGGCTCTACCTCCACATCCCTTTCTGCTCGGCCATCTGCAACTACTGCAACTTCAATCGCGGACTCTTCGAGGCCGGCTTGAAGGATCGCTACGTGGACGCGCTCGAGCAGGAGATCCTGGGTGCGGGCCGCGGTGAGCCGGCTGACACGATTTATTTTGGCGGCGGGACGCCGTCCTTGCTGGAACCCGACGAAATTGACCGCCTGATATCCGCGTGCCGTCGGGCGTTCGACGTGACGGCGGACGCGGAGGTTACGCTCGAAACGAATCCCGAAACCTCCTCCCCGAGCCGAATGCACGGATTTCGTCAGGCGGGAGTCAATCGCGTGAGTTTCGGTGTCCAATCCTTCCGCGACAGCGAGCTGCGCAGGCTGGGCCGTCTGCATTCGGCCGACCGCGCCGCGCAGGCTGTGGAGGAAGCCCGTTCGGCGGCGTTCGACAACATCAGCCTGGATCTGATGATGTGGCTCCCGGCGCAATCGACCGGCGATTGGGCGGAGAGCGTTGAACGGGTGATCTCGGTCAATCCCGAGCACCTGTCGCTTTATCTACTGGAGCTCTATCCGAACGCGCCGCTGAAAGACGAGATGGCCCGCGCAGGGTGGTCCTTGGCACCCGACGATGATGCCGCGGAGATGTATCTGGCGGGGCTGAGCGCACTCGATCGGGCTGGCTACGAGCAATACGAGATTTCGAATGTCTCCCGGCCGGGACGCCAGTCGCGTCACAATTTGAAGTACTGGAGCGACGGTGAGTGGCGCGGATTCGGCTGCGGCGCGCACTCCACCTGTAACGGAGTGCGCTGGAAAAACGTATCCGCCACGGCGGACTACGTGGCTCGTATTGCCGCCCGCGAAACGACAGCCGTCGAATGTCGTGAGTTGACGCCACGGGAACGGCTCGAAGAAGCGCTCTTTACTGGTTTGCGGCTGACAAATGGTGTCGATCTGGAAGTTGTCGGTGAGCGGTATGGCACAGACGTATGGCGCCGGTACGGTTCGGCGCTCCAGCCGTTCTTGGATGAGGGGCTGGTCCGGCGCGAAGGCACAAAGGTGTGGCTTAGCCGCGAAGGTATGCTTGTTGCTAATGAAGTGATGCAAGTTTTTGTGTAGCGTCTCGTCCCAGCGCCCTAGTCGTTCGCTGCCGGGGTACGATAAAGTGTCGGCTTTATTTGTGCTCGCTGCGAGATCGCCGGATCGGCACCCGAGCATCCGGCTTTGCCTGTTTGAGGACTCAAGGAGGAGTTTGAATGCGTCGCCCCATCACTTTCACGACCTGTGCCTTGACGTTTGCGTTCACTGCAGCTGCGCTTGTTGCTCAGACGCAGACCACGCCGCCGGCCCAGCAGCCGCCCGCAACGCAGCAGCCGGCCGCGCCCGCGACCGCAGGTCCCCCGAAGCTGGGCTTCACTACCGAAGCCGGCCTTCTGCTCATCCAGATCAAGAAGGACCAGACGGCCGCGTTCGAAGAGCTCTTAACCAAGCTGAAGGCCGCTGTCGCCAAGACGACCGACGAGGCCGTGAAGAAGCAAATGGCGGGTTTCAAAGTGTACAAGTCCGCGGAAGACATGGCCGGCAACGCGTTGTACGTGGTCATGATCGACCCCACAGTCAAAGACGTGGAATACGAGCTCTTCGCCGTCCTGCAGAAGGTGCTGACACCCGAGGAGTTGCGAGACCCGGCCGTCATCGAAATGTCGAAGAAGGCAGCCGCTGCCTTCGCCGTCGGCTACAACAAACTGAACCTGTCGCCACTCGGCGGGGGACAGTAAGAACGTAAAAGGCAGAAGGCAGAAGGCAGAAGGCAGAAGGCAGAAGGCAGAAGGGAGAAGGCAAAAGCTTCTCCCTTTTGCTTTGTTCGGGCCCCTTCGGACTTCCGGACCCCCGGACTCCCGTCAGAATTTCAGATTCAGTCCGGCGTAGAAGCGTTGCGGTTTTGAGTGGCGCGGGTCGCCTTGCAGCGTGAATACCCGGTAATCCAGCCGCAGCCTCAACGGGCCCACCAGCGAGATCTTCACGCCGCCGCCCACATTGATCCCGAAGTTGGTTTCCGAATTGTCGTTCAGGCTCTCGCGATAGACGCCGCCGCCGGCAGTCCCGTAGAACTGCATGCCGGCAATGGGAATCGGCGTTTGCAGGAGCCCGTTGAACATGTACGTCCTGAGGCTGGGGGCGAGTTCCTCCAGGTTCTCGCGGCTGTGGCCGTACTCAAACTCGAAGCCGACGATGACGAGGCCGACGCCGGCACTGAGCCCGGTCGTGACGCGATTGACCGGTGTGGGATTCGTGCCGAGAAAAGCTGTGAAGTCGGCGGATGCAGTGCTGGGAACGAGCAGGAGAGCAGCGGGAAGAAACCACGATAAACGTCTCAGCATGTCTCAGGATACGTCGATCTGATACATTCAAATGAATGGACTTTCGCCCGACCGAAGAGCAGGAACTGCTCCGCCGCACGGTCCGTGAGTTCGCCGAAGCGGAGATCCGTCCCCACGTCATGGAGTGGGACGAGGCCCAGCAGTTCCCCATCGAGCTGCTGCCAAAGCTCGCGTCACTCGGCCTGACGGGCGTCCAGTTCCCCGAAGAGTACGGCGGCGCAGGTCTCTCCGCGGTTGATTACTGCATCTGCATCGAAGAACTGGCGCGTGTCTGTCCGGCCATCGCGCTATCCGTCGCGGCCCACAACGGTCTCTGTTCCGCGCACATCGCGATGTTTGGCACAGAGGAACAGAAGCGCCGTTTTCTGCCCAAGCTTCTCGACGGTGAAATGCTTGGTGCGTGGGGTCTGACCGAAGCGGGTGCCGGCAGCGATGCTGCTGGGATGCGCACGACCGCCGTTCGTCAGGGGCAGTGCTGGTCGATCACCGGCGCCAAGACGTTCATCACGCACGGCCGAATTGGCGGCGTGATGGTTGTGATCGCCGTCACCGATCGAACGAAAGGCCATCGCGGCATTTCCGCGTTCATCGTCGAACAAGGCACTCCCGGCATGAGCGCGGGCAAGAAAGAAAACAAGCTCGGCATGCGGGCGAGCGATACGAGCGAAGTAATCTTCGACAACTGCCGCGTGCCGCTCGACCAGATGCTTGGCGACGAGGGCCAGGGTTTCATCAACACGCTCCAGGTGCTCGATGGCGGTCGCATCGGGATTGCGGCGCTGTCGGTTGGCCTCGCCCAGGGCGCCTACGAAGCCGCTCTCAACTACGCGAAGGAGCGCCGGCAATTCGGGCAGCCGATTGGCGAGTTCCAGGCGATCCAGTGGAAGCTGGCCGACAATGCGATGCGCATCGAAGCGGCGCGGTTGCTGACGTACCGCGCGGCGTACCTGCGCGATCAAGGCGTCCGGACGACGCGCGAGTCGTCGATTGCGAAGCTCTTCGCCAGCGAGGCCGCCGTCAAGGCCGCTGACGACAGCGTGCAGATTCACGGCGGCTACGGGTTCGTGAAGGACTATCCGGCGGAGAAGTACTTCCGCGACGTCAAGCTCCTGACGATTGGCGAAGGGACAAGCGAGATCCAGCGACTGGTGATCGCGCGACAACTGCTCGGACAGTGACCGGCCCTGCGCTCTCCGACCGCGTTCTGGCGGGGGATCCCCGCGCCATTGCCCGTGCGATCACGCTCATCGAAGACGAGTCGCCGCCCGGCGCCGATCTCGTCCGCCAACTGTTCGGCCGGACCGGACGCGCCTACCTCGTTGGCGTCACGGGCCCACCCGGTGCCGGCAAGAGCACGCTCGTCGATCGCTTGACTGCCGACGTGCGGATGTCCGGCCGCTCCGTTGGAATCGTCGCGGTCGATCCCTCGAGTCCATTTACAGGTGGTGCGATTCTTGGCGATCGCGTCCGCATGCAGGCGCACGCCGGCGATGCCGGCGTGTTTATTCGCAGCATGGCGACGCGCGGACATCTCGGTGGGCTGGCGCGCGCGACGAGCGAAGTGGCGCTCGTGTTCGATGCCGCGGGCAAGGACGTCGTCTTCATCGAGACGGTCGGCGTCGGCCAGGACGAGATCGACATCGTCCGTACGGCAGATGTGTCGGTTGTCACAATCGTGCCGGGTGCGGGCGACGACGTGCAGGCCCTCAAGGCCGGCATCATGGAGATCGCCGATATCTTTGTCGTGAACAAAGCCGATCGCGAGGGTGCCGATCGAACAGTCGGATCGATCGAGGCGCTCCTGTCGCTCGAGACCTTCGGGCCGGACGATTGGCGTCCGCCAATCGTGAAGACGGAAGCCACAACCGGGAAAGGTGTTGCCGAGCTCCTGGAGGCGATCGATCGATTTCGTCAGCACCCTGCTGCGTCGCAGGCGCGTCGACGGCGCGAGCGCGCCGAGTGGCGGCTGCGCGAGCTCATCGCTCAGAGGTTCATGAAGCATGTTGAACGCCGAGTGCTCGAGCCCGGCGAGTTCGAGCGGATCCTGGATCGAATCGCCGCGCGCGAAACCGACCCGTACACCGTTGCAGACAGTGTGTTGCGCCGCGCGCTGCAGAGCGAATCCAGCGGGAACGACGGCGACCTGAACGTCGATCATATCGGCATTGCCGTATCGAACATCGACGAGGCATTGGCCTTTTACCGGGACGCGCTGGGACTCCAGGTTGACGACATCGAAGATGTTCCGTCCGAACGGGTGCGCACGCACTTCATCACTCCGGCGGCAACCAGCGGCACGGCGCTCGAACTGCTGGAAGCAACGGACAATGAATCGCCGATCGCAAAGTCTGTGGCGAAACGCGGGCCCGGGCTGCACCACATCACCCTTCGCGTGAAAGACATTCGGCAGGCGCTCGAGCGGTTGAAGTCTCGCGGCGTACGCGTCATCGGCGATGCACCGCGGCCAGGTGCGCATGGATCGCTGGTTGCGTTCGTGCACCCGTCAAGCGCCCACGGCGTGCTGGTGGAGTTGAAACAAGCGAAGGGGAACTCGTGATTCTCGGCGAGCTCGAGCTGATTTCGTTGACCGACGGCACGTTTCGTCTGGATGGCGGCGCGATGTTCGGCGTCGTGCCGAAGCCGCTCTGGGAGCGGCGAATGCCGGCAGACGCTCGTAACCGCATCTTCCTTGGTATGAGACCGCTGCTCGTTCGCGGCGATCGCACGATGCTCATCGATGCCGGAATTGGCAGCAAGATGGATGCGAAGAGCGTCGAGATCTATGACATCGATCGCTCGCACAACCTGATCGACTCGTTGGCGGCTGTCGGCGTTTCACCGCGGGACATCGACATCGTCCTTGCCACGCACCTGCATTTCGATCACGCCGGTGGGTTCACCACGCGCGACGAGAGCGGACGCCTCGTGCCGACGTTTCCAAGAGCGCGCTACGTCGTGCGGACGGGGGAGTGGGACGATGCGGCCCATCCGCACGAACGAAACAGAGCGAGCTACATCGAGGAGAACTTCAAGCCGTTAGCAGACTTTGGCGTGCTGGATCTCGTCGCCGGCAACGACACGATCATGCCGGGCGTGCGCGTCGTTCGCACCGGCGGTCACACGATGCACCATCAGATCGTGGTCATCGAGTCCGCGGGCGAAACCGCGATCTTCGCCGCCGACTTGATGCCGACCACTGCACACGTCGACGCGCCCTGGATTATGGGCTACGACCTCTATCCGATGGAGACGCTCAGATTCAAGCGCACGTTCATCCGGGAAGCGATCTCTCACGAGTATTTGATATTCTTCGAGCACGACCCCATGATTGCCGCCGGATTCATCCGCGAGTCGGACGGCCGGAAGCGCGTCGAGCCAGTCTCCTTGAGCCCTGCGCCCTAAGCCCAGCGTCGGGCCCCAACAAGCTTCAGTTCATCCACATGACAACAATCGGAATCATCGGCGGCAGTGGTTTGTATGACATGGCAGAGCTCACCGGCCGCGAGGAGCGGCGCGTCGATACGCCGTTCGGCGAGCCCTCGGCGCCTTACGTGACGGGAACGTTGCGGGGAAAACGCGTGGCGTTTCTGGCGCGGCACGGGGCGGGGCACCGCCTGCTGCCGTCGGAGCTGAACTTCCGCGCGAACATCTATGGATTCAAGACGCTCGGCGTCGAGTACATCCTCTCGGCGAGCGCGGTGGGCAGCCTTCGTGAAGAGTACAAGCCGCTCGATCTCGTGATCCCCGATCAGTTCCTGGATCGCACGAGAGGACGCATTTCCACCTTCTTCGGGAATGGCCTCGTGGCGCACGTCGGCTTCGCGCACCCGTTCTGCGGGCCGTTGAGCGACATCGCGTTCAAGGCATCGCAGGCGGCCGGCGCCACGGTTCACAAGGGCGGCGCCTACGTGTGCATGGAGGGCCCGCAGTTCTCGACGCTGGCGGAATCGAAACTGTATCGATCCTGGGGCATGGACATCATCGGCATGACCAACCTGCAGGAAGCCAAGCTGGCCCGCGAGGCGGAAATCTGCTACACGACGATCGCGCTGGTGACCGACTACGACTGCTGGCATCCCGAGCACGATCAGGTGACGGTCGACATGATCATCGCGAACCTGGTGGAGAACGCGAAGACGGCGCAGCAGGTCATCGCGAACGCCGTCGAGGCGCTCCCGTTCGCGCGGACGTGCGAGTGCGCCACTGCGCTGAAGCACGCGATCATCACGCGCCCGGAAGCCGTGCCGGCGGACGTGAAGCAGAAGCTGGCGCCAATTGTCGGTAAATACATGGCATAGCGATCGGAAAGGCGGCCCGCGGACAGCGGATAGCGGCCAGCGGAGCACAACCCAACTTATGAGTATTGTCGTCACCGGTTCGATCGCGTTCGACTATTTGATGTCCTTCCCCGGCAAGTTCACCGAGCACTTCCTGCCGGAGCACATGAATCGGGTCAGCCTCAGCTTCCTTGTCGACTCGATGGACAAGCGGCGGGGCGGCTGTGCGCCGAACATCGCGTATACGCTGGCACTGCTCGGCGAGCGGCCGCGGCTCATGGCGACTGCGGGCCAGGACTTCGACGATTACCGCCGGTGGCTCGAGGCGGCGGGTGTCGATACGTCGCTCGTGCGTGAGGTCGCGGGAAAGTTCACGGCGTCGTTCTTCTGCAGCACCGATCAGGACAGCAACCAGATTGCGTCCTTTTACACCGGCGCCATGGCCAATGCCGCGGAGCTGTCGTTCCGAGGTGTCGACTGCTCGATCGCGATCATCTCTCCCAACGATCCCAATGCGATGGTGCAGTACGCGGAGGAGTGCCGCACGCTGGGCGTACCATTCATCTGGGATCCTGGCCAGCAGTGCGCGCGAATGTCTGGGCCGGAACTTCGCGACGGCCTGATGGGTTCCGCCTTGGTGATCTGCAACGACTACGAATTCGAGCTGATTCGTCAAAAGACAGAGATCGGAGAGGACGACATCCTTCATTACACCAAGGCGCTGGTCGTCACCCGCGGCGAGGCGGGATGCTCGATCTACACGCGCGCCGGACGCACCGATGTTCCGGCCGTGCCGCCGGTTCGCATTGTCGATCCCACGGGGGTCGGCGACGCGTTCAGAAGTGGCCTGATGAAAGGGTTGGCGCATGACGCGCCGTATTCCGTCTGCGCGCAGCTGGGCGCCGTGGCGGCCACGTATGCGCTGGAGCATCTCGGCGGGCAGAGTCACGCCTACACGTGGAATGAATTCGAGTCGCGCTACGAAGAGCATTTTGGCCGGCTGGAGCTGGCCGCACGGAAGTAATGATAACGAGGGGCGCGTGAACGCGGATGGGAACGGCCGGCCGCTGGCGGCGGCGCTCACGATAGCCGCAGTCGCCTGGCTGGCGCTCATCGTTGGCGCGCCGACGGCGGCTGGTGGCCGGATGCCCTTCATGGCCGCCCTCGCCTATCAGATGGGATCCAGGATCTGCCACCAGCGACCCGAACGGTCGTTCCACATCGCCGGCACGCAGATGCCAGTCTGCGCGAGGTGCTTCGGGCTGTACGCGGGGGGCGCCTCGGGCCTCGCGTTGGCGTGGGCCTTTCGTCGACGCTGGTCGTCGCGCGTGGTCAAGTCGAGCCTGTTTGTGGCGGCGGTTCCGATCGCGCTGACCGTCGGACTCGAGTGGCTGGATGTGATCGAAACGTCGAACATCCTGCGCTGGTTCACGGGCGTTCCGCCGGGCCTGGTCGCAGGTTTCGCAATCGTCGGCCTGCTCCGCGGTCCCGACTGATATGATCGAGGCGTCAATGGCATCGAAATCCACTACTGCCGAGCGCGCGCGGGCTTCTGCCGAGCCTGGCACTTGCGTGCTGGTCTGCCTGCTCGCGTGGGCCGTTCCAGGCGCGGCGCACTTGTGGCTCGGCTGGCGGCAGAAAGCCGCCGTGTTCTTCGTCGCGCTGACGGCCATGTTCGTGATTGGCCTCGCGCTCAACGGCCGCATCTTTCCGTTCGAGTTCACGGAGCCGCTGGTCGCTCTCGCCGCGATCGCGGACTTCGGTCTCGGACTGCCGTGGATCGCTGCGCACCTGCTTGGCCTTGGCGGCGGTGTGGTGACCGCAACCACGCACGAATCCGGCAACACGTTCCTGATCGTCGCCGGCCTGTTGAACTTCCTGGTCATCCTCGACGCGTTCGATCTGGTGACTGGCCGAAAATGACAAGCCACCTCCTTCTTCTGGCGATGTTCGCTTTTTTCGTCTCGGCCGTGTTCGCGGCCCTGATGCGCGACGATCCGCGGGCGCAGCTCAGGACTGGCGGATTGTTGTTCGGCAGCTTCCTGCTCACCGCGGTCGTGCTCGGCTGGCTGATGTATCCGCTGCCGCTCTGACGCTTGCACGGTCCTTCCGAGCCCCGAGTCCCAGTCCCGAGTCCCGAGTAATGACCAGATCTCGCTCAGTGCTACTCTGGCTGCCGGTGTGCGCCCACATGGCGTTCATCTTCGCTGCCTCGTCAGTGCCGGGGACTCTGCTGCCGGGACGGCTGTGGGACAAGCTGGTGCACTTCACGGTGTACGCCGCGCTGGGCGTGTTGTTCATGCTGCCGCTGACGCGTGGACGGCTCTCCAACGTGACGCTGCGCACGGCGATCGGTGCATTGGCGCTGTCGGCGCTGTACGGGATCTCCGACGAACTGCATCAGCTCTTTACCCCGAACCGTTCGTCGGATCCGATGGACGTCTTGACCGACACACTCGGCGCCGCGGCAGGGATTCTGTTTGTGGTGGTGGTCGCGAGAGTAGTGCTCGAGCGAAACACTGTCGGAAGTCCGGAGGTCCGGAAGGCCGGAAGTCCGGAGTAGCCAGCCACGGACTCCGAGCGTCCGGACCCTCGGTCTTCCGGCGGGGTATACTGCCTTTTTTGGCGCGTGTCGTCGACTGTTCCTGTATGACCGCAGACACCGGCTCTTTTGACAACCTGCTGATCGATCGTGATGGGGCGACGGCGATCGTCACAATCAATCGTCCGAAAGTTCTGAACGCGCTGAACTCGGCGACGCTCGACGATCTGCGGCTGGCAGTGCTCGCGTTCAGGCACGATCCTGACGTGCGGTGCGTGATCATCACGGGTGCTGGCGACAAGGCGTTCGTTGCCGGCGCCGACATCAACGAGCTGGCGCAACAATCGCCGGCGAGCGGACGCGAGCACGCCCTTCGCGGGCAGCACGTCTTGGATCTCGTTGAGAACCTCGGCAAGCCGGTGATCGCCGCGATCAACGGGTATGCGCTCGGCGGCGGCTGCGAGCTTGCGATGGCGTGCACGCTGCGCCTTGCGGCTGACACCGCCAAGCTCGGTCAGCCTGAAATCAACCTGGGGCTCATTCCAGGTTACGCGGGAACGCAGCGACTGGCGAGGCTGGTCGGCGCCGGACGCGCGCTCGAGATCCTCCTCACCGGTGATCAGCTTGGCGCCGCGGAGGCGCATCGTCTTGGCCTCGTCAATCGGGTGATTCCAGCCGCAACGTTGATGAGCGAGGCCAAAGCGCTGGCCGCGACGCTTGCGCGCAAGCCTGCAGTGGCGGCACGCTACATCATCGACGCGGTCAACAAGGGATTGCAGATGCCGTTCGCGCAAGCCGAGATCTTCGAGGCGACGTTGTTCGGCCTGGTCATGAGCAGCGACGACATGCGCGAAGGCACGCGCGCGTTCCTCGAGAAACGCACGCCGGAGTTCACGGGGAAGTAGCGGCGTGCGACCCGATGCCTCTTCCACGGGCAAGCCGCTGAGCGGCGCAAGCGGCTTCCGCTTCGCGGTCGTCTTTTCCAGGTTCAACGAGGCGATCACCGAAAGCCTGCGCGATGGGGCAAAGGCGGCGCTCGAAGAAGCTGGCGCGCGCGCGAGCGATATCGAAGTGGTGAGCGTGCCGGGCGCCTTCGAACTGCCGCAGGCAGCGCGATGCCTTGCCGAAACCGGGCGGTTCGATGCGGTCGTGTGTCTGGGGTGCATCGTCCGCGGCGCAACGCCTCACTTCGAATACATCGCCAACTCGGTCGCGAATGGTTTGCAGGCGGCATCAGGCGAGACCGGCGTGCCGATGGCCTTCGGTGTGCTGACGACGGACACGTGGGAGCAGGCGGAGGAGCGTTCCGGCCGCGGGCGCGACAACAAAGGGTTCGAAGCGGCCGCCGCGGCGATCGAAATGGCGCAACTGTTCAGACGCTGGCATCCCGTACGATCATGAGTCGCGTCGATCCGGCCGCTCGCCACCGGGCACGCGAAGCGGCCCTGCAGATGCTCTATCAGGCAGAAGTCGGACGCGCCGGACCGCAGGAAACCATCGTCACCTTCTGGCCGACGCACGATCCCGACAGTGAAGTGGATGGCGACCAGCGCCTGTTTGCGAACACACTGGTCAAGGAGACGCTGAGCCGGGTCGCGGAGATCGATCGACACCTCACCGAGTGCGCGCACAACTGGCGCGTCGAGCGCATGGCGGTGATCGATCGGCTCGTCCTGCGGCTGGCCATCTGTGAGCTGATTACGCACCCCGAGACGCCGGTCAAGGTTGTTATCAACGAAGCGATCGAGCTGGCACGAACGTTCAGCGGAGACGAGGCCGTCCCGTTCGTCAACGGCGTGCTGGACGGCGTGCATAAGCGCCTGCGGCCCGATCACTGAGAAAACCAAATCAATGCACGAGCGAGAATCCGATCAGATTCGCCAGCGCCGCGAGAACTTCGAGGCGCTCATCCGGCTGGGCGTCGACCCGTATCCTCGATCCTTCGAGCGGACGCATACCATCAGCGATCTCGTCCACCAGTTCGGCGACCGATCGACAGAGCAGCTGACGACCGAGCGGATCGACACGAAGACGGCCGGACGGATCCTTGCGATCCGCGCGTTCGGCAAGGCGAACTTTCTGTCGATTTCGGACGGCGCCTCGCGGGTTCAGGTCTACATCCGTCACGACTCCGTCAGCGAGCGCGACTTTTCCTTGTACAAGCTGCTGGACCTTGGTGACTTCGTCGGCGTGCAAGGATATTTGTTCCGCACGAAGACCAACGAGTTCACGATCCACGTCTCGCAGCTGGAGTTTCTGGCGAAGTGCTTCCTCCCGCTGCCCGAAAAATGGCACGGCCTGAGCGACATCGAAACTCGCTACCGGCAGAGGTATCTCGACCTGATCGTGAACCCGGATTCGCGCCGCGTGTTCGAGGTTCGCAGCCGCGTACTGGCGGCGATCCGTTCGTTTCTCAACGGACGCGGCTACCTCGAAGTCGAGACGCCGATGATGCAGCCGATCGCCGGCGGGGCGCTGGCGCGCCCGTTCGTGACGCATCACAACGCGCTCGACATTCAGCTCTTTCTCCGCATTGCCCCGGAGCTCTACCTGAAGCGGCTGACCGTTGGCGGCATCGAGCGTGTCTACGAGATCAATCGCAACTTCCGCAACGAAGGCATCTCGACGCAGCACAACCCCGAGTTCACGATGCTCGAGTTCTACCAGACCTACAGCGACTACCAGGAGCTGATGGTGATGACCGAGGAGATGCTATCGGCCGTCGCGCGAGAGGCCATTGGCACCGACCAGATCAAGTTTGGCGATGCCGACATCTCGCTTGCCCCGCCGTACCGCCGGATCTCATTGCGCGAGGGGGCACGCGCGAAGGCGTCCGAGCGGCTTGGCGTGCCGGTCACCGACGCTGACCTCCGGAACGCCGAAACTGCAGCCGGGCTTGCCAGCAGGCTGCACATCGAGCTCCAGCCCGCCTGGGGCGCCGGGCGGATTACCACCGAAATCTTCGAGCGGCTGCACGACGGTGAACTGATCCAGCCGACCTTCGTCTATGACTTTCCGACGGAGGTGTCGCCGCTGTCGAAGCAAAGGCCCGACGATCCCGACACGGTGGAGCGGTTCGAACTGTATATCGGTGGCTTCGAGGTCGCCAATGCCTTCAGCGAGCTGAACGATCCGTCCGAGCAGCGCCGCCGCTTCGAAGCGCAGAATGCCGGTCGCGCCGCCGGCGATCTCGAAGCACACGTCATGGACGAGGACTACATCCGCGCGCTCGAGTACGGCTTGCCGCCCACGGGCGGGGAAGGCGTCGGCATCGATCGTTTTGTCATGCTGCTGACCAACAGCCTCTCGATCCGGGACGTGATCCTCTTTCCGCTCATGCGGCCGAGGGGGGGATAATCGAAAGTCTGAAGTCTGAAGTCTGAAGTGGGAACCATGAAGTTGGAACCATGAAGGGTGAAGGCTGAAGGGAAAGGCTGAAGGTTGAAGGGGGAAGGGAATCTCCCTTCTCCCTTCTCCCTTCTTTAACTACTTCTCCCTTCCCCCTTTCACCTTCACCCTTCGCACTTCAGCCTTCCGCCTTCACGGTTCATACTTCAAACTTCAGACTTCACACTTTCATGGATGCACCATACGAACTGTTCATCGCAAGCCGCTACTTGCTCGCCCGGCGCAAGCAGGCGTTCATCTCGCTGATCTCGCTCATCTCGGGCGTGGGGGTGGCGGTCGGCGTCACGGCGCTGCTGATCGTGCTCGCGTTGATGACCGGGTTGCAGGGTGAGCTGCGCGATCGCCTCGTCGGCGCCGCGGCGCACGTGTTCGTCCTGAAAGTTGGCGGACTTGGTCCTACCGACGAAGAGGTTCCCAAGCTGCGCGCCGTCCCCCACGTTCTGGGTGCAGCGCCGACGGTCACTGGCCTCGGCCTCATTCGAAGCGCGGGAGAGGAGCAGTTCATCACGATTAAGGGCATCGATCCGGTCCTCGAGCAAACCGTCACGAACGTTGGGAAGTCGCTGGAGAAGGGCAGCCTCGATACGTTGGTCGCCAAACCCGACGGGCTGCCCGGGATCGTCCTCGGTCACGATCTTGCGCAGAAGCTTGGCGTGACGCTCGACGACACGGTCGAGGTTTTAACCGCCGAGGGGGAATTAACGCCGTTCGGCGTTCCGCCGCAGACACGCCCATTCCGAGTGACGGGGATCTTCCGGCTCGGACTCTACGAATACGATTCCTCGTACGGTTACATCCACCTCGAGGTCGCCCAGCGCATGCTCGATCGTGCGCGCCCCGACTTCATCGAGCTACGGGTCGACGACATGTTCCGCGCGCGAGAGGTCGCCGACTCGCTGCCCTCGCACATTGGCTCGGAGTATCGCGCGCAGGATTGGGCGGATCTCAACAAGTCGCTGTTTCAGGCGCTGTGGCTGGAGAAGATGGCGATGTCGATCACGATCGGCCTGATCGTCATGGTCGCGGCACTGAACATCATTGCCTCGCTCATCCTGCTCGTCATGGAGAAAACGCGCGATATCGCGATCCTCAAGACGATGGGAAGTTCGAGCGCCAGCATTCGTCGCATCTTCATGTTTCAGGGCCTGATCATCGGTTTGATTGGCACCACCGCCGGGGCGCTGCTTGGCGTCACGCTGATTTACGTGCTCGATCGCTTCAAGTTGATCAGCGTCGATCTCGAGGTCTATCAGATCTCTCACGTTCCGTTCCAGCTCCAACCGTGGGACTTCGTCGTCGTGATCGTTGCCGCCGTTGCGATCTGTTTTTTCGCGACAATTTACCCCTCGCGCCAGGCGGCGAAGCTCGATCCGGCGCAGGCGCTGCGGTATCAATGACGCTTCCAGCTAGTGGGGAGCTGGAAGCCGGAAGCTGACATGCCATTCATCGAAGTCTCCAGCCTGAGCAAGAGCTATGTCGTCGGCGGACGTCAGCTCCCCGTGCTCAAGGATCTCGACCTCACGGTCGAACGCGGCGAGATGCTGGCCATCGTCGGTGCCTCCGGCGTGGGCAAGAGCACGCTGCTGCACGTCCTCGGCGGCCTCGATACGCCTGACCATGGGACGCTGATGATTGGCGAGGCGAATTTGCGCCAGTTGTCGGATGAGCAGCTTGTCAGCTTTCGCAACCGTCACGTTGGGTTCGTCTTTCAGTTTCATCATCTGCTGCCGGAATTCTCGGCGCTCGAGAACGCGGAGATGCCGACACGCATCGCGCGGATGAAGGGGGCAGAGGGGCGCGCCCGTGCTGCGACGCTGCTTCGAACCGTAGGTCTCGCCGATAGGCTGGAGCACACGCCGAGCATGCTGTCCGGCGGCGAGCAGCAGCGCGTCGCAATCGCGCGCGCGCTGGTCATGCAGCCGTCTCTATTGTTGGCCGATGAGCCGACGGGAGATCTCGACGAGCACACAGCCGACTCGTTGCACGATCTGTTGCGCGAGATGCACAAGAACACCGGCCTCACATCGGTGATCGCCACGCACAATCCACGTCTTGCCGCCGCGTGCGATCGTATCTTGCGGCTGGTGGACGGACGATTTACGCCAGGCTAGCAGACAGCGGCAGCGGAGGCAGACGTATGGCAGACCGCACGAACATTTCGACGGGCACGAAGTGGGAACCGCTGGTGGGCTATTCGCGCGCCGTTCGGGTTGGCAATGTCGTGTACGTGTCGGGAACGACGGCCACGGACGAGAGCGGACAGATCGTTGGGAAGGGAGACGCGCGAGCGCAAACGATTCAGACGCTCGGCAACATCCAGCGAGCGCTCCAGAAAGCCGGCGCCTCCCTCCACCACGTCGTCCGCACGCGCATGTTCGTCACCAACATCGTCCGCGACTGGGAAATGATCGGCCTGGCGCACGGTGAGGTGTTCGGTTCGATCCGTCCAGCAACGTCGATGGTCGAGATCAGCAAGCTTATCGATCCCGACATGCTCGTGGAGATTGAAGCCGAAGCGGTAATTGAGAATGATTAATTGCAGATTGCAGATTGCAGATTGCAGATTGCAGATTGCAGATTGCAGATTGCGGATTGCGGATTGCGGATTGCGGATTGCGGATTGCGGATTTGATAATCCTCAATCCACCATCAATCCTCAATCCACAATCAACAATCAATCCAAAATCTACAATCCACAGTGGACAAGCCGGAATCAGCAATCTGCAATCAGCAATCAGCAATCTGCAATCTGCAATTTGCAATCTGCAATTGGAGATTGCTGATTAGCCCCACCTTGGCTGTTCATCCGGATTAATCCCGAGCGCCAGCTTGCCAACGAACTCGTGGGCCAGAAGCGAGTTCGCCGGGTGGAAGCGGCCGGCGCGCGCGTCGCGGAACAGGCGCTCCAGTTCGCTCTTCTTGAACATGCCGAAGCCGCCGGAGAGATCCATGGCGCGATCGACAATCCGCCACGCGCCTTCG
>Ga0114129_10007437_pt1 | contig 15600 bp, 10 predicted proteins | sample RhiMetdeltSRZDD1_FD_80071 | JGI IMG/M metagenome (GOLD analysis project Ga0114129, IMG submission 80071) | Populus rhizosphere microbial communities from Tennessee, USA - Rhizosphere MetaG P. deltoides SRZDD1 (version 2) (version 2) | ecosystem: Host-associated > Plants > Roots > Rhizosphere >... | reverse complement strand
TCGGCACCCCCGCGCGCACGCCCGGCTCGTAAGCCTCCGCCGGCTCCTCCGTGCTCCGGCGCCGGCTCATCTCCGCCAGCCGGCGCGCCAGCTTGGTCGAGCGAGGCTCCGGACCGCGTATCACCGCGCCAGCTCCGCGAGCAGGGAAACCGCCGCCGCCTTGTCGGGCATCGGCCAGCCGCTCCCCAGATCCGGGTCTTGCTGCTGCGCCGGGCGCAGGATCGGCAGGCCGACGCACGACGGGCAGCCGCTCTCGCATGGACACTCGGACACGATCTGCCGGCACGCGCGCAACAGCTCGTCGATGCGATGGAATGCCTGCTCGCAGAAGCCGAGCCCGCCGGGATAGCGGTCGTAGAGAAAGATCGCCGGCTGTCCTAGGTTCTTGTGGTCGACCACACCGCCCACGTCCTCGGGCTCGCACATGGCGAGGAGCGGCAGCACGGTGACGGCGAGATTGCGCACGCCCGCCAGCGCCTCCACCGGCTTGAAGCCCTGCGCCGACAAGCGTGCGCGAAGCTCGCGCGATGGGGCGAGCCACGCCGACACCGTCTCGAGCTTGAGCCGCGGCAGATCGAGCGGCGTGTAGCCGATCGAGTCGAGGGTGTAGAAGCGGATCTTCTTCATGCCCACCGTGGCCCACGAGACGGTCACGGGCCCGAGCGTCAGCGCCTGCCCGCCGGCCTCGCCCCGGCGCGTCTCGCCGCGCACCAGCAGGTTCGTGTCGAGCACGGGCTGCGTGTAGTAGTCGGTGACCCGCGGCTCGACCAGCGCCGCCTTCTGCTCGAGATCGAGGCTCCTCACGTAGTACGACTCGCCCTCGTGCAGGTAGATGGCACCGGGATACACGACCTCGGGCGCCGAGATGGCATCGACCGTGCCGACCACGGCGTTCTCGCGGGTGGCGTCCACGATCGTGAACGTGTCGTCCGAGAGCGTGCGCAGGCTCACGCGCGCGGCCGGAAATTCCGACGACGCCCAGTAGCCGCGACCGTCGAGCGTGCGCAGCTGGCCGTCCTCCTCGAGGGCACGCGAGACCTCGCCCGCCATGGGCCCGAACAGAGCTTCGTCGCTCGGCGCGATGGGCAGCTCGTAGGCCGCGCACGCCACGTGCGAAGCCAGCAGATACGGATTGCCGGGATCGATCACCGCCGCTTCCGGCGACTGGCCGAAGAAGTGCTCGGGGTGGCGCATCAGATACTGGTCGACCGGATCGTCGTAGGCGACGACGACGGCGAGCGCCGGATCGCCCTGGCGCCCGGCGCGGCCGACCTGCTGCCACGTCGACGCCACCGTCGGCGGAAATCCCACCAGCACCGCGGCGTCGAGCGAGCCGACGTCGATCCCCAGCTCGAGCGCGTTGGTCGAGATCACCCCCGCGAGCTCGCCCGAGAACAGCGAGCGCTCGATGGCGCGGCGCTCCTCGGGCAGAAAGCCGGCGCGATAGGGGCGGATGCGGTCGGCGAGCGGCGGCGCGGTCTCCGTCAGACGCTCGCGCGCGTAGCGATAGATGAGCTCCGCCACCACGCGCGCCTTGGTGAAGAGAATCGTCTGCGCGCCCGCCCCCAGGCACGCCGCGAACAGGCGCGTGCCCTCGACGTTCGACGAATGGCGCTCGACGCCCGAGGCATCGGCGACGCGCGGATTCCAGAACGCCACCGTGCGCGGGCCGCGCGGCGAGCCGTCGTCGTCGATCACGTCGACGGCGCGAGCGAGGAGCCGCTCGGCGTGCTCGCCGGGATTGCGCACCGTCGCCGAGCAGAAGAGGAACACGGGGTCGGAGCCGTAGTGCCGGCACACGCGCTGCAGCCGGCGCAGCACCAGAGCCATGTGCGAGCCGAACACGCCGCGATAGACGTGCATCTCGTCGACCACCACGTGCCGCAGGCCGCCGAAGAAGCGCGCCCACTTGGAGTGATACGGAAGGATTCCTTGGTGCAGCATGTCGGGATTGGAGAGCACGAGGTTCGCGGTCTCGCGCAGCTTGCGGCGCGCCGCCTGCGACGTGTCGCCGTCGTAGACGCCGAAGCGCACCGACTCGCGCAGTCCCGGCCGTCCCCCCGCGCCCCGCGGCGGTCCCGCCTCCACGAGGCGCAGCAGCGACCGATTCTGATCCTGCGACAGCGCCTTGGTCGGGAAGAGATAGAGCGCGGTCGCCTCGCCGTCCGAGAGCAGCCGCTCGAGGACCGGCAGGTTGTAGCAGAGCGTCTTGCCGCTCGCCGTCCCGGTGACGACACAGGTCGAGCGCCCGTCGCGCACGCCGTCGATGGCCGCCGCCTGATGGGCGTAGAGCCGCCCCACGCCGAGCGCGCGCAGCGCGTCGCCGAGCTCGGGAGCCAGCGGCCGCGCCGTCTCGGCGAAGCGCGCCGGCCGCGCCGGCAGGCGCTCGAGGTGCGCGAGGCGGCCCAGCGCCTCGGGATCGGCGGCGAGCTTCTCGAGCAGCTTCTCGAAGTCGGGCCGCGCATGACTGCTCGTTTGTGCACCAAGCGGGGCGCTCGTCTCGAACAGCGGCAGCACTTTCATCTCCGTCTCCCTAGTCGAGCGTGAAGGTGGTGGGCGAGATCGAGGTGACGACGAAGCCGGAATCGCCGGGCGCGGTCAGCACGCGCACCGCGCCCTCGTCGCCGCGCAGATAGACCTGATCGAGGCTCGTAGCCGGGTAGCCGGGCGCGATGCGCCAGCGGCCGCCGCGCGGCAGATGGTCGAGGCCGAGATTGCGGCCTTGGCTTACGACGTCGGCGTTGGCGGCGTTCAGGAACGCGCCGTCGGAGTCGCCGGAGGTCAGGGCCTCGACGAAGTGGACGAACGCCGCGTAGGGCGTGGCCTGAGCGCGCCGCTTCTCGAGGACGAGCGCGGCGCCGTCGATGCGGTACGTCAGGTCCCCTTCGAGGTGCGGGCACGACGAGCACTCGTCGAACAGCGGGTTGGGCAGCACGGCGCGGGTCACGGCGATGCGCGGCACCGCTCCCTCCTTGGCGCGCACGATGTTCACCTCGGCGGAGCCCACGCCGGAGAGGCCCCAGCTCCCCTCCGGCCACAGGAGGCTCGTCGAGTCGGCCTTGGGAACGCGGAACAACCAGGCCGCGGGCTGCGGACCGGCCGGGCTGCGGCGCCGGCCGGTGACGAGCAGACGCCGCCCGGCCGAGTCCGGCCACACCACGAGCTGGAACGGATTGCGGAACGGCTCGGGGAAGATCGGCCGCACCGCCCCGGTCTGCGGATTGACGAGCCAGGAGAAGTCGACCGGCGTCGGACGTCGCGGCCCCGAGACGGTCACGAGCCACGGCGCCTCGTCGTGGTCGAGCTCACGTACCTCGCCGATCAGGCCGCGCTCCTGGATCGCGCCCTCGAGGTCGGTGGCGTTCCAGCCCATCGCCGGGCGATCGCGAACGATCTTCACCAGGAGCTTGCGCACCGCCTCTTCCACCGCCGGACCCAGCTCGCCGCGCGACACGCTGTCCTCGGCGGCGAGCAGGTACTGGCGCTCGACGTCGAGCGCCAGCGCCTCGACGGTGTCGGCCGGGGTGTGGAATCGCGACGTCGCGGTCTCCTGCCGGCGCTCGCCGCAGCCGGCGGCGAGAGCGACGAGGAGCGAGACGGCGAGGACGAGCCGCCGATCAGCGAGCACCGCGGCTCGACCCGGTTCGCGTGGCGCCGGCCTTGGCCCGGGGGCGCGCCGGCTGCTTGGGGGGAGCGCTCGTCGAATCCTCGGAGGTGATACCGCTCTTCAGGACCACGATCTCGTCGAGAAGCCAGTGCCCCTGATCGATGGCGAAGCGCATCTCGAGATAGGTGTCGAACACGCCCTGCGGCCCGTACTCGAAGCGCAGCCGATCGGGCCAGCGCGTGTTGCCGCGCGGTGGCGTGGCGCGGAACACGCCGGGCCAGCGCACGCGGGCGAAGCCCAGCTCGCGCGCCTTGGTCATCACCGACGGCCCGGTGGTGAGGCTCTGGGCCAGCGCCGTCTGTCCGCTGTGGAGGGCGCGCATGAAGAGCACGAGGGTGGCGAACGGGGTCGCCACCGTGCGCTGGTCGTAGAGCTCGTAGCCTCGCTCGAGGGCGAACATGCGCTCGGTGATGAGCTGTGGGCATCCGAGCTCGTGGCAGGGCGCGAACATCGAATCCGGCACGCCGTCCACCCAGCTCACGATCTCCGGGATGCCGTCGTGATCGAGGTCGGCGAAGCGCGCCGTCCCCTTGCCGCCGAGGTCGAGGCTGCCGACGCCGGCCTGCACCGGCTCCCAGCCCACGCCGGTGGGAATCATGCGCATGAAGATGAGCTCCGGCGCGCTGTCGCCTTCGCGGCCCACGTCGTAGAGCAGGGCCATCTCCCAGGGCGCGCTCTCGCGGCCCGTCCACCACACCTCGAACTGCGGATCGTGGCCGTTCTTCAGGTGGATGGGCTGCGAGCGGATCTCCGAGCCGCGAAACCAGTACACGTAGCCGAGCGAGGCGAAGCCCTCGTGCGAGGGATTGAAGAACTGGACGAAGGCGAACGCGGGATATTCCCTGTCCTGCGTGAACTTCGCCTGGAGCCGGAGCGAATCGAGGAACGTGACGATGCCGCCGCCGGCGGCCATGCCCTTGGAGCCGAGGGTGTGGAAGTACGACTTGGCGATGCGATCGACGTAGCGATAGGCGACGACTTCGCGCTCGCCGAGGTCGTCGTTCTTCGAGCCGGCGAGCAGCGCGCGCGCCTGCGAGGCCCAGTCGGCGATGCTGTCGGAGGCGGCCGGATGCCACGGCTTGGGCAGCGAGGGCGAGATCTGTGCGCTCGCGGGCGAGAACGCGGCGGCGGCGAGCAGGGCGAGCGCGAGCGTCGCGCGGCTCAACCGAGATCTCCCTGCAGCATGTCCATCATGAGTCGGGCGTTCCGCGCCGCCTGGCCGGCGTGGCAGTTGTTGAAGAACACGTACGTCTTCTTGGCTCGCTCGGCCAGCTCGCGGATCTTCTGCACCCACTCCTTCAACTCCTCCGGGCGGTAGTCGTAGTCGTATCGATCTCCCTCGCCCTGCCCCCACCAGGTCTTGTCGTTGCGGCCGTGCAGCCGGACGTACGCGACATCGGTCGTGGCTCGCGCCACGCGTGGCATGAGCCCCTCGAGCGCCGGCTCGTCGACGGAACAATAGCCGATGCCACGCTCGGCCAGTGAGGCGAAGACGTCCTCGGCGGCCCAGGAGGAATGGCGGAATTCGGCGAACAGCGGCAGGCCGGAGAAGCGCGATCGGATCTCGTCGAGCTGGTGCTCGGCCTCCGGCGTGCGGCGGAAGCGCCACGGGAACTGGGCCAGGATGCCGTGGAAGCGGCCGGCCTCCCGGATCGGCTCGATGGCGCGCAGGAAGTCGTCATACACGCTCGACGGAGCGCCGAGCTCGTGAGTCATGCTCTGGTGCGCCTTGACCACGAACTCGAGGTCGGCCGGCGACTTCTCGGCGAGCTGGGCCAGCATGCGCGGGCCCGGGATTCCGTAGTACGTGGAGTTGATCTCGACCGCGGGAAAGTAGCGAGCATAGAAGCCGATCCGCCGCGCGGCAGGTAGGCCGGGAGGATAGAAAGCGCCGTCCCAGTCGGGAAAGGAGAAGCCGGAGGTGCCAAGGTAGACGGGATGGCCACCGACCTTGGGAAGCCGGCGATCCGGCTCCGGCACCGGCAGCGCGAGCTTCTCCGGAATCGGTGGGCCGGCGTCGCCCCAAAGAGAAGGCTGATCGGCGGAAGACGAGGACATGAGCGCTTCTTTCCGTCCGCGCCCGGTGGCGGGGAGGTCGAGGGGCGCCCGGATCATTCGCGCAGCGCGGCGGCACGCAAGAGCGCGGATTCTCCAAAGCGGTCCCTGGCCCGGTCGACGGCTCGTACCATCTTACGATACTGACGATCGGACGGGAAAAGGTCCCTCGGCGCGGCTCCCTTCCACGTCACGAGCTCGGACATGGAGACACCGAGCAGGCGCACCGGCTTCCCGTTCCAGTGAGCGCGCAGGAGCGTGCGAGCCCATCGCGTCACGATCCGGGGCTCGTCGGTGTACTCCTCGAGCCCGTGCTGTCGCGTGCGCGTCTGGAAGTCGGCGGTGCGGATCTTGAGCACCACCGTCCTCCCGACATAACACTCCTTCCGCATCCTGCGCGTGACCTGATCGGAGAGGGCGACGATCAGATCCTCGAGCGGCTCGATGCGCTCTTCGTTGCGATTCAAAGTGTGCTCGTGCCCCATGGACTTGTTGGGAATGCCCACGTAGTAGGGAACGACCGGGGACTCATCCTCTCCGCGCGCCGCGAACCGGAGCCGCGGCCCGTTCACGCCGAACGTGGCCGAGAGCAGCTCCTCCGGCGCGTGAGCCAGATCGCCGAGAGTCTGGATGCCGAGCTTGCCGAGAGCCGCCGCGGTCTGCCCGCCGATGCCCCAGAGCGCGGACACGGGCTGGGGCCAGAACCTCTCCCGATAGCCTTCGACGGTGAGCGCCGTGAATCCTCTGGGCTTCTGCAGCGACGATCCCATCTTGGCGATGAGCTTGTTGGGCCCGAGACCGATCGAGCAGGTGAGAGCGAAGTGCTCCTCAACCTTGCGCTGCAGCTCGCACGCGGCGCGCGGCGCTGCCTCCCCGTCGTGGACGGTTCCCTTGAGGTCGACGAACGCCTCGTCGATGCTCATCGGCTCCACGACCGGGGAGACGGTCTTGAGGATCTCCAGGATGCGATGGGACAGGGAGACGTACTTGGTCGGATCTCCCGGCACCATGACCGCCACCGGGCAGAGCTTCTTGGCGGTGGTCGTGGGCATGCCCGCATGCACGCCGTAGGGCCGCGCCTCGTAGGAAGCCGCGGCCACGACGCTCCGGCTGTCCGGGTCTCCGCAGACCAGGACCGGCTTGCCGAGCAATCTCGGATCCGACCGTTGCTCGACGGACGCGAAGAACGCGTCCATGTCGACGTGCAGGATCACTCCCGGCTCCGCGCGGGCTCAGCGCTGCTCGGCAACCACGGAAGGAATCCACTCCGGCGAGCGCGACTCGAGCTTGGCGATCTTCTCCATCCGCTGCGCCAGCTTGCCCGGACTGACCGTGGAGATCCCGTAGTTCTCGCTCCACAGGAGATTGCCGCCGAGTGCCACGCGCAGCTCGGGAAGCTCGCGCAATAGCGCCAGCGCGCTGCGCCCCCTCAGCTCGCGCACCACCGAAGCGGCGCAGTCCGTGGGACGAAGACTGAGAACGACGTGAATGCGATCGTCGAGAACACCGACGGTCTCGAGCTTGATGCCGCGCTCGCGCGCGAGGAGCTGCAAGCTCGCGCGCACCGCGTCGGCGCGGCGACCGGTCAGAACCGCTTTCTGACCGCGCGTCGTCCAGGTCACGTGATAGTGCAGCCGGGAGACGCACAGCGGAACCCAGTGCGGCGCGAGCGTGGAAGCGAAGGAAGGAACAGCGCTCATCTCGGACTCTCCTTTCGAACTCTTTTCCCTGCGTGCGCGGGGGCGCGATCGACGAGAGACAGTGAACAGGCGTGCAGGGACAGAATTCGAAAAAAGGCGCATCCATGCGCCTCTTTCCTGCTCTTTCACGCTGTTCGCTCAATGCGAGCGCGGCGCTCTTCCTCCTCCGCTCATCGACGGACGCACGAGTCCGATCACGACGCCGAGCACGCGAAATCCGTCCTCCGGACCCACGGGGATCGGCCGGTGCGCGGGGTTCGCGGGCTGGAGGGTCACGCGATCCCCCCGCTTCTCCAGCCGCTTCACGGTCGCTTCCTCGCCGAGGAGGGCAACGATGATCTCCCCATGGTCCGCCCGGTCCACCTTGCGCACCACGACGAGGTCCCCTTCGAGGATGCCGGCGTCGCGCATGCTGTCGCCCTTGACCCGCAGGGCGAAGCGCTGATCCCGGCTGGGGAAAGCGTCTTCGAGATCGAGCCTGCCCTCGAGGTTTTCCGAAGCCAGGATCGGAGCGCCGGCAGCGACTTTCCCCAAGATGGGAATCCCGGTCATCTCGGATTCGCCATCGCCATTGCCCAGGGGGCCGTAGAGGCGCGAGAAGCGGCGGAGCCCGGCTTCCGTGATCTCGATGCCACGGGACACTCGCGGAATGCGCTTGATGTAGTTGTCCCGCTCCAGGATGTCGAGGTAGTAGCGCGCGCCGTTGGTAGAGGCGAGTCCGAACTCATCCCCGATTTCGCGCACCGTGGGCGGATATCCGTGCTCGCGTGAGAACCGGTAGATGAACTCGAAGATCTGCTTGGCTTTGCTATTGAGCATGTCCTTGCCCCCCGCTCCGCCGGATGAGGCAGATGGGACCTGGCGTCCGCGAAGCAGAATACTGCACATGCGTGCAGGGGTCAAGGGCCATTTTTCAAGGAGATGCGGCGGGATCAGCTCGCCGAGGCTTCGGGGGGCTGAACGGGTCTTGAGACTTGCTCGGGTGGCTGCCAGCAGCCACGCGCCAGCAGGTTTTGAAACCTCTTGGTGTCCGACATTGGGTGTCGAGGAGGTCGACACTCTGATCGAAACCTAGTAATTCAAAGGGCGAAAAGCTTGGAGATTTCTATTTAGTCCTGTTGGCACCACGATTGCTCTGGGATCGACATGCGCGGCCCCGGACCTTTCGGTCCGGCTCGCGAGGCGGCCGGGCAGCTCTCACGGGGGCGCCACCGCTATCGGGGGCCGGTGAGCGGTCTCGGGGGTCTCCCCCGCCAGCTTGCACGGACCGAAAGGCTCCGCGGGCCGCGCTCCGGTTGCTCCTCCGACAGATGGGTTTGGTGGGGACCTTCCCCTTCCGAGGCGGAGCCGACCTCGCTGTTCCTTCGCTACCTGCGCCCCGCCCGTCCGCGCCCGTTCGCGCGACCAACCATGTCCCGCTCCTCAAATGGACGCCGGACGGGGCGGGGCGTCTCTCCGTCGAAGCAACCTGCCCGGCGTCAGGCGCCGCTGTAGGAGTCGCTCCACCGACGGGTGCCGGCGAGGCCCCCTTCCACCGCCCCCGCTTCGTGCGTGATGTGCTCCGGCGACAGTGCGTCGCCTTCGCGCAGGTCGTCGATCACCTTTTGCACGCCGTTGAGCAGGACCTTTCGCGTCGAGGGGATGAGGAGTAGAGCGGCGGCGGCTCCGGCCGTGGCGCCGATGAGAAACAAGGATGTGTGCGACCGGCACTGAGCCATCGTCGACCTCCGTCCTGGCGGGGCTTCCGTAGCTCCCATTGTCGGAGGGAAAGGAGGGCTAGGCAAGCCCGGAGGAGAGCGAAGCGCTAGGCGGCGCTGCGGGCAGGCGGCGTCTCTTCGAGAACGCGCGCCACGGTTCCGAGCACCTCGTTCACCGAGAACGGCTTGGCCACCACGGCGCGTACGCCGGTTTCGGCGATGAGCCCCTCGTCGAGCTCGACGCCCCACCCCGTGCACAGGATGACGGGGAGGTCGGGATAGAGGTCGCGGCAGTGACGGGCGAGCTCCCATCCGCTCATCTCCGGCATGCCGAGATCCGTGACCACGACCTGGAAGGCGCGTTCGATGAGCTTCTCCACCGCCTCGCGTCCGGTCCGTGCAATGACCACCTTGTAGGCGGCGCTCTCGAGGAGATCGGTGAGGAGAGACAGGACCGCGGGCTCGTCTTCGACGAGGAGAACGGTGGCGTCGAATGTCGTGGGCTCGATGGCCGGCGTCGGTTTGACCGTCACCGGACCGCGTGAGCTCCGCGGGAGCGAGATGCGGACCGTCGTGCCCGAGCCGCGCCGGCTGGTCACCTCGAGCGTGCCGCTGTGCCGCTGCATGATGCCGTAGGCGATGCTGAGCCCGAGGCCCGTGCCGCCCGGCCCCTTGGTCGAATAGAAGGGATGGAAGATGCGCTTCTGCACTTCCTCGCTCATGCCCACGCCGGAGTCGGTGATCTCCAGGATCGCCCTCCCGTCGTCGACCCTGCCCGTGAGGTACAGCGAGCCGCCGCCCGGCATGGCCTCGATAGCGTTGAGGAGGACGTTGACCGCCACCTCCCGCAGCTCGTGGTCCTGTCCCTCGACCCACACGCCCTCGGCGAGGTCCGTGAGGATGCCGTAGGAAACGCCTTGCTCCTCGGCGCGATCCTTCCACCAGGTCTTGGTGAGGGCGAGCGCGTCGCGGCCAACCTGGGACAGGTCGACGGGCAGGAACTCACGATCGGTGCGGAGGCGCGTGAATTCCTGCAGGCGCCGCACGGTGGCGGCGCCGTCCATGGCCGCCTGCTCGATCACGCCCAGCTCACGCGCCACATGCGGGTCGCCGGAGCGGGCGCGCACCATCTGGGCGCGGCCCAAGATGGCGCCGAGCACGTTGTTGAAGTTGTGGGCGACACCCGAGGCCATCTCGCCGAGCACCCTCAGCTGCTCGGCCTGAACCAGATGGCCCTGCGCGTCGGAGAGCTGCTGGTACGAGCGCTCGACCTGCTCGAACAGGCGCGCGTTACGCAGCGCCGCCGACACGTGGGGAGCCACGGCTTCGAGAATGGCGATCTGCGCCGGCGTGAAGGCGTCCGCGCGCTCGCAGGAGGCGGTGAAGAGTCCGACGAGCTTGCCGTCGATGTGAATGGGAACGCGGACGAGCGAGCGGAATCCCGAGCCGCGCAGATGAGTGCGCACGGACTCGTCGGCGGTGTCGAGATCCGGGACGTAGAGCGCTTGCGGTCCGCTGAGCTGCTCGGCGGGGAAGCCTTCGAGGGAAACGGCGTCGCCGGGCTCGAGGCCCGGAACCGGGCGCACGCTCGAGACGGCCACGACGCGGGCTTCCTCGGTGTCGGCGCCGATCTGGATGAGCGTGGCACGCTCGGCGCCGGCGGCCTTGCGCACCTGATCGACGACGATCTGAAACAGGCTGCGCGCATCGAGCGTGCTCGAGATGGCGCGCGCCATGGCGTCGACCAGCTCGAGGCGCCGGGCGCGCTCTCCGAGCTGCGAGAGGAGCCGGAAGTGTCCGACGGCGAGCGCGGCCTGCCAGGCCACGGCTTCGAGCGTGCGGCGGTCCGGCGCGCCGAAGGCCGACTCGCGGTCGGACTCGACGTCGAGCACGCCGAGGACGCGCCCGTCGAAGACGAGCGGGCAGGCGATCTCGGAGCGGATGTCGGACGCCCCGCTGACGTACCCGTCCCACTTCGCCACGTCCGGAACTTCCACGACGCGGCGCTCGCGCGCCGCCGTGGCCGTCACCGACGGTCCGCCCAGGGGAAGCCGCAGGCGCGACACATTCTCGTCGTAGCCCGTCATGCAGGCGACCTGGAGATCGTTCTCCTCCTCGTCGAGGAGGAGCAGGGAGCAGACCGGATAGCCGAGACGATCGCGCAGCAGATGGACGATGGCCTCGAGCGCGCCGTGCAGGTCCTTTTCGCGCGCCAGGATGGTGCCGGCGTCGACGAGCACGCGGACGCGCGCGTCGAGATCGGCCACAGTCTCTTCGAGGCGGAAGCGGTCGAGCACGGCGCCGGCGGCGGCCGCGGCCCTCTTCACCTCGCGCGCGCGGCGCGGGCCGACGGCGAGGGCATCGGGCCAGGCGAGGGCGACGCCACCGGAGAGCGGGCTCGTCCCCAGCCGAAGGACCACGAGGCAACCGACGCCCTCGGCGATGTCCGCGGGGCGATCGGGCTCGGCCGAGAGATCGGGAACACACACCAGCTCGCCCTCGCCCAGGGCGTCACGCCAGGGGGCGAAGAGCGAGCCGGGATCCCAGGAGGAATCGCTTTCCGAACGCAGGAAATCGATCTGGTGCGACATGCGGACAGGAGTGGAGGTGCTCTCGCCGGCGGCCTCGTTGTGCAGCCCGCGAAACACCCAGGTGGCGGCGCCCAGGGCGCCGAGACGATCCCGCAGGGCGCGCGTGCAGCCCTCGACAGCGGCCTCGAGAGAGGAAGCGGAGGAGACCTCGGCCAGGTCGCGCTCGAAGACCCCGAACCAGTCGGGCGCGGGAGACGGGGCTACGGTCTCGTCCTCGTCGAACGCGAGATGGGGGTGCGAGCCCTCGGAGACTTCCGCTCCGCGGAGCTCGACGTCGCCGGGCTCGGGGACGGTCGCGTCCTCGAGGCTCGTCCAGTAATGGAATAGGCGGTACACGACCCACCAGGTCAGGGCGGTGAGCCCCAACGCGAGGAGCCAGCCGGTCGTTCCCGATGGGCCGATCGACGCAAAATCGGACAACGCGATTCCCCCATGGGCTCGGCCCCGTCCCCGGCGGTCCCGGCGCCCATCCTGACAACTACGGTATCGGCTTGGGCCGGATGAACTTGAACTACGCGGAAGACCCTCGATTTCTGTCGGCGCCGTGGTGTACAAGAGAAGCGGCTCGGCGGTCGCGACCTCGGACGCTCGCGTGGCCGGGCGCGCTCGCGCCTCCCCCGTCAGTCCCCTTCCAAGGAGTGGATGCATGCAGGTCGAATTGATGGCCATCACGCCGAACGCCGAAGAGGTGATCGAGGACGCCTGCCGGACCTGCTACCTCTCCTTCCATCGCAAGAATCCGCCCGAGTCGACGCGCGAGCTCATCGCCAAGATCCTGGAAAAGGGCCACCACTCGGTGCTCGAGCACGCCTCGGCGACGTTCCGGGTGCTGGGGGCCTCGCGCGTGTTCACGCACGAGATCGTCCGCCACCGCTTCGTCTCCCCCTCCCAGCAGAGCCAGCGCTATGTGAGCGAGGCCAAGTCCGAGGTCATCGTTCCGCCCTCGGTGGCGGCGGTGCCGGAGGCCCAGCAGGAGTTCGAGCGCATGGTGGCGGCGGCCAAGGAGACCTACCGCAAGCTGGTGGCGGCCGGAGTCCCGAAGGAGGACGCGCGCTACATCCTTCCCGGGGGCACGGCGTCGGAGATCGTCCTATCGGCGAATTTCCGCGAGTGGCGGCACGTCATCGAAGTGCGCTGCCATCCGCGGGCCCACTGGGAGATCCGGCGCGTCTGTCTGGAGATGCTTCGCATTTTGCAACACGAGTCCCCCATCGTCTTCGGGGACTTCCGCATCGACGACGAGCGCAAGATGGCAGCCCTCCTCGACAACCGCTGGCAGGCAGCACCCGCCCTGGTGGGGGCCGCCGCGGGGGACTGAGGCCAAGCGGCGGTTGGCAGCATCGCCGGGCGAGCCTCCGGCGGGCTTCTCGCCCGCGCCGGGAACCGATATCCTTTTCCTGCAGCCCGGCGGCTTTCGAGAGACAGGAGGGGCTTCGCCCCAGCCAATCGGGCACGCATTTCCGATCACGCCATGGGGAGCCCCTTCATGCACCAAGCGCGTCATTCTCTTCGACTTCCCCTTTCCTCCCTCCTTCTCTCGGTCGCGACTCTGATCCTGGCGACGAACGCGTTCGCCGCACTCGCCCGGGTGACGGACTTGCCGGTCCGGCGGCAGCCCGCCGATATCGATCGCATCGATCTCGTGGTCCCCGATCTGCGCACCGCGCCCGCAGCCTCGGTGCTCGATTCGCGCCTCCGGAACCTGGCGCTGTCGACGGTGGCCCAGCGCCAGATCCAGACCGAGCGCGGCCAGGACGTGGTCTCCGTGGTCCTTCGGGGATCGGTGGCCAGCTCGGCGCTGCGCGCCCTCGGCGCCGAGGTGGGTACGGAAGCCGGCGGCTACCGGACCGCGCGCCTCGCCGTGTCGGCGCTTCCCGCTTTCCTCAAGCTCCCGGGGATCGAGGAGGTGTCGCTCGGCTACCACCTGCGCCCCTCGCTCGACGTCTCCATTCCCGACATCGGGGCTTCGACCAAGCGGACGCAGGCGCCGCCGCTCTACGGCTGGAACGGCAAGAACGTGATCGTGGGCGTTGTCGACACCGGCATGGACTACCAGCACGACGACTTCCGCAATCCCGACGGCACGACGCGCTTCCTCTATCTGTGGGATCAGAACGTGGTCGGCACTCCGCCTGCCGTGTTCGGCTACGGCAACGAGTGCACCCAGACGCAGCTCAATGCCGGAACGTGCACCGAGATCGACGACAACGGGCACGGATCGCACGTCACCGGCATCGCCGCCGGCGACGGCTCCGCCACCGGCAATTTCGAGCCGCAGTACACGTACGTCGGCGTGGCCAACGGCGCCAACATCATCGGCGTGGCCACGAACTTCTCGACCGCGGGCGTCATCGACGGCGTGAACTACGTGTTCACCAAGGCCGCCGCCCTCGGGCGTCCGGCGGTGGTGAACCTGAGCCTGGGGACGGTGCTCGGACCGCACGACGGCAGCACCTCGTTCGAGCAGATGCTCAACGCGCTGACCGGCCCGGGAAAGATCATCGTCACCTCGGCCGGCAATGCGCAGCAGGACTCGGTGCACGCCTCCGCCAACATCGCCGTGAGCACCACGACGCAGTACCAGTTCATCGCTCCGAGCTACACCCCCAACGGCGGCGTGAACAACGACTACATCGCCCTCGACTTCTGGCACGCGGCGGCCAACTCGTACACGATCCGGGTCAAGCGGCCGTCGAGCGCCACGCTGATCGGACCGGTGACCAAGGGCAACTCGCTGGTCTCGAACACGACCGACGGGCAGATCATCATCGACTACACGAACTCCGTGGACCCGGGGAACGGGCTGGCCGAGATCTATGTCGAGGTCAACGACCTCGCGGGAACGGCGCCCAGGGGGAACGCCACCTGGCGCGTCGACGTGCAGGCGGGCGCCTCGGAGCCGGGCGACCCCAAGGTGCACGGATGGATGGACGCGTTCCTAGGCCCCAACGGCCTGGTCCCCAAGTTCAACACGTCCATCGTCGACTCGACCGTCAACATCGGCTCGCCGGGCACGGCGGACTCGGTGATCACCGCCGCGGCGCACGTGACCAAGGGGACGTGGCCCTCGATCGACGGTCAGATCTACAGCTTCATCGGCGGCGTCGATCCGCCGCAGATCGCTCCCTTCTCGGCTCGTGGCCCGCGCCGCGACGGCGTGGCCAAGCCGGACGTCTCGGCACCGGGCAGCGCCATCGCCAGCGTTCTCTCGGCCGACTCGTCGCCGCCGTGGCCGACGCCGCTCATCGTTCCCGACGGCGTGCACCTGGTGCTCCAGGGCACCTCGATGTCGGCGCCGCACGTCACGGGCGCGGTGGCCCTCCTCCTGCAGAAGTACCCGTCGCTGACCCCCAAGGGGGCCAAGCTCCTGCTCGCCGCCGGGGCGCGCTCGGACGCCACGACCGGCATCGTGCCCAACCCGCGCTGGGGCTCCGGGCGGCTCGACCTCACGACGCTCCTGTGCAGCGACACGGCGCCGCCGGTGGTGACGATCAACTTCCCGACGTCGGCGTCGACGCTCTACGGCGGCACGCAGGTCGGTCTGTCGTGGTCGGCGCTCGACGCGGCGGGCGTGAACGAGTGCAAGCTCGAATACCGTGACGGCTCGACCGGCGCCTTCACGCTGATCGCCGACCACGAAGCCAACGACGGCTACTTCACCTGGACCGTGCCCTCGATCATCACCGACAGCTTGCAGGTGCGCGTCACGGCGCTCGATTGCGTGGGGAGTGCCGAGGGCCTGAGCGAGTTCGTGCGCGATCGTGCGGCTTCGGTGGACGTGCCGGGTGGCTTGCCGCTGGCCTTCGCCGTGCAGCGTCCGGTGCCGAACCCGTTCACGCAGGCGTCGGTCCTGCGCTTCGACCTGCCGGCGGCGCCCAACGGCAAGTGGC
>Ga0114129_10007435_pt1 | contig 15602 bp, 11 predicted proteins | sample RhiMetdeltSRZDD1_FD_80071 | JGI IMG/M metagenome (GOLD analysis project Ga0114129, IMG submission 80071) | Populus rhizosphere microbial communities from Tennessee, USA - Rhizosphere MetaG P. deltoides SRZDD1 (version 2) (version 2) | ecosystem: Host-associated > Plants > Roots > Rhizosphere >... | reverse complement strand
CGCGAGGCTTCAGCCGAGCGTCGGACGTGACAGATGGAGCGCGAGGCTTCAGCCGAGCGACGGGCGTGACAGATGGAGCGCGAGGCTTCAGCCGAGCGTCGAGCGTGACAGATGGAGCGCGAGGCTTCAGCCGAGCGTCGGACGTGACAGATGGAGCGCGAGGCTTCAGCCGGGCGACGGGCGTGACAGATGGAGCGCGAGGCTTCAGCCGAGCGTCGGGCGTGACAGACAGAGCGCGCGGCTTCAGCCGAGCGTCCGACGTGACAGATGGAGCGCGAGGCTTCAGCCGAGCGAGAGGCGCATGAAAGCGATCGTTGTTCGTGAGTTCGGTGGTCCGGAGAGGTTGAAGCTCGAAGACGTTCCGGATCCGAAACCGGGAGCGGGTGAAGTGCTCGTGCGCATTCGCGCCGCAGGCGTCAATCCCGTCGACGCGTACATTCACACCGGCACGTACGCGCGCAAGCCGCCGTTGCCGTACACGCCTGGGTTCGACGGCGCCGGCGAGGTCGAGGCGGTCGGCGACGGCGTCACCACCATACAGCGCGGCAATCGTGTGTACGTCGCCGGTCCGGGCAAGAGCGGCGTCGGCGCCGGCACGTACGCAGAGCTCGCCATCTGTCTGCCGTCGCAGCTGCATCCCTTGCCGGCGCGGATCTCATTCGGTCAGGGTGCGGCGCTCGGCGTGCCGTACTGCACCGCCTATCGCGCGCTGTTCCAGCGCGCGTGGGCCAAGCCCGGCGACACGGTGCTCGTGCACGGCGCGACCGGCGGCGTGGGAATCGCGGCGGTGGAGCTCGCGCACGCCCGCGGCATCCGCGTCATCGGTACCGGCGGCAGCGACGCCGGTCTCGCGACCGTTCGCGAGCACGGCGCCGACGTGACGGTGAGTCATCGGGCCGACAACTACACCGACGAGATCAAGAAGGCGACCGGCGGGCGCGGCGTCGACGTGATCATCGAGATGGCGGCGCACATCAACCTCGATCGCGATCTCGGTCTGCTCACGCGAAACGGGCGCGTCGTCGCCGTCGGCAACCGCGGGCGCGTCGAGATCAATCCACGCGATGCGATGGGCCGCGCCGCCGCGATTCTCGGCATGACGCTCTTCAACGTCAGCGACGCCGATTTCGTCGAGATTCACGCGGCGCTCATCGAGGGCCTCACCAACGGCACGCTCAACCCGGTCGTCGGCCGCGAGATGCCGCTCGCGAACGCGGCGCGCGCGCACGAGGCGGTGATGGAACCGGGCGCGCGCGGCAAGATCGTCCTCGTTCCCCCGGCGTAGAATAGCGGTCATGCAGGTGACGCTGCGTGTGAACGGCACAGCTCGACAGGTCGACGTCTCGCCGGCCGACTCGCTGCTCACGGTGCTGCGCGACGCGCTCGATCTCACCGGCGCGAAATACGGCTGCGGCGAAGGTCAGTGCGGCGCGTGCACGGTCCTCGTCGACGGTCAGGCGGTGAAGAGCTGTCAGCCGAGAGCGTCGACGCTCCAGAGCCGCGCGATCACGACGATCGAAGCGCTCGAACAGAACGGCCGTCTGCACCCGGTGCAACAGGCCTTCCTCGATCACGAAGCGATGCAGTGCGGCTACTGCACGCCGGGCATGATCATGGCCGGCGTCGCGCTGCTCACGGCAACGCCGCATCCAACCGACGATCAGATCGTCGCCGCGATGGACAAGAACAAGAACATGTGCCGCTGCGGCACCTACCCGCGCATCGTCGCTGCAGTCAGGGAGGCGGCCAATGCGCGAGCGTGATGACAGCGCGTGGGGGCGGGGCCCCACGCGTGTCGAAGAAGACCGCTACGAGCTGTTCGAAGCGCCGCGCTATCGCTTCGAGGTCGATCGTCGCGACTTCGTCAAGACGTTCGGGACCGGACTCCTCGTCATGTTCGTCGTATCGCGCGCGCCGGATTCTGACGCGCAGGAATCCGGGCAGCGCGGTCGCGGCGGCGATCGCATGCCGCCCGACGTCGGCGCCTGGCTGCACGTCGGCGAAGACGGCAAGGTGACGGTCTTCACGGGGAAAACCGAAATCGGTCAGAACATCCGCACCTCGCTGACGCAGGCCGTGGCCGAAGAGCTCGGTGCGCCGATCGCATCGATCGCGCTGCTGATGGCTGACACCGCGAAGACGCCGTACGACATGGGCACCTTCGGCAGCCGGACGACGCCGACGATGAACGTGCAGCTGCGGAAGGTCGCAGCGGCCGCGCGCGACGTGCTGGCCGAGCGCGCCGCGGCGCGCGGGAAGAAGCTGGATGCGGCGATCTTCGGCGAGCTCGTGAAAGGCGCGCCGCTCGTCGCGACGGTCACGGAGAAGACAACGACGAAACCGGCGAGCCGCTGGAGCGTCGCCGGCACCGCCGTCCCGAAAGTCAGCGGACGCGACATGGTGACGGGACGTCACCGCTACACCACCGACATGAAGCGCGACGGCATGCTGCACGGCAAAGTGGTGCGGCCGCCGTCGTACGGCGCGACGCTCGTCAGAGCGGATACGCGCGCCGCCGAAGCGACGCCCGGCGTCGTGGTCGTGCGCGATGGCAACTTCCTCGCGGTGGCGGCGCCGACGAGCGCGGCCGTCACCGCGGCCGCCGCCGCCATCAAAACCGAGTGGACCGGCGGATCGCACGCCTCCGCGCGCACGCTCTTCGCGGATCTCCGGAAAGGCCAGCGCGGCGAAGTGGCGACCTGGGGCGTGACCATTGATGCGCAGTACACGATCGCCTACATCGCACACGCGCCGCTCGAGCCGCGCGCGGCGGTCGCCGAATGGAACGGCGACGCGCTCACCGTCTGGACCGGCACGCAGCGGCCGTTCGGCGTGCAGCAGGAGCTCGCCGGCGCATTTCATCTCGCGAACGATCGCGTTCGAGTCATCGTCCCCGACACCGGATCAGCGTACGGCGGCAAGCACACCGGCGATGCGGCCGTCGAAGCGGCGCGCATCGCGCGCGCGGCGAAGAAGCCGGTGAAGCTGGTGTGGACGCGCGAAGAAGAATTCGCGTGGGCGTACTTCCGCCCGGCCGGCGTCATCGACGTGAGCGGCGCCGTCGACCGCGACGGCCTGCTGAAAGCGTGGGACTTCGACAACTACAACTCGGGATCGTCGGGTCTGCGGACACCGTACGTCGTTCCGAGCCCGACGGAGAGATTTCACGAGGTCGACTCGCCGCTGCGACAGGGCTCCTATCGCGGTCTCGCGGCGACGGCGAATCACTTCGCGCGCGAATCGCACATGGACGAGCTCGCGCACGCCGTGCGGATCGATCCGCTCGCGTTCCGGCTGAAGAACCTGAAAGACGAACGACTCGCCGATGTGTTGCGCGCGGCGTCCGAGAAGTTCGGATGGGCCGGGCGCAAGAAATCGGCGGGGATCGGATTCGGGCTGGCGTGCGGCGTCGAGAAGGGCGGCTATACGGCCGCATGCGCCGAGGTCGACGCGTCGAACGGATCGGTGAAGGTGCGGCGCCTCGTCGTCGCGTTCGAGTGCGGCGCGATCGTGAATCCCGACGGTCTCGACAACCAGGTTTCGGGTGCGGTCGTTCAAGGCCTCGGCGGCGCGCTCTTCGAGGCGATCGAGTACGAGGACGGCCGCCTGGTCAACGGACGCTTCTCGCAGTACCGTGTGCCGCGGTTCGCCGACGTGCCGCCGATCGAGGTCGTCCTGCTCGATCGGAAGGATCTGCCGTCGGCCGGCGCCGGCGAGACGCCCATCGTCGGCGTCGCGCCCGCGATCGGCAACGCGATCTTCGACGCGACCGGCCTCCGCATCTATTCGCTGCCGATGATTCCGAGCGGGCTGCCCGGTGCAACCAGTCAGCTCTGAGAAAGATTGATGTCCTCCAGGTGAACGGCCGAGATAGTACCGTCGTCGACTGGCCGCCGCCGCGGCTGCCGCGTTCGCCGCGACGGCGCGGCCTCTGGTTCCTGTTCGCGCTCGCCGGCGTCATCCTGCTCGGCGCCGGCACCGCGCTGTCGTACTACGTCGACGCGCTGTGGTTCGATTCGCTCGGCTACGTCGACGTCTTCTGGACGACGCTCAGAATCCAGTCGCTGATCTTCAGCGGTTTCGCGCTCGTCACGTTTCTCGTCCTCTACGGATCGTTCCTCGCCGTCAAGCCCGATCGGCTCAACGACATCACCGGCGGCCGGATTCTGATCAACGGTCAGCCGTTCACGCTGCCGGTCGAGCCGGTGGTGCGCGGAATCGCGATCGTCGCGTCGCTCCTCGTCTCGATCGCGACGGGCGCGAGCATGATGAGCGAGTGGACGACGTTCTCGCTGTACTGGTTCGGCGCGGGCATCACCAGCAACGCCGCCGTCGATCCGATCTTCAACAAGCCGATCGCCTTTTACCTGTTCACGCTGCCGGCGTGGCACCTGATCACCGGCTGGCTGATGACGCTCGCGGTGATCACGTGCGGCATCGCGGCGTTCTTCATCGCGATCACCGGCGGGACGCGGATGTTGAGCGGCGGACGATCCACAACGGGAACCGGCGCCTGGCGCGGCGTGTCGATCGCCTTCGCGATGCTCCTGCTGGTGCTGGCGTCGCGCGTCTACCTCGGGCGGTTCGATCGGCTGATGATCGATCACACGATCTTCGCCGGCATCACCTACACCGACGCGCACGTCACGATCACCGGTTTGCTCGTCATCGCCGGAGCGCTCGTCATCGGCGCGGCCATCGCGCTCGTCAACGCGGTCGCGGCGCCGCGGCTGCGATGGCTCGTCGCCGCGATCGTTCCCGCCGGCGTCTGTTATCTCATCGTCAGCATTTTCGGGTGGTACGTCACCAGCTTCGTCGTCAAGCCGAACGAGCTCGTGCGCGAGCGTCCGTACATCGCGAACAACATCGAGATGACGCGCCAGGCGTTCGGGCTGCATCGGCTCGAGCAGCGTGCGTTCCCCGCCGAATCGCGCATCGACGCGGCGGATCTCGAAGCGAACCGCGCGACCATCGACAACATCCGGCTGTGGGACTGGCGCGCGCTGCAGGACACGCTGCGGCAGATCCAGGAGATTCGAACCTACTACGATTTTCCCGACATCGACATCGATCGCTACACGATCGACGGGAAGGTGCGTCAGATGATGCTGGCGGCGCGCGAGCTCAGCATCGACAAGCTGCCCGAGAGCAGCCGCAACTGGATCAACGAAAAGCTGATCTACACGCACGGCTACGGCGTGACGATGAATCCCGTGACCGGATTCACGCCCGAAGGGCTCCCGGCGCTCATCCTGAGCGACATGCCGGTGCGCAGCACGGTTCCCAGCATCACGGTGACGCGGCCCGAGATCTACTTCGGCGAGATGACGAACACCGACGTGTACGTGAAGACGCGCCAGAAGGAATTCAACTATCCACAGGGCGAGACCAACAGCCTGACGTCGTACGAGGGGAGCGGCGGGATCGTGCTCGGCGGATTCTTCCGGCGCCTCCTCGTCGCGATCGATCGCGGCGACGTCGCCAAGCTGCCGTTCAGCGACGACGTGACGGCCGAGAGCCGGCTGCTGATGCGGCGCAACGTGCGCGAGCGCGTGCAGACGCTGGCCCCCTTTCTCACCTTCGATCCCGACCCGTACATCATCGTCGGCGACGACGGCCGGTTGTCGTGGATGATGGACGCGTTCACCACCTCGGACACCTTCCCGTACGCGCGCCACTATCGCTTCGGCCGCGAAGGGATCAATTACCTCCGGAACAGCGTGAAGGCGACCGTCGATGCCTACGACGGCACGACGACGTTCTACGTCTTCGATCGCGAAGATCCGATCATCAACGCGTATCGCGCGATCTTTCCGGGCCTGTTCAAGGACGCGGACGCGATGCCGCCCGCGATGCGCAAGCACGTGCGCTATCCGGAGCTGATGCTCGAAGTGCAGGCGATGGTCTACGGTCTCTACCACATGACCACGCCGGAAGTGTTCTACAACCGCGAAGACCTGTGGACGGTCGCGAGCGAGGTGCGGCTGAACGATCGCCGCGAGCAGGCGCAGCAGCCGATGGAGCCGAACTTCGTGCTGATGACGCTGCCTGGAGAGTCCGGCGTCGAGTTCGTGGAGATCCTGCCGTTCACGCCGTCGAACCGGAACAATCTCATCGGCTGGATCGGCGGCCGCAGCGACGAGCCGCATTACGGCAAAGCGGTGGTCTACGATTTCCCGAAGAACCGCCTCGTCGACGGTCCGCTGCAGGTCGAGGCGCGCATCGATCAGAATCCGCAGCTCTCCAGCACGTTGTCGCTCTGGAATCAGCAGGGGTCGCACGTGCGCCGCGGCGCGCTCATCGTGATTCCGATCGGCCGCACGCTCTTGTACGCCGAGCCGATCTACCTGCAGGCGGAGCGCAGTCCGATGCCGGAGCTGCGCATCGTCGTGCTCGCAACGCAGGAGCGGCTCGCGTACGGACCGACGTTCGAGGCGGCGCTCGCGGCGCTGTCCGGTCAGGCGCCGTCGACGCTCGCGACGTCACCGGCGAGCACCGCCGGACAACCTTCAACGCCGGCGGCGGCGCCGCCGCCGCCGCCGCGCGCCACGAGTCAACCGGCGCCTGCCGAGCAAAGCGGCGACACCAATCAGCTGATCGCCGAAGCCGCGCGCGATCTCGCCGACTACCAGCGGCTGACGGCCGAAGGCAAGCTCGGTGAAGCGGGCCAGAAGCTCGAGGCGCTGAAGCAAAAACTCGACGCGCTCAACAGACAGCGGCGCTGATCGACACAAAGGACACGAAGAAACTTTTTACGGTGCCTGTTTTTCTATCTCCTCGTGTCCTCTGTGTCCCTTTGTGTCCTTGTGTGTTTTACGACACCACTCGTTCTGCGAAGGTGATCACATAGCCGTCAGGATCCACAACCGCGAATTCGCGGACGCCGTAAAACTGCGTGACCAGCGGCATCGTCACCGTCACGCGGTCCTTGATCCGATCGTGGAACGCATCGATCGGCTCGCCGGTGATCTCGATGTACATCGTCCCGCTCGCGCCGAGCGGTTTGCCGGCGAACGCGGGATACTCTTTCACCGCCGCGGCCGCGTCGTTGAAAAAGATCTCGACCGCGCCGCTCGTCACCGACGCGAAGACGTACGGCGATTGATCGGGCACCGTCATGCCGCGCTCGAAACCGAGCACGTCGACATAGAACGCGAGGCTTCGTTCGACGCTGGTGACGAGGAGATTCGGCGTGAGCTTGTTGAAGTGAGGCATCGCACACCTTCCGCGTGTGCTCGCTATGCCTCCATCTACGAACTTCGCGAGTAAAAGTCGTAGGTACGGTTCCCTGGTTGAGATAGCGCGCAGGAACCAGCGAGGTACGGCGCTCAGCTTATCATCTTTAGGTGGGGCTCCGCCCCACACCGGGCCCCACGCGCGGCAGCCGCGCCTGGGACCCGCACCGCGGCTCGGTCGCTCGCGGGGCCCCTTCACCCCGCTCCGCTCCCTCGCAGGCGCGCCGTGCGCGCCTAGCCCGTTGAGATCGTGAGGAGGAGGACTTTTGAAACTACTGCTGATGATCTGGATGTTGCTCGCGGGCGCGGCGCCGCAGCAAACGAGAACGCTCAAAGCCATTCCGCCGCCGCCGGACGTCGCGGCGCCGCCCGCTGACGCGACGAAGACGGCAACCGGTCTCGCGACGAAGGTGATCACGCCGGGCTCGGGCAAAGAGCATCCGGTGAAGGGCGACCTGGTTATCGTCCACTACACCGGTTGGAAAACGGACGGCACGATGTTCGACAGCTCGGTGTCCGCGGGCAAGCCGGCGACGTTTCCGGTCGCGGGCGTGATCGCGGGATTCAGCGAAGGCATTCAACTGATGGTGCCGGGCGAGAAGCGCCGGCTCTGGATTCCGGAAGCGCTCGCGTACAAAGGCGCGCGCGAACCGAAAGGGATGCTCGTGTTCGACGTCGAGCTGATCGACATGCCGAACCGGCCGCCGCCGGACGTGAAGGCCCCGCCCGCCGACGCGAAGAAGACGGCGAGCGGCCTCGCATACAAAGTCATCAAGCCAGGTGTCGGCGCACGCCATCCGAAGTCGACCAACGAAGTGACGGTTCACTACACGGGCTGGACGACCGACGGGAAGATGTTCGACAGTTCCGTCGTGAAGGGACAGCCGGCGACGTTTCCGCTCGGCAACGTGATCGCGGGATGGACCGAAGGCGTGCAGCTGATGGTGGAGGGCGAGAAAACGCGCTTCTGGATCCCGGAAAAGCTCGCGTACAAAGGCGAGAGCCCGCCGTACGGGATGCTGGTCTTCGATGTCGAGCTGATCCGAATCGAGTAATCGGGTAATTGGGTAATCGGGTAATTGGATTGGCGATTGTTCTGCAATCAACCAATCAATTACCCGATTACCAGATTATCCAATTACCCGATTCACCACCCTTCCCGCCTGTCCTGCCCTCTCCGAGATCCGCTTGATCGCGCGCTGAAAACGATCCGTCAGCGCGCGGCGCTCCTGATCCGGCACGACGCCGATGCGCGAAAAACTCTGCTGCGCCTGCCGCACTTCCTCGGCGGCGGCGCGCAGCCGGCTGTCCTCGTCGGCTTTGCCGCCGATCGTGTTGGCGGCGAGCGCTTCCTTCAACATCGCGGCGAGACGCGTCGTGGGCGACACCGACGCGTCGACGGCGGAGATGGCCGGACCCGCCAGCGAGCTCGCGAGATCTTCCATCCGCTTGACGAGCGACTCCATCCGTTTCCGGTTCGCGTCGGGATCGAGATCGGTGCCGCTGAACGCCGACGGCCAACGCGCGAGCACGCCATCGAACGCCGCCGCGAAGCGTTGATCGAGCGCGGCGGCCCGCTCGCGATCGACGCCGCGCGCCGCGAGCTCCGACTGCCATCGCCCGCGCAGCGTCCGAACCTTGGCGATGACATCCGGCGGCGCCTCGACTGAATCGGAGGGCGCGGCCAGCGCTTCCATTTCCGCGACGATCGCTTCGCGCGCGGCGACGCGCTCGCCGCGCGCGATGTCGTGCCGCTGCGCGTAGCGGAGGAAGAAGTGATCGCACGCGGCGCGGAACCGCTGCCAGATCGCCTCCGAGCGCGTCTTCTTCACGGGGCCGATCGTCTTCCACTCGTTCTGCAGCCGTTTGATGTCGGCGGCGGCCGCCTCCCAGTCGGTCGATTCGGCGAGCGCTTCGGCCTTCGCGCAGAGCGCGTCCTTCTTCGCGAGATTCTCGGCCCACATCGCCTTGCGATGCGCGAGGTCGGCGTGCCGGCGCGTGAAGAACTGATCGCACGCCGAGCGGAAGCGCTCCCAGATCGTTTTTTCCTGACCGCGGGTGACGGGACCGATCGTCTTCCAGTCGGCCTGCAGCTTCTTGATCTCGTCCGCCGTCTGAATCCAGCTGGTCGAGCCCGCCAGCGCTTCGGCGCGCTCGCAGAGCGCGATCTTCTTCGCGAGATTCTCCGCGCGGACGCCCGCCTGCGCGGCGAAGTGCGCTTCGCAGCGCGTCCAGACCTCGTCGTGCGCCGTCTTGAAGCGGCGCCACAGCGCCTCGCCCTGCGCGCGCGGGACGTCGGCGGCCTGCCGCCACTGCTGCTGGAGATCGCGGACGTGGCGCGCGATGTCCTCGGGGTCCTCCAGCGCTTTCAGCGCTTCCATCTTTTCGCAGAGCTGTTCCTGGATGCCGACGTTCGCCCAGCGCTGCCAGTCGGCGACGTCGCGCAGCTCCTGCACCTTCGGCGTCAGCGCCGACTGCGCCGCTTTCAAACGATGGACGACCTCCTCGAAGTCCTTCTTCGACGGCAGCGGCGGGACCGAGCCGAGCGTCGCGCGCACGTCGCGCAGCGCGCGCTCGCCCGCTTTCAGCGTCAGCTCAGGCCGCACCGCGAGCGCCTCGACGCGCGCGAGCAGCTGCTGCACGCGCGTGAGCGACTCGCGCCGCGCCCGCTGATCCTCGTCGTGCGCCGCTGTTTCGCGCCCGGCGAAGGCGTCGTTTGCGGCGATGAAGCGAGCCTGGAGATCGGGATCGACGGCAATGCCCACGCTGAGATCCTTCCATTCGCGGCGTGCGACGCCGATGCGGCGGCGTCCCGCCGCGAGATCCGTTTCGGACACCGCCGCTTCCGCGTCGGCGGCGAGCTCGATCAGCCGTCCATGGCGGCGTTCGAACTCGCGCCGCGCCGCTTCGTCCGCCGCCTCCGCCCGCGCGCGCTCCGCCGCTTCCTGCTCCGCACGCCGGCGAGCGTCCGCTTCTTCCTGCAGACGAGCGCGCTCGGCGGCTTCGGCGTCCGCTCGATCGGCGGCGGCCTGACGTTCCGACTGCGCTCGGACGCGGGCCTCTTCGTCGGCCGCCGCCTGGATCGCCGCGGCACTCGATGCCTCGAGTTGCGCGGCCGCTGCCGCCTCGGCCGCCTTCGCGGCCGCGAGATCGGCCGCCGCCTGCGCGGCGCGGTCGTCCATCTCGCGCACGATCGCGCGCGCGCGCTTCGACGCGCTCTTGTTCTTGGCGCGCGCGGAAATCTGCTCGAGCTCGTCGCGATCCGTGATCCGCTCGACGGCGGCGAGCGTCGGATCCCTGAATTCGCTGTTGAGCGCGACCGAAAGAATCTCGTGGTGATCCTGCAGCGCCTCGAGCGCGGTGCGGCGCACCGCTTCGTGCTGCGCGTGGCGCGCGATCGATCCCAGCATGTGGACGTCGCTCACGCGCGCGACCGCGCGGAGCGCCGTCAGCTCGCGCGGCGCCGACTTCGCGACGGCGGCGAGCGCCTTGACATCGGGCAACCCCTCGAGCGATTCCACGGCCGCGAGGCTCTCGGTCTCGCCGACACCCTCGAACGCCTCCGTCGCGAGATCCCGCAGCATCGTGACCGCCTGCGCGCGCACGCTTTCGTCGGCGTCGTCCTTCGCCACGCCGGCGAGCGCCACCGCGTCCATCAGCTTCGCAACGGCGGCGCGGCGCACGCGCGGATCGCTGTCCTCACGCGCCATCTCGGCGAGGAGGTCGCGCTCGTCGATCGGAATCTCCTGGACGAAGGCGAGCCGGACCGCGGCGTCGGGATGCTTTTGACGCGGCTGTGCTCGGAATCGGTCGAGTAGTGCCATACGCGCTCCAGGCCAACGCGCGGCCGCGTCAGCTTGCGAGAGGGGTCACTCCCAGTTCGGCCAGCGTCGCCACCATATCGCGGCCGTGTGACGTCGCGTTCACCGCGTGGTCAATCGCAAGAATGCGGCCGTCCGCGCCGATGTAGAACGTCGTTCGCGACGCGTGACCGCTTCGCGATAGGACGCCGTACGCGCGCGCCACGTCGCGTGAGGGATCGCTCAAGATCGGGTACTCGATCCCGAGCGAGGCCGCGAATCGCGCGTTCGCCTCCGGCGTGTCGACGCTCGCCGCAAACAACTGGACGTCGAACCGCCGCAACCCGTCGCCGCTCGCCCCGAGCGACTTGCATTCAGCGGTTCAACCACCTGTAAACGCCTTGGGAAACCACGCCAGGACGACCGCGCGCCGTCCCGCGAAGTCGCTGAGCCGATACGTGCGGCCGTCGGAGCCCGGCAGACTGAAATCGGGAGCCGGATCGCCCGGCTTCAGCGCACCCGATGGTTCGATGCGTCGCGTGATCACGTTCACGACACCTACGCAGATCGCCGCTGCCGTCGCCCACATCGATCTCAGCCGCAACCACATCCGTTGGATTCGTGTCATTCTAGTGAGCGCCCCCAACCCGGAACGCGTCCTGCGTTCGTCTTTTTTTGTATGAGGCACTGTTCTCCAATTCTGCGGATCGCAACGGCGGCGGCCTGGCTCTTTTCGGTTACGGCGTGTGACAAATTGGGACTTGGAGGCGACAAGAGTCCGACCGCGCCGAGTGGTCCGCCCTCCTCAGGCTCGACAATCGTTTACACGGCGATCGGCGCGAGCGACGCAGCCGGTGTCGGATCGAGCGTTCCGTGTGTACTGTTCACCGACTGTCCCAACGGAATGGGCTACGTACCGGTGACGGGCCGAACGCTGTCGGCGCAGGGTTTCAAGGTCAGAGTCGACAACTTGGGAATTCCGACGTCGGTGATCGGTCCCGACTTCGCGCAGCTCGGCGCGAACTACGGCCGCACCATCTTCGGCAACTTCATCGACACGGAAATACCGTTCGTGAAGAGCGACACGACGGTGGTGACGATCTTCGCCGGCATCAACGAAGTCACCACCATCACCGCCGCGCTCGGCGGCGGCGCGGGCGGCAGCGATCCGCTCGGCTTCATCGACAATCAGGTCAGGGCGTTCGGCGCCGATTACAACACGCTCATCGCCGGCGTTCGCGCGAAGGCCGCGCAGGCGCCGCGGATCGTGATTCTCAACGTCCCGAACGCCGCCGGTCTGCCGTTTCTCGCCGGCGTGTCGCTCGCGCAGCGCCAGGCCTCGCAGCGCGCGGCGGTCGGAATGACGCGCACCGTCGTCAACCCGCTGGCGTCCGAGAGCGTCGTCATCGTCGACTTGATGTGCGATTCGCGAAGCTATCAGTCGTCGATGTACTCGTCCGACGGCCTCCATCCGAACGACGCCGGATACGCGTTCATCGCGTCGGAAGTCGTCAAGGCGATCACCATGAGCAGCTATCCGAGGCCGCAGAACAATTGCACCGCGATGACGCTCGTGCCGTGACCTTCACCGACACCGTCGCGCGGCTCGACGCCGCGTTCGCGCGCGAGCTCCCGGGCGCGGCGGCGCAGGCGGCGCTCGCGCCGATGCCGCGCCGCGAGTGGCCCGCCGGCTTCAATCCCGCGCGCATCCGGAGCGCGGCGGGTCTGCTGCTGCTGTATCCGATCGATCACCAGGCGCACGTCGTGTTGACGCTCCGCGCGGACACGCTCGGTCGTCACGGCGGACAGGTGTCGCTGCCTGGAGGCGTCGTCGATCCGGGCGAGACGTTCGAGCAGGCCGCGCTGCGCGAAGCGCACGAAGAGATCGCGCTTCCACTCGACGGCGTGCGCATCCTCGGCGCGCTGACGCCGCTCGACATTCCCGTCAGCGGATTCCGTCTGCATCCGATCGTCGCGGCGCGCGCCGATCGTCCTGCGCTGCGGCCGGCCGATGGTGAAGTCGCGCGGATTCTCGAACCCTCGCTGGATGAGTTGCTCGACGCGAGTTGCGTGCGTTTGACCGAACGCACGCGCGACGGCCGTACGCTGACGATTCCCGCGTTTCACGTCCGTACTCACGAGACGCACGGCGAGCATGAAATCTGGGGCGCGACGGCGATGGTGATCGCCGAATTCCTGGCGTTGCTGGGCTGGCAGCCGCGATCGACACAGTGATCGCGTTTTCGTGTCCGCTGCGCACGAATCCATTGCCGCGTGAGCGAAAAGATCACTCGACGCCGACTGCGGCGGCGCCGGTCATTGCGGGAGCTGCACAAAATTAGTGATAATGCACACTTCCGCGGACGCGCGATATGATGCGCAGTTTGATGCGGCGAGTCAGCGTGGAAAAGGGGGCGTGTCATGGGATCTGCAGTGCTGAGTGAGGCGATCAGCGCGATTCGCGACTGGTCGGTGACGGACGGGAAAGAGCGGCGTGCACCGCGCGCGGCCGAGGCGTTCGGCAGCCTCGTGTTCAACGACGAGGTGCAGCAGGCCCGCCTCCCGAAGCCCGTCTACCACGCGTTGCGGCGCACGATCACTCACGCGGTACCGCTCGATCTCTCCGTCGCCGACGCGATCGCCGCCGCGATGAAGGAGTGGGCCGTCGAGCACGGCGCGACGCACTACACGCATTGGTTTCAGCCGCTCACCGGCATCACCGCCGAGAAGCACGACTCGTTTCTGACGCCGACCGCGGACGGCAAAGCGGTCGCCGAGTTCTCCGGCAAGGAGTTGATCAAAGGCGAGCCCGACGCGTCGAGCTTTCCGTCGGGCGGCATGCGCTCCACGTTCGAAGCGCGCGGCTACACGGCGTGGGATCCGACGAGCCCGCCCTGGCTGCTCTATAGCGGCGGCGCCGTCACGCTCGTGATTCCGACGGCGTTCGTGAGCTGGACCGGCGAAGCGCTCGACAAGAAAACGCCGCTGCTTCGCTCGATGGAAGCGCTGTCGAAGCAGGCGGTGCGCGTCCTCAAGCTGTTCGGATCGACGGCGGAGCGCGTCGTCACGACCTGCGGCTCGGAGCAGGAGTATTTCCTGATCGATCGCTACTTCTACCTCTCGCGGCCGGACTTGATCAACGCGGGGCGCACGCTCTTCGGCGCGAGGCCGCCGAAAGGTCAGGAGCTCGAGGATCAGTACTTCGGCGCCATTCCCGATCGCGTGATGGCGTTCATGTCCGAAGTCGAGAGCGAGTTGTACAAGGTCGGCGTGCCGGTCAAGACGCGTCACAACGAGGTGGCGCCGAGCCAGTACGAGATCGCGCCGGTGTTCGAGAACGCGAACGTCGCCACCGATCACCAGATGATGACGATGGAGACGATGCGCAGAACGGCGCCGAGGTACGGGCTCGCGTGTCTGCTGCACGAGAAGCCGTTCGCCGGCGTGAACGGATCGGGCAAGCACGTCAACTGGTCGATGAGTGACGACGAGGGGCACAACCTGCTCAGCCCCGGCGCGAACCCGCACGACAACATGCAGTTCCTCGTGTTCTGCGTCGCCGTCGTGCGAGCGGTGAACAAGTGGCAGGGACTGCTGCGCGCGTCGATCGCGAGCGCCGGCAACGACCATCGGCTCGGCGCGAACGAAGCGCCGCCGGCGATCATCTCCGTCTTCCTCGGCGACATGCTCACCGACATCTTCGAGCAGATCGAGAAGGGCGGGGCAAAGTCCTCCAAGCACGGCGGCGAGCTCGATACGGGCGTGCTGGTGCTGCCCAAGCTGCCGCGCGACGCGGGCGACCGCAATCGGACGAGCCCGTTCGCGTTCACCGGCAACAAGTTCGAGTTTCGCGCGGTGTCGGCGAACCAGAGCATCGCGTACCCGAACATCGCGCTGAACGTCGCGGTCGCCGAGTCGCTCGACTACATGGCGACCGAGCTCGAGAAAGCCACCAAAGGCGGAAAGTCGCTCGAGAAGGCCGTGGCCGAGCTGCTGCCAAAGGTGATCAAGGAGAACAAACGGATCATCTTCAACGGCAACAACTACTCGCAAGAGTGGGAGAAGGATGCCGCGAAGCGCGGGCTGCAGAACTTCAAGAACACGATCGACGCGCTGCCGCAGCTGATCGCGAAAGACGCGATCGGCATTTTCGAGAAGTACAAGGTGCTCAACGAGCGCGAGGTCCACGCACGCTACGACGTGATGGTCGAGACCTACAACAAGACCGTCAACGTCGAAGGTCAGTTGATGGTGCTGATGGCGAACCGGTACATCCTGCCGGCGGCGTTCGACTATCAGAAGCGCGTGGCGGAAAGCGTCGCGGCGGTGAAGGCCGCTGGCGGCAAGTCGACCGAAGGCAAGAAGACGCTCGACAAACTGACGGCGCAGACCGACGACTTCAAGCGCCGCGCCGACAAGCTGCAGCACGAGCTCGAACACGAAGGCAACGGCGACGCGGTCAAGCACGCGAAGCATTACCGCGACAAGGTCATTCCGGCGATGCAGCTCCTGCGCGAAGCCGGCGACGAGCTCGAGCTGATGATTCCCCACGAGCTGTGGCCGCTCG
>Ga0114129_10007434_pt1 | contig 15603 bp, 11 predicted proteins | sample RhiMetdeltSRZDD1_FD_80071 | JGI IMG/M metagenome (GOLD analysis project Ga0114129, IMG submission 80071) | Populus rhizosphere microbial communities from Tennessee, USA - Rhizosphere MetaG P. deltoides SRZDD1 (version 2) (version 2) | ecosystem: Host-associated > Plants > Roots > Rhizosphere >... | reverse complement strand
GGAAAACTTCTGGCTACGACGGAATACGTCAAGAAACGTCGCGGTCTGACGCGCGACGGCGCGATAAGAAAGAGTCTTGAAAAGAATGATCGCCCAGGAGGCGATCGAGAACGCGATTAGTATGGCGAGGACGATCTGGCTGAGAGGACTTGCGTCAGACAGGATTTGCAGCATGCCTCCGCTCCCAGCGGGCGGGGCAGCGTCCTGCACCTGTAGTGCAAGAAAGGACGAGCCAAACGTATACAACGAAGCCTCCGGTCCATTGGGGGGATGCGCCGCTGGGACAGCGCGTCACGGCAGACTAGCACGCGTCCGTAATGCTGTCAAACATATGATACGATGGAAGTTCCGCCTCCATGCTGCGTCTGCTGCGCATCCGCAACCTTGCGGTGATTGAGGCTGTCGAGCTCGAGCTCGACCCGGGCTTCAATGTGCTGACGGGCGAGACCGGCGCCGGCAAGTCGATCGTCGTCGGAGCTCTGGGCCTGTTGCTCGGGGGTCGCGCCTCGGCCGATCTCATCCGGACGGGCGAGCCTCAGGCCACGATCGAGGCGCTCTTCGAAGACGAGCAGGGCACCGAGTTCATGCTTCGGCGCGAGGTCACGAGCCAGGGCAGAAGCCGCGCATTCATCAACGGCGATCTGGCAACCGCTTCGGCGCTTCGCGATCTGTCGCAGCGTCTCGTCGAAATCCACGGCCAGCACGAACATCAGATCCTGCTCGATCCGGTATCGCATCTTCCTCTCCTCGACGGTCACGCGAAGCTCGATACGTTGGCGGGGGAGGTCGCCGCGGCGTGGCGTGAGGTACGAACCCTGCGTGAGCATCTCGACCGATCGCGCATGGACGGCCGCGAGCGGTCGGCTCGACTCGAGTTGATCCAGTTTCAGCTGAACGAGATCGAGAAGGCGGCAATCAAGGCGGGCGAAGACGAAGACCTAGCCGCAACCAAGGCCGTGCTCGTCAACGCCGAACGTCTGCAGCGATTGTGTGAGGAAAGTTACAGCGCGTTGTACGACAGCGACACAGCGGTGCTCGCTGGATTAGGCCAGGTCTGGAAGCGCGTAGGGGAGTTGGCGTCCATCGATCCCCGGTTTGTCTCGTACGTCGAGGCTCGTGACGACATCAAGTCTCAGCTGGAGGATCTCGCCCAGTCCTTGCGGCGCTATGCAGACGGAATCGACGCGTCTCCTGCACGCCTCCAGCAGGTCGAGGACCGCCTCGCCACGCTGGAGCGATTGAAGCGAAAACATGGCGCCAGTCTGGAGGACGTCATCGAACAGCGACGAGTGCTCGCCCGCGAGCGTGATCTTCTGATGCGCTCCGAAGACACGGCAGAGAACCTCGAGCGGGAGTTGGCGACCGCGAGCGACGGGTACTTGCGCCACGCCCGCGAGCTCTCCAGGCAGCGACGAGCCGGGGCCAAGCGCTTTGCCGGTCAACTCGAGATGATGCTGGGTGACCTTGCAATGGCGCACACGCGGTTCGAGGTCCGCTTCAATGACACGCCGTTAACGGAGCACGAGTGGGCGGAGTCGGGAATCGACACGGCAGAATTCTTCGTCTCACCCAACCCGGGAGAAGAGCTCCGACAGCTGGCACGTATTGTCTCGGGAGGAGAGCTCTCACGGATCATGCTTGCCCTGAAAACGATGTCGGCGGGCGAGCGCGCAGGCAAGACGCTGGTGTTCGACGAAGTTGATGCCGGCATCGGCGGGCGAGTGGCGGATGTCGTCGGCCTGAATCTGCATGCGCTGGGCAATCGTTTCCAAGTGGTCTGCATCACGCACTTGCCGCAGATAGCGGCCCGCGCATCGACACAATTTCACATCGACAAGGTCGTGCGAGGCGCACGCACGATGACCGCCGTTCAACGACTCGACGAGTCCGGTCGTATTGAAGAGATCGGGCGGATGATTGCCGGCACGTCGATCACCGATCCCGTTAGGGCGAGCGCGCGGGAGCTTCTCGCATCAGCGGCTTCGAAGCCGAACTCGACCGAGTCGTCGCGTGTCAGGGGACAGGCGAAAGGGAAACAGAAGGCGAAAGGCGAAAGCGAAAGCCTCCGGCGACTGTAACAGTCCGAAAGCCCATGGCCAAGAAATATCTCATCGAAACGTTCGGCTGTCAGATGAACGTGCACGACTCCGAGCGGATGGCCGGGCTCCTAGACCAGGCTGGCTACGAGCCAGCCTCGAGCGACGTCGATGCCGATGTCATCGTGATCAATACGTGCAGCGTGCGCGAACACGCCGAGGACAAGCTGTATACGCGGCTGGGCGAGTTACGTGTGCTGCGGGAAGAGACCGGTCGGTCTCCAGTGGTTGCTGTTTCGGGTTGTGTGGCGCAGCAGGAAGGGGACGCGCTGCTCAAGAAAACGAACGGACGAATGATCGACGTCGTCGTGGGCACGCAGCGGCTCAAGATGCTCCCGATGCTCATCGATCGGGCTTCGGACTCTCACTTTCCGACTGTTGACATCAGTCCTCTTGACGACGTCACGTTTCCGCTCGGAGTCACTCATCGTCTGGATCCGGTGAAGGCGTATGTGACGATCATCGAAGGGTGCAACGACCATTGCGCGTTCTGTGTCGTGCCACACACTCGAGGCCACGAACGCATGCGCACGAAGGCGGAGATCCTCGCCGACGTCCGCGATGCCGTGAGCTCGGGACGGCAAGAGATCCAACTCCTCGGGCAAATCGTCAATCATTACTCGGCACCGGACGCCGTCTGTGATTTCGCCGACCTGCTCTCGAGCGTGAATGACGTCCCGGGCGTGGAGCGGATCCGATTTGCCAGCCCGCATCCTCGCCACACTGGCCCTCGCCTCATTGAAGCCGTGCGCGATCTCCCTAAAGTGTGCAAGCACCTTCATCTTCCTGTCCAATCCGGCTCTTCGAGAATCCTCAAGGCGATGCGGCGGCGTCATACGAGGGAAGAGTACGTCGAGCTGGTCGCACGCATTCGAGAATCGATTCCCGGCGTCGCGTTGTCGACGGACATGATCGTGGGATTTCCGGCAGAGACCACGCAGGACTTCGACGAGACGCTGTCGCTCACTCGTGTCGTCGGCTATCACAGCATGTTCTCGTTCAAATACTCGCCAAGGCCGAATACGCTTGCGGCAAAGCGTATGCAGGATGATGTCAGCGACGATGACAAGACAGCGCGGATCGTTGCGCTTCAGTCGCTGCAGCGGGAGATTCAGACGCGGCTGCATGAGAGCGCCGTCGGAAGCATCGCCGAAGTTCTTGTGGACTCGGCGAGTCGTCGACACGAGCGGGAGGTTTCGGGACGCACGTCCGGCAACACAGTAGTGAACTTCCCCGTGCCGTCCGATACAAAAGAGCACACTCCCGCGGAGTCCTGGATAGGTCGCATTGTCGCGGTCCGTATTACTCGAGGCGGTCCGCACAGCCTGTGGGGAGAGGCGCTGCCGGCGTAAGGCGGCGTCTCCAACAGGCCATTCCTGGCTAGCGGGTCGGAGAACGAGCCATGCTGATCGAGATGAGCATCAAAGGGTTGATGGTCGATCCCATCACGAACATGCCGATCGTCATCCTGAAGGACAAATTGGGGGAGCGAGTCCTGTCCATCTGGGTCGGCATATTCGAGGCGAACGCCATCGCGCTCCAGATCGAGAATGTGTCGACGCCACGACCGATGACGCACGATCTGCTGCGAAACATCATCAGCGACCTCGACGGGCAAGTCGACCGAGTGGTGGTGAGCGACCTCAAAGACAACACGTTCTTCGCGATCATCCATCTGACCGTGCGAGGAGAGCGCGTGGCAATCGACGCTCGGCCCAGCGATGCCATCGCGCTGGCACTTCGCACCCGGTCACCGATCCTCGTCGAAGAGACCGTGATCGACAACGCGAAGACGGTCGATTTCACGGCCGAGCCAGCCGATAACGCCCGCCTTCAGAAGTGGCTGGAAAGCCTTGATCCTGAGGAGCTTGGCAAGTACAAGATGTAATTGTCGGCCGGCCGACATTCTCCTCGGTTGACACCCTCGGCACCCGTCCCTACAATGGGCGCACCTCTTCACAGATCTGCGTCCCGTGAACGATATCTCGACCGATACGGCTCTTGTTGAGAACGCGCCAGGCCGTGGGCCCACGCGCAGACGATGGCATCCGCGGCGGGACTGCGCCGCATGATCGTCGCCATTGCAAATCAGAAGGGGGGCGTCGGAAAGACCACCACGGCCGTCAATCTCGCTGCGGCACTTGCCATGAGGGGTCGGAAGACGCTGCTCATTGACCTCGACCCGCAAGCCAATAGCAGCCTCTCGTTCTTGGATCTCTCCGCCATCGTCAAGAGCACGTACGACGCGATCGCGGACAGCCAGTGCGAGCTCGCGCATGTCATCCAGCCGGCCAACTCGCTGGCGAACCTCTTCATCGCTCCGGCGCGAATCGCTCTCGCAAAGCTGGAGTCACGACTCGTTGGGGAGCTCGACGCGCATTTCAAGCTGAAGGACAAGATCGACAAGCTGACAGGGGAGTATGCGCACATCGTGATCGATTGTCCGCCCGCCCTCGGCCTGTTGACGGTCAATGCCCTCGTCGCCGCGTCGCATCTGCTGATCCCGATTCAATCGTCCTATTTCGCGCTCGAGGGAACAGACGACCTGCTGGAAACGATCGAAAAAGTCCGGCAGCGGCCGAATCCCGGCCTTCGCATACTCGGCGTCGTCATCACGATGCACGACAAGAGGACCGCGTTGGCGCGCGACATCAGAGAGCAGATCCAGAAAGTGTTTGGCGGGAAGGTCTTCAAAACGGTCATCAGCAAGAGCGTGCGTCTCGAGGAGAGCCCGGCCTACAAGGAATCCATCTTCACGTTTGCGCCAGATTCAAGTGGCGCGACCGACTACTACAGCCTGTGCGAGGAGGTCATCGAGCGTGTCGAAGCGCGGACTGCCTGAAACGCTGCGGATGCGGCACGACCAGCATTACGTGGAAGCGCTCGCGGCCTCTGCGGGCGACCCGGTAGGGCGGATGGTGCCGATTGACCTGCTCGATCCCAACCCTGGGCAGCCGCGCCAGGTGATGGGAGACCTCTCAGAGCTGATGGCGTCTGTGACCGAGAAAGGCATCATCGAGCCGCTTGTGGTGCGTCAGCGACTCGGGCGATATCAAATCATCGCTGGCGAGCGCCGCTATCACGCAGCCGTTCAGGTGGGCTTGCGCGAAGTGCCGGTCGTGATTCGCGAGGTTGACGACGTCGAGGTCATGGAGTTGGCGCTGGTCGAAAACCTGCAGCGCAAGGACCTGACGGCGTTCGAGGAAGCGGAAGCCCTCCTGCAGCTCCAGCAGAAGTGCGGTCAGACGCATGAAGACCTGGCGCGCAAACTGGGGAAGTCGAGAACGGCCATCACCGAGTCGTTATCCCTGGCTGCCATGCCTGATGAGGTCAGAAACCTATGTCGGCTGGCAGACATTACCGCTAAGTCGACGCTTTTACAGATAGTTAGGCAGTCAGATCCCAAGAAAATGCTGGCGCTGGTCGAGAAACTGGCTGGACAGGGCCAGGCCACACGCCAGGCAGTGCGAACTGAAACGGCGAAGCCCAAAACCGGTCGGCCGAAATCGTACGTCTTTGCCTTCAGGCCTCCAACGAAGGCGTTCGACCTTCGATTAAGCTTCCGTAAGAGCAAGGTCGAGCCCGCAGAGATCATCGAGGCCCTGGAGAACATCATCCGCGAACTGAAGGCCGCGCGTAGGAACTAGAGTGCTGCCGGGCGGGGGCCAAGGCCAGAACAAGCGAATCCGTCAGAACAGCTGAATCATCTATTCGGAAGGTCGTCGCCCGCGGTTAGCCCGGCGACCTTCAACCCGCTGCCTAGAGGCGAGCTCGAGTAGCCCCAATATCTCCGTCTATCTCCCGTGTAACGCGCCGGCCCTACGGCTGGATGCGATCAGTTAGTTAACATAACGTGTCTTATGCGACCTCGATAAAACATAGAGGAAATCCGTCCAGGCCGCCCTCAAGCCGTCCAGTTACGCGCGGCAAACCGCTCGTCCGGGACCTCGCACTCGATCGGTTGATGTCGCGGGTACTGCTCGACTTCGATCATCCCCTCCGATAGCGTGACAAAGAACGCCACCGAGTTCTGCGGTCGAAGCCCCAGACAGCCAAATGGAACCCGTATCTCGGCGACGGTCCCAATTGCGGCGGCGAGACCGGGGCACGCCGTGATATCCCAATCCCCCTTTGCCGAACGCGTCACCAGGACAACATCCGTAAACCTGCCGTCCCGCCGAACGATGACCTGTTGCCCGGAGGGCCTCAGGAATCGAACCGTGAGCCCAAGAGCGCCCACGAGGATCTCCCGCATGGGCCGCGAGCCGTCGACTCGCAAGAACAGATGCTCGAGGTCGAATCCGAACTCGACCAGCGTCAGCCGATGCGATCGATCCGACACCTGGTGCATTGCGCCGAACGAGTCCGTCGCCTCGAAACTTCCAGCGCCGACCCATTCGAAGTAGGTGGTGACCTCACCGTCGATCTCGGGCTGGATGAGGGCCGTCGGCCGCCCTATCTCAACGCCAGGCGGTTGTGTCGTGATGTTCGTGACAAACAGCTCCTCCGGAATCGGAGCGTTCAAAGCTCTATAGACATTCCGGACGTGCCGCCGGAACAGATCGTCGAACGCGAGGTCCTGGTCCGATGAGTGGTCGTCGCCGTACCACCAGAACCAATCGCTGCCTTCGGCGATCAGCAATTCCTCCCGCGCGCGGGCGAGTGACTCCTCCGGGATTCCGGGCGGGGGCGAGTCCAGGGCACGCCGGGCGTCGGCGAGTTGGCTCCACGCCCGATGATCATCCGCGTGCCCGATCCAAATATAGAAGTCAGCGTTGATCCACGAGCCGGGAAAGATCGACACCAGCGGTTCCGAGGCTCCAGCGCACGCCTCACTCATCGTTACCGTGCGCAAATCCCGATGAGACGTCAGCTGCCGATAGAGCGATCGCAGAAACGGGCGACCCTGCCCTTCGAAGTGCTCCCAGGCATTCTCACCGTCGAGGATGACGAAGACCGTCGCCTCGCCTCCCATTCGGGCTGTGTACCGCGTTCCTGCTTCGGCCAATCGATGCACGAAGTCTGCAGCGGCGGCGTCAGAAGGCCAAGACGCGTACGAGAAGCCGATCAGGTCCGAAATGGCGTGGTCTCTGAAACCACACGCGACCGTCAGTCCTCCGGCTCCGACGCGATACGGTCGGTACAGATCCTCTGGCTGCTCGCTGTTTCCGCTTCCGTCTCGTGTGAAGTCACGCCCGATCGATCGCGCCAGAATCGCTTCATCGGTGGCCATCCAACGAAACCCAGCGCGCGCGACGAGCGGCACCATGTCGTCTGAGACTGATCCCTCCGAGGGCCAGAGTCCATCAGGTTTTCGGCCGAAGAGTTGCTCGTGAAGTGCGACGGCTCTCGTCAACTGGTCGAACGCATCCTCGGGATGACGAAAGCGCTCGCGCGGCATGCGAGACTGCGGATGTGTGCGGAGGTAAACGTCGGTGTCGCAGAGCAGCGGCAGGATCGGATGGTAGAACGGAGAGGTCGATAGCTCGACTTGCCCTCGGCGCGCGGCTTCACGGTACTCCGGGACCACGGCCCGCAAGAGCTCCAGTTCGACCGCGCGCAACGTCGTCTTGTCTGCCTCGCTGAATCCACGGCCCTTCGCCATGAGCGATCGGACTCGCTCGTCGTGCTCGAGGTAGTGCGCATCGATCCATACGAGCTTGTGCCAGACCTGAAGGTCTCTCAGGTCATCCGAAGAGAATTGCGACGTCAGTGCCCTCGCGCTCAACCCCTTCTCGTGAGTTCGGCGCGCAAGAAGCTCGGCATAGCGAGGAAACGGATCGATCATACGAGGGCGATGCGCGTGAAAGAAATTCTCGACGCAAAACGCCCGCTCGTCGTCGGACAATTCCTCCGCCGGCTTCAGACCAAGCGCCAAATGCCTGTCGCGCGCGTCGTCGCGCGCGAACGCCTCGAGCTGCACCAGAAGCGACGGCACCAGGTTGAATGTCACGCGCACATCCGGGAACTCGCGAAGAAGTGCGGCCATGCCCCAGTAGTCCTTGATGGCGTGCAGGCGGACCCACGGGAGGATGTGCTCGCCCGTCACCAGGTCCTGGTAGAAGGGCTGATGCATGTGCCAGAGGATCGCAACGCGAGTCATAATGCCGATATGTAGAGAGGAAAACGCGCTACTCTGCTTGTGTTGATGAGAATTCTCGACCGCTACGTGATTCGCCAGATTCTGGTGCCCTTCAGCCTCGGGCTCCTGGTGTTCACGTTCCTCTTTATTATTCCCGAGCTCATGAAATACGCCGAGGAGTACATCTCCAAAGGCGCACCCACCTCCGTCGTCATCCAGGTCATCGTCCAGCTCATCCCGATGGCGCTTGGCTTGACCATACCGATGTCTTTACTGTTGGCGCTGCTCGTGGCGTTCGGCCGTCTGTCGGCGGATCGCGAATTCGTCGCGCTCCAGGCGTGCGGTGTCAGCACGATGCGGTTGATGCGGCCTGTCGCGATCGTGTCGATCGTCTGTGCGGCGGCGACCGCCTATGTCTTGCTCGTGGCGGTCCCGGAGGGCAACCAACGTTTTCGGGAAATCACGTTCAACGTCCTCGCGTCGCAGGCGGAAGGCGAAGTCAAACCCAGAGTCTTCTTCGATCAGTTTCCAAACACCGTTCTCTACGTTCGTGAGGTCCCCCAGTCAGGGGGCTGGGACGGCGTTTTCATGGCGGACAATCGCTCGGGCGAGGGCGCCGCGATCTATCTCGCCAAGCACGGGCACATCGTCATCGATCGAGCGCATCGATCGGTCGAAATGGTCCTTGACGATGGCGTCAGGCACACGGCCGATGCCGGCGGGAAGTACGAGGTCTTCTCCTTCAAGCACACCGTTCTGCAATTGAACCCGGACATGATGTTTCCGAGCGGTGGCATCAGCAAAGGCGATCGAGAGATGACGATCGCGGAATTGCGCGTGCGAGCCGCCGAGGTGCAGGCACAAGGTCAATTCCCGCACAATCAGCTGTTCGAGATCCACAAGAAGTTCTCGATTCCAGCCGCATGCTTGGTGTTCGGATTGATCGGACTCGCGCTCGGCGCGACGAATCGGCGAGACGGAAAGCTGGCGAGCTTCGTCATCGGCGTCGCCATCATCTTCGTGTACTACATTCTGCTCTGGCTCGGTCAGGCGCTCGCGAAGGGCCAAGTGATTGCGCCGTGGCTCGCGGCGTGGTTGCCGAACCTCGTGCTTGGCGCATTGGGCCTTCTTCTCTTCCGCTGGCGCGGCCGCGCCGCCGATCGTCCGATACAGGTCCCGCTGCCACAATTCATCCGTCGGCTCGGAACGATAAGGTCGCAGCGGCAGTCGTCGATCTTCTGGCCAATGGGGATCCTCGATCGTTACGTGGCGCTCACCTACCTGCGCATGTTGGGATTGTCGGCGATTGCGCTCGCGAGCGTGTTCTATATCTCGACGTTCACCGAGCTCGCGGAGAAGGTTCTCAAAGGAGCCGCGACGTGGACGATGCTCGCCACGTTCCTTGTGTACCAGACCCCGCAGTATCTCTACTACATCATTCCATTGTCGGTGCTGCTCGCCAGCCTCGTCACGATCGCGCTGCTGACCAAGAACAGCGAGCTCGTCGTCATGAAAGCGTGCGGCATCAGTTTGTACCGCGTCGCGTTGCCGATGGTGGCCGGCGCTGTCATCGCTGGCGCGGCGTTGTTTTCGTTGGAGCAGACGGTGCTAGGGCCCGCAAATCGACACGCCGAAGCCATCAAGCATGTCATGAAGGGCGGATCGCTGGAGACGTTCGATGTATTGAACCGTCGTTGGGTCATGGGCAGCGACGGTGACATCTATCACTACAACTACTTTGATCCCCGACAGCGGCAGTTCACCGGACTCTGGGTGTACGAATTCTCACACGACATGGCGCGTCTGACGCGTCGCACGTTCGCCGAGCAGGCGTCTTTTGTCGAAGGGGCACAATGGCGGGTCGACCGCGGCTGGACGCGAGAGTTCGACAAAGCCGGCGAGCCGGGGCCCTTTACGCCATTTGCGCGCACGGAAAAGACGCTCGAGCCGGCGACACATTTCACGACTGAAGCTCCGGACCCTGACTTCATGAGTTACACGCAGCTCCGCCAATATACCGATCGACTGCGCGCGAGCGGACTGGACGTCGTCAGGCAGCAAGTGGCGCTGTGGCGAAAGGTGTCGTTCCCCTTCGTGACGATCATCATGACGCTATTGGCGGTCCCCTGCGCGGTGACGATTGGGCGAAGTGGAGCGATGGCCGGCATTGGCGTCGCGATCGCGATCGCGATCGTCTACTGGACGACGATCAGTGTGTTCGCGGCAATGGGAGCCGGAGGCGTGATGGCGCCGCTGCTCGCCGCCTGGGCGCCGAATCTCCTGTTCGGCGCGGGCGCGCTCTATTTGTTGCTGACCGTTCGGACCTAGTCACACCTAGCGCTTCCCTACCGTCCGTATTTCACCTCGTCAATCCACAACTGACCGCTCGTGCCAGGCCTGGTGTTGACAGTGTCAACAACAAAAAGAACGTCGCGAATCGCGGCCAGTATTGGACCTGACGAGTTCGTCGATCCTCGCGAAGTCATCTCTGCGAAGGGAACAGTGATCGTTCGAGCGATGTCATCGACATAGACGGATCGATGCCACCGCGATCCTTCGGACGTTCGCAGCTGAACGGAGACGCGAGTCGGACGACTCGAGCGTGCCGTGAAAACAAGGCTTGCAAAGTCTTTGAGCTGGTCGCCCGCCGGCATGATCAGCGCGACGAACGGACTCTCTTCTCGAGTGCCACCGATTGCGTAGCGCAGGGACAACTGCGTACCCGGCACTGACGCGACGACATCGAGCGCTGCCTGCGAACGTGGGCTGTTCTCCACGCGCCAACCCGAGGGCGGGCCGTCTGAGTATTGCGAGATCTCCTGATCATGACCGGATGGCTTCGATCCCTGGTCACGTAGCTCGGCGCTTGAACCGATGTAGATCGGATTCGACACGACCCATGGCACCGGCGGACTGCCCGGCGCGCCGGACAATTGAATCTCGATCCGATACACGCCTGCCTCGGTCACTGTGCGCTCCAACGTAGGAGTGCTCGCCGCAGCGATCGTGCGCCCGTTGTGGACGAGTACGACCGTCGCACCTTCCGGGGCGTTCGTCCTCACCTGTAACGCCACTGACGTCTTCAGCGGCACGACATCGCCCATCTGCGCCGGTCCCGGTCCCCCTGATGCCGTGAACGACAGGGCCACCGGTCTCGCGAGCGCATCGATCGACGAATAGACGTGCCCGTGTCGGATGGCGTCCAGGACGGCGCGAGCGTCCTGAGACGCCTCGCCTCCCAGCGTCAGCTTTGGCAGGGAGATCGAGAACGTACGAAAGACCTGCTCGTACCCAGGAATGTGCAGCGAGATCCGCGAGTCGTACGGCTCCCTATCCCATAAGCCGATCCGTGCGTGGGCATCGGCGCCCGCAAGCGCCACCATTGGTCGCTGCGCGCTCAGCGTGTCCCAACGGCGCAAAATCTCTTCGGGGCGATCCAACAGCGAGCCCAGCGTTTCCGGGCGTCGAATTGGATACGTCAGCAACGCCCGCGCGAGCGATCCGATCGACTCATCGCGCCATTCACTGTCGCCGTTCAGCCATTCCAGGCCATCGAGCGCGGCATTCCAGTCCTTCCATCGCAGCTCAGGCTTCAGTGACGAAGGATGCGCGGCGATCGCCATGCCGCCCATGCGTTTCACGTCCTCGACGACATCGCGCGCCTCGCCGCCGATCGGGTACGGGGATCGCGGGAGACCGAGCGCGACGACGTGGCCGTCACTTGAGCTGATTTCGACCGCATCGATACAGAGCACTCCTCGCCTGTACTGCGGAGGCTCGGGCCCGCGCAAGCCGTCGCCGTGGTCCGTAAGAATGATGAACTGAAGTCCCGCTCGTGCGGCGGCTTGCGCCACGTCATCGATGCTGCCAGTGCCGTCCGAGCGACGCGTGTGGATGTGCACGGCGCCACGCACTGGCAACGTCACCGCAGTCGATGTGGGCAGCGATCGCGAGGCGGGAGGAACGAGCTCGTAACACGTGCCGGCAGCGAGGATCGGGACCAGCACTGCAAGCCAATGCAGTCGTGTCATGCGCGAGGATGAAACCGATCGTAGACACTGCGCATGCGCTGCTCCAGGACGTGTGTGTAGATCTGTGTGGTCGACAGATCGGCATGGCCCAGCATCATTTGGATCGCCCGAAGATCAGCACCACGCTCGAGCAAGTGCGTCGCGAACGAGTGCCGCAGCAGGTGGGGGCTCAGGCCTTTCTTCGCAAGTCCGGCCTGAAACGCGTATCCCTTCAGGATCTTCCAGAACCCGACGCGCGTCAGCCCCGGTCCTCCACCTCGCGCATTGACGAACAGCCGGGGGCTCTTGCGCTTTCCGAGCAGGGCCGGACGAGCCCGCTGCACGTACTTCCGCACCCAATCCGCAGCCTCGTCGCCGATCGGGACGATTCGCTGTTTGCTGCCTTTCCCCGTGCACGTCAAATACGACGCGTCGAGGTTCACGTCGGCAGGCCGCAGTGACACCAGCTCTGACACGCGCATCCCCGTGGCGTAGAGCAGCTCAATCAGTGCGCGATCGCGCAGCCCCCTCGGCGTGTCAACAGTCGGCTGCGCCATCAGCCTGTCGATGTCGTCGACAGACAGGTAGCGTGGCAGCACCTTCCATGATCGCGGAGGACGGAGGTCATCGGCGGGATTCGTCTTCACGCGCCCGTCGATCACGAGGAATCGGAAGAATCCTCGATAGCACGCCACCGCGCGCGCGACCGATCGCGGCGATCGCCCTTCGGCCATCAACTCGCGGACGAAGGCTTCCAGGTCGAGCCGTGACAGGCGATCCAGATCGCTTCCCCGCTTGCGTGCAAACTCGGCCAGTCCATTGAGATCACGGGCGTACCCCTCGATCGAATTGGACGCGAGGCGACGTTCGACGGTCAGATGTGTGAGGTACGCGTCAAGTAGGGACACACTGCTCACGGATCGGTAGGCTCCTACATTGCGGAGATGGTGTAAGGGCGACGCATGCGTCGCCCCTACACTAGAATTGTAGCCGTATGGCCGTGCGTTCCAAGTGGCAATCCCTTCCGACCGAAGCCATCAATCCATCCAGTCTCGGGATCGACAAGCTGACTGCCGAAGACATTGTCGATCTGATGGTCAACGAAGATCGCAAGATGCTCGACGCGGTGAAACGTGAGCGCGAGCGGATCGCCGTTGGCGTCGAAATGATCGCGACCACACTGCGGAAGTCGGGTCGGATCGTCTTCGTCGGCGCGGGAACGAGCGGGCGCCTCGGCATCCTCGAGTCGGCCGAGATGCCGCCGACTTTCAGCACCGATCCGGAATTCGTGCAAGCCATCATGGCCGGAGGCCGCGACGCGATCTTCAGCGCGAAAGAGGGTGTCGAAGACAACTACGAAGAAGGGGCCCGTTCGATCACACGTCTTCGCCCGACGAAGAAGGACATCGTCGTTGGCGTCTCGGCCAGCGGCATGACGCAATTCGTGCGTGGCGCGCTCACACGGGCGCGTAAGAGCGGTGCGCGCATCATCTTCGTCACGTGCGACCCCGGAACAGAGCTCCAGACATTTGTCGACTTGACGATCGCTCCCGGCGTGGGAGCCGAAGTCATCGCCGGCTCCACTCGTCTGAAAGCCGGAACCGCCACCAAGCTCGTGCTCAACATGCTGACCACTGGCGCGATGGTTCGGACTGGAAAGACGTACGGCAACCTCATGGTCGACGTGCAAACCGGCTCCGAGAAGCTGAAGGATCGCGCCCGGCGCATCGTCAACATCGTCACGGGCTTGGATTACGACGATGCGGATCGACTCCTGAAGGTGGCGCACTGGAACGTCAAAGCTGCAATCGTCATGCAGAAGACTGGCTTGACCTATCCAAAGGCGATCTCGCGCCTGCGAAAAGCGCACGACTCGATGCGAGAGGCGCTCGGTGAGGATATCGAGCCACGCCTTCGCGGTCTCCTCCAGGGCCATGCCGAGGCCAGTGCAGCCACACTCACGCTTGGCGTGACCAAAACGACGGTGAACGACCGTCCCCCTCGATCACGACCGTAGCCGCGAGGCGGCGTCTCGATCCAGGTAGACCTCAATGGACCGGTGGACTTGAAGCAAAGATGCCGGCACGCGAGTCGTAATCGGACCGTCCACCATCCCCTGCACGGCTGTCGCTTTCCCCGGACCCGTGGCCACCAAAAGCACGACATCGGAGCGGAGGATGGTTCCCATCCCGATCGAGAGCGCCTCGTGCGGAACGTCGCTCGGATTCCCGCCGAACAAACCAGCGTTGTCACGCCGCGTTGTCTCCAACAGCGCGACGCGATGAGTACGAGCAAACAGCGCATCCGCAGGCTCGTTAAAGCCGATGTGGCCATTGGTCCCGATGCCGAGCAGCTGCAGCCCGACTCCTCCGGCCTGCTCCAGCTGACTGTCGTACCGCTCGCATTCGGCGTCGAGATCGTGCGCGAGACCATCGAGTGAGTGACGCCGATCGGCTCGGATATTCACTCGATCGAGCAAGTGCTCCGCAATGAATCGATGGAAACTGGCCGTGTGGGTAGGCGCGATCCCCACGAATTCGTCGACGTTGAACGATCTAGCGTGGGAGAAGTCGACCTCGCCTTCCGCATGCAGCCTGGCTAGTTCCGCATAGACACCGATGGGGGTGCGACCTGCCGGAAGCCCGAGCACCAGGTCTGGCGTGTTGCCAAGCGCCAATGCGACGCGCCGTGCGACGGCCAGCACGGTCTCATCGGCCGAATCGAAAACCCTGATCTCCACGCTTTAGATGTAGGACGGAATGACCACCTGACCACGGGCGGCGGCAAGGGCTAATGTCACGGCGCCCTGCGCGGGCTCTATTTCCAGACGGCGGACCTCGCTTCGCGGTGCGACTTCACCCATTCGCGCCGCCAGGTCGGCCGCAAGCGAGGGAATCCCTCGAAAAATCCCTCCAGCAAGAATGGTCGGGAACACGTCTCCGCGCATCCCGAGGCGCGTCACGACGGACGACGCGGCGGCGGCGAGCTCACTTGCAGCCTGTCCCAGGATCTCGGCCGCCACCGCATCACCGGCATCAGTGGCCTGCTGCACGATGTTGGCAATGCTCGCGATGGCCAGAGGCTGCAGCCCACGGTCGTACACGACGTGGATGACCTCCGCCGGCGTTGTCAGCTGCATTTGCTTCAACACAAGATCGGTCAACAAGGTCGCAGGTCCTCGCCGATCGAATTGCCGCACGACAGCCGACAGTGCTGCCCGACCGATCCAGAATCCTCCGCCTTCGTCGCCAAGGAGATAGCCCCATCCTCCGGCGCGCGCAGCATGGCCTGATGCATCACGCCCATAGGCAATCGATCCGGTACCGGCGACGATCACGACCCCGGGCTGTTCTCCCGCACCAGCCACAAGCGCGACGAGCGCGGCGACGTGCTCGCGGAGAGCCGCGGCTCTGGC
>Ga0114129_10007433_pt1 | contig 15603 bp, 16 predicted proteins | sample RhiMetdeltSRZDD1_FD_80071 | JGI IMG/M metagenome (GOLD analysis project Ga0114129, IMG submission 80071) | Populus rhizosphere microbial communities from Tennessee, USA - Rhizosphere MetaG P. deltoides SRZDD1 (version 2) (version 2) | ecosystem: Host-associated > Plants > Roots > Rhizosphere >... | reverse complement strand
TCGCATTCGTGATAAGCGCGCAGCGCCACCCGCTCGCGTGGCTCGTCACGACCGCTCGGTTTCGTTGGAGTTCTCTGCCCTCCAACGCGTGTGGCACTCTCCTTGCCACTAAAAATCTCGGCAAGCGTGACACCCAGGATCTGCTGAACTTCCTGCGCTCGCTCTCGCCACGGCCAGGGGCGCGTCGCGGTCGGCGCCGTGTCCCCTGCCGTCTCGCTGTGCGCGACGGGGATGCTCCCTACTCGGGGACCAGAACGAAGTCGGCGGCGATCGCGGCCTGCCCCGGGGTGGGATAGAGCTGCGTCACGAGGGGCCGGTGGCCGGGCGCGGTGATGCGCACGTGGACGTGCGGCGGGCGCCCCGGATACTTGCCGGGGAAATCGGTCTCGTACCTGAAGCGCCCCTCGGCGTCTGGGCGCTGGGTCGCGCGGTGTCCGTCGTCGTAGTCGCCGCGCCCGTCCGCCGACCACCACTCGAGCCGCGCTGACGGCAACGCCTGGCACCCGGACACCGACCGCACCGCGCCCGTCACCACGAACCCACTCCCTGTGCGCGCGCGCTCCGGCGCATCGGCCTTGTAAAACGGCCCCAGCGCGTCGGGACGGGTGGCGCGACACGACGACTGTGCGGCGACCGGCGCGATCCCGAGCGCAGCGACAATGACCGCGGCCCCGAGCCAGCGGAGCGCCTTCTCGGCGATGGTCATGGGCGTTCCACCTCTACCAGGTTCGAGTGCAGCGCGGGGCCGCCTCCGAGGTCGCTTTCGCGGTCGCTCGTCAGCACGTTGACGCCGCGGTGGCCGGGATGGAAGCGATGCCACCAGAGGCCTTCCACCACCGCCACGCCGGGCCGGGTGTCCTCCGTCACGCGCGCGGTGAAGCGCGCGTCGCCGCGGCCGTTGAAGACGCGCACGACGTCGCCGTCGCGGATCCCGCGCCGGCCCGCGTCCGCGGGTGACAAGAGCACGGTGGGCGTCTGCTGTCGGCGTCGCAATCGCTCGGACTGGCTGAACGAGGAGTTCAAGAAGAAGCGGTTGGGCGGCACGATGCATTGCAGCGGGTAGCGCGCCGCGAGCTCGGTGTTCGCGGGTCCCTCCGCGAGCGGCGTCCACGTGGGCAACGCCGGGAAGCCGGCGTCACGCATACGCGAAGACACGAACTCCACCTTCCCGGACGGCGTCGGCGCGCCGTGTGCGAACGGAAGATACGGCCGCGGGAGATCGAGCCGCGCCCACCCGTCCGCGCGCAGCTGCTCGTACGTGATGTTCCGTGTCGCCGGACCCGCGGCGGCGAGGAACGTGCGGATCAGCGTCTCCTCGCTCTGCGCGTAGTGCTCTTCCGCCACGCCGAGCGCGTGGCTCAGCCGGCGAAACACCTCCCAGTTCGACGCGGCCTCGCCCGGCGGCGGCAACACCGGTCGCGCGAGCTGCACGTAGAACTGACCATACGAGCGATAGAGGTCTTCGTGCTCCATCGACGTGGTCGCGGGGAGGACGAGATCGGCGTAGTGCGTGGTGTCGGTCAGGACCTGCTCGTGGACGACCGTGTAGAGATCGTCCCGGGCGAGCCCCTCGAGCACGCGGGTCTGATCCGGGCACACGGCGGCGGGATTCGAGTTGTAGACGTAGAGCGCGCGGACGGGCGGGGCGAGGCCGGGATCCGTGAGGACGCGGCCGAGATGGATCATGTTGACCATGCGCGGCGCCGGCGTGGGAAGCACATCCCTCCGTTCGAGCGGCGCGAAGTCGCACTCGAAGGCCTGCGTGGAGGAGAGGAGCGCGCCGCCGTGCGGATCGGCGTAGGCGCCGGTGAGCGCGGGGAGACACGCGAGAGTCCGGCACGTCATCCCGCCGTTCTCGTGGCGCGAGAGGCCGATGCCGACGCGCATGAACGCGCGGGGCCCCGCGCCGTACCGGCGCGCGAAGGCGACGATGGTCTCGGCGGGGACGCCGACGATAGCGGCCGCGCGAGCGGGTGACCACGCGCGCACGTGGGCGGCGAGCTCGCCGAAGCCGACGGTGGCGCGCGCGATGTAGTCGCGGTCGAGCCGGTCCTCGGCGATGAGCACGTGCATGACGGCGAGGGCGAGGGCGCCGTCGGTGCCGGGACGCACCATCAGATGTTCGTCCGCCTGCCGCGCGGTGGCCGTGCGATAGGGATCGATGACCACGACGTAGGCGCCACGCTCGCGCGCCTGCTTCACGAGCGTCATGACGTTCACGGTGGTGTAGGCGGCGTTGATGCCCCACAGCACGACGAGGTCGGCCCCGACCATTTGCTCGGAGTCATTGCCGGTCACCGCGCCCACGGTCGCTTGCCATCCCGCATAGGCGGTGCTGACGCAGATCGTCCGGTCGAGACGGCTGGCGCCGAGGGCGTGGAACAGCGGATGGCCCGCGTAGTACTGGACCTGGCCCATCGTGCCCGCGTACGAGTAGGGCAGGATCGCCTCCGCGCCGTGCTCGGCGATGATCGCGCGCCACCGCCGCGTGATCTCCGCGATCGCCGCCTCCCACGTCACCGGCTCGAACCGGCCCGCGCCCTTCGGGCCCATCCGTCGGAGCGGCGTGAGGACGCGCAGGGGCGAGTGCACGCGCTCGGCGTAGGCGCGCACCTTGCCGCAGATCACGCCCTGCGTGAACGGATGCGACGGAGTGCCGGTGACGGCGACGAGTCGGCCGTTCTCGACGGTCACATCGAGGCTGCACGCGGAAGGACAATCGTGCGGGCACACCGAGCGCATCGCCGTTCCAAGGTATCATGCCGCGGATGACGAGCAGCGCCGGCCGCGGCAACCCGTTCCGGCACGCGGAAACCCGGCGCCTCGCGCTCCTCTTCGGCGTCGTCTACTTCGCGCAGGGCATGTGGAACCTGCCCGTGCAGGCGTTGACGATCGTGTTCAAGGAGCACGGCCTAAGCGCCGCCGACGTCGCGGACTTCCAGCTCGTCGGCACCATCCCGTGGTTGATCAAGCCCGCCTACGGCCTGCTCTCGGATTTCGTGCCGCTCTTCGGGCGGCGCCGGAAGAGCTACTTCCTGCTCACCTCGGCGCTGGCCGCCCTCGCCGGCTTCGCGATCGCGGGCACGAGTCGCCTGTCCTACGCCGAACTCGCGGTCTTCTTCGGCATCATGGGGTTCGGGCTCGCGTTCACCGACGTCCTCACCGATGCCCTCATGGTGGAGTGCGGGAAACCGCGCGGGCTCACGGGCACGTTCCAGTCCGTGCAGTGGGCCGCGATCTACACCGCGTCGATCCTGGTCGGGATCGTGGGCGGCTACTTCGCCGAGCTTCGCGACTACCGCACCGCGTTCGCGGTGGCCGCCTGCTTTCCGGTCCTGTCGTTCGTGATGGCATCCGTGTCCGTGACGGAGCCGCCGGTCGCCGCCGATGCCGGGAGCTTTCGCGAGACGTGGGCGGCCATCCGGGCCGCGGCGCGCGCACGGGAGATCTGGCTCGTGGCCGCCTTCATCTTCTTCTTCACCTTCAGCCCGTCGTTCGGCCCCGCCTTCCTTTACTACCAGACGGACGTGCTCGGGTTCAGCCAGCAGTTCATCGGAATCCTGGACGCGATCACATCGGTCGGGTACATCGCGGGCGCCGTACTCTACGCTCCGCTCTCACGCCGGCTCCCGTTGAAGACGATCGTGGTGTGGTGGATCGGCATCAGCGCCGTGGCCGCTCTCGGCTACCTCCTCTATCGCGGCGTCGCCTCCGCGCTCGTGATCAGCCCGATCTTCGGCGTCGTCGCCATGGTCACCGATCTCGCGTTTCTCGACCTCGCCGCCAAGGCGTGCCCGCGCCGCGTGGAGGGCACGTTCTTCGCGCTGCTCATGGCGGTGCACAACGGCGGCATGCAGCTCTCCATGAACGTGGGCGGCCGTCTCTACGACGCCGTCGGCTACGCGCCGTTGGTGTGGATCACGGCGCTCACCACCGCCCTCGCCTGGGCATTCGTGCCCTTCGTGAACATCGACCGCATCGAGTCGCGGGCGCGCGCGGAGGCGGTGGCGTGATCGTCGCGTGATCCGCGCATGATCACGGTCGCAGAGCTGGACCGTATTGCGCACGCGCGGCTCGAAGATGCAAAGGTTCTTTTCGCCGCCGCCCGCTACGACGGTGCCGCATATGTCTGCGGATACGCGGTCGAGATCGCGTTGAAAGCGCGGATCTGCCGCACGCTGAATTGGTCGGAGTTCCCGCAGACGAGCGGCGAATTCGACGCGTACAGAAGCTTTCGGACACACGAGCTGGGCGTGCTTCTCCGGTTGTCAGGACGAGAAACGGTCGTGAAACAACAGCACTTCGCGTGGTGGAATGCCGTGGCCGTGTGGAACGTGGAGTCGCGCTACAATGTCATCGGCACGTTGCACCAAGCCGATGCCGACGCGATGATCAAGGCCGCGGAAAAGCTGCTCCAGATCCTATGAACGATATCGTCCGGAAGTTCGCCTCACTGGAAGTAAAGATCGCCGAAGAGCGAGGTGACTTCGCGTTGTTCGCGCTCGTGCTTCGAGAGGACATCCCGGATCGTTGGGATCTCGTGGTTGCCGCACCGTGGATCGGGCAGGCGAAGGCGGAGGCGGTTGACTACCTGGTCGACGAGATCAAAGCGCGCCTGGGAAGCGAGGAGCTCGTGCAGCTGTCGCGTATCGTCGTCGCCGACCCCGACGACGCTCCAGTGCAGTCTCTCAATCGAGCACTGCCTGTAGAACATGCCGAGAACGTTGAAATCAAGGACAGCACTTTCTTCGGCTTGCCGATCAAGCACGCCTTCGTCGTGACCTCGAAGTCGCCCGGAGCCCCCACCGTCAGATAGCGAGCCGGCAGGATCGTCGCCGGCTCGTCTTCGCCAGTGTCACTCGTGCTCGTCGTCGTCGGGTGTGTCGGCGGCAGCGGCATGGGCGCGGCGCAACCAGCGCAGCGCGCGCGCCACGTCCTCGGGGCCCAGGATGTCGAGCTCGATCCAGCCGCGGCGCGCGAAGCGGCGGTGGGGACGGACGCCGGTCTCCGCGAGCGCACGCGCCTGCAACGCGCGGGGCAGGCGCACCCACAGATCGTGCTCCTTCTCCCGCAAGGGGAAGCAGGCGAAGAGCTGCTCACGCGCGAAGTAGCCCCAGCGGCCGAACATGGGCGTGATGCGCACACCTTCCCAGCGGCCGAGCGTATCGTTGAGGCGCTGGGCGGGCCCGGTGCCGCCCTGGGCGAGCGCGCGCCGCGTCTTGCGCCCGTGGCCCATGCCACGGAAGCGACGTCGGTTTATGGCCAGACCTGGACGTAGGCGGCACGCGTGCGCTCGCTCACGCCGCCGAAGTGCGCGTCGTACTCGTTCTTCAGCTCCTTGAAGTGCTCCGATTCCATGAGGCGCTGGAAGGTGGCCTCGTTCTGCACCTCGTAGACGGCGATGTACTGATACGTGTCCTCGCCCATGATCGCCTTGTAGCGATGCGCGCTCACGGCGCCGGGGAAACGCAGGAACTGCGGGCAATGCTCCTCGTTGTACCAGCGGTTGAAGGCGTCTTCGCGGTCCTTGCTGATGGTCGCCTTGACGATGAAGAGCACGGTCGCCATGGGGATTCCTCCTGGACGAACATCGTATTCTGCCATTGACAGCCTCGTCGCCGCCATGCGAAAAGGCGCTGTTTTCGAAAGGAGCCCTCATGCCCGAGAGCCGGATGACCACTGCCACGGCCCGCGTGAAATTCGCGCCCGTCGAACATGCGGGAGAGCTCTTCACGCCCGCCTTCCTCGACGTGGTGGTGGCATTGCACGATCGGTTCACCGCCCGCGTCCACACGCTTCGCGCCAAGCGCGCCGAGGTCCTGCGCCGCGCGCTCGCCGACGGCGTGCAGCCGACACACCCGCCCGTGAGCGCGATCAACACCGGTGACTGGAAGGTGCCGGCGGTTCCGGAGGATCTGCGGCGACCGGGCATCGAGATCTCGGGGCCGTGCTCGATCACGAGCATGTTCATCAACGCGCTCAATCCCGGTCCGGAAGGCGAGCGCGCCGAAGGCGATCTCGATGACGACGAGGACTCGGGCGGACACCGGCTCCTCGACACCACGCGCTCCGCCCACAACCGGCTGGCGGCGGTGAGCCGCGAGCTCCGCTTCTACGACGACGAGCGCAAGAAGGAATACAAGATCGCGGATGGCGAGCTTCCGTTCTTCATGCATCGCGAGCGCGGCCTGCATCTCGACGAGCCCGACTTCACGGTGGACGGCCGCCCCATTCCCGCCGCCATCCTCGGCACCGCCCTCACGCTCTTCTACGCCGGCCGCGCCCAGGCCGATCGCGGCCAGGGCATCTACTTCTATCTCCCGAAGCTGGAGTCCGCGGAGGAGGCGCGGTGGTACCGCGATCTCTTCGACGCCGCCCGCGAGCTCATGCCGTCGCTCGAGCGAGCGACCATCCGCGGCGTCCATCTCGTGGAGTCGCTGCCCGCCGTGTATCAGATGGAGGAGATGCTCCACGCGCTCGGACCGTACGCGGCCGGGCTCAACGCCGCCCGCTGGGATCTGAAGGCGAGCATCTTCGAATTCGTCATGGCCGACCCGAAGTCGGTGTGGCCGGATCGCTTCGGCGTCGATATCAAGACGACGCCGTTTCTCGCCGACATCTTCCGGCGGCTCGTCGCCATCTGCCTCAAGCGCGGCGCCGTCCCCATCGGCGGCATGGCCACCGCGCTGCCGAGCAATGACCCCGAAGTCAATCGCGTGGCGGCGGAGGCGATCCGCAAGGACAAGGAGTGGGAAGCGCAGCAGGGATTCATCCGGGGCTGGGTCGCGCACATCTTCCACATGAAGACGGCCGCCGATCCGTTCAAGCAGTTCGTCGCCGGCGGCGGCAAGCCGACCCCCGAGATGGCGAAGCCCGAGAACTATCCCGTCCGCATCGAGGTCCCCGCCGGCCCCATCACCGTTGAGGGCACCCGGCGCAACGTCCGGATGGTGATCGAGTACGTGGAAGGCTGGCTCAACGGGCGCGGCGCCAAGGGCATCGACAGCCTCGCCGGCAAGCCCGGGATCCATCCCGCGCTCATGGAGGACCTCGCCACGGGCCGGATGTCGGTGGCGCAGATCGCGCAGCGCATCCGCCATCGCGCGCGGCCCACCGAAGGCGGCGGCGACGCCCACGATTTTTCGATGGTGAAGCGCCTCTTCGTTGAAGAGCGCGACGACATCCTCGCCCGCCTCAAGAGCGCCGCCCGTGACGAGCGCGGGCGCGCCGCCTACGCCGAGGCGCAAGAGCGCTACGGCAAGGCCGCCAAGATCGGCCTCCGCTGGGTGAAGAACTACACCGACCTCGACTTCCGGAGCCTCGGCTCCTACACGCGCGCCGACCTCGACGGGATCGCGGCGGCGCCCGACGCCTTCTAGCGCCCGCTCCCGGCCGGGCACCCCCGAGAGCCCCGCGCCCTCGCCCGGCCGCGCCTGCGCCCCACCCGCGCGGCGCCCTCGCGCGAAGCTTGACATCGTCAACTAATCGCTTGACCATGTCGAGCCACGGAACGGAGGTCGGCATGGCCGAGGCCGGGTTCGAGCGCCGGGTGGCCGCAGTCCGACGCTTCAGCCGCTTCTACACGCAGAAGATCGGCGTGCTCCACGAGGGGCTGCTCAGCAGCGCCTTCTCGCTCACCGAGGCGCGCGTGCTCTACGAGCTCGCGCACCGCGAGCGCCTCACCGCAAGCCAGCTCGGCAAGGACCTCGGCCTCGACGCCGGATATCTGAGCCGGATCCTGCGCCGGTTCGAACGCGCTCACCTCCTCGCCCGCAAGCCGTCCGACACGGACGGCCGGCTCAGCGTCCTCGCCCTCACGAAGCGCGGGCGAGCGGCGTTCGCCCCCCTCGACACGCGCTCCCGCGACGAGATCTCCACCATGCTCCACGCGCTTTCGCCCGCCGAACAGAGTCGTCTCGTCGCCGCCATGCACGACGTCGAGCAGCTTCTCGGCGCCTCGCCGGAACCGAAGACGCCGTTCGTGCTGCGGCCGCACCAGCCGGGCGACATCGGTTGGGTGGTCCACCGGCACGGCGCCCTCTACGCCCGGGAGTACGGCTGGGACGAGCGCTTCGAGGCCCTGGTGGCGACGATCGTGGCCCGCTTCATCGAGCGCTACGACGCCAAGCGAGAGCGGTGCTGGATGGCGGAGAAGGACGGCGAGATCGTGGGCTCCGTCTTCCTCGTCAAGCATGCGAAGACGGTGGCGCAACTGCGCCTGCTCCTGGTGGAGCCGCACGCGCGCGGACTCGGGATCGGAGCGCGCCTGGTGGACGAGTGCATCCGCTTCGCGCGCCAGGCCGGCTATCGCACGCTCATGCTGTGGACCAACAGCGTCTTGCGCTCGGCGCGCCGGATCTACCAGCACGCCGGCTTTCGGCTGGTTCACCGCGAGCGGCACCGGAGCTTCGGCCACGACCTCGTGGGCGAGACGTGGGAGCTCGAGCTCTGAGCCGGCTCCCGGCCCTGGCCGCCGCCGTGACCGGGATCCAGGTCGGCTCGGCCATGGTGGCGACGCGATTCGTGGTCGATCAGACCGGCCCCGCCTCGCTCGCCTTGCTGCGATACGTGATCGGCTTCTGCTGCCTGCTCCCCGCCTTGCTCGTCTCCGCACGGGCGCCACGCTTCGAGCGCCGCGACATGCTGCCCATCGCGCTCCTCGGCATCACACAGTTCGGGATCCTGATCGCGCTGCTGAACTACGGGCTCCGCTTCATTCCCTCCGCGCGCGCCGCGCTCATCTTCGCCACCCTTCCCCTCCTCACGCTGCTCCTCGCCGCCGGCCTCGGGTGCGAGCGGCTGACAGCCGCGAAGCTGGCGGGCGTGCTCTTCACCGTGATCGGCGTCGGCTTCGCGCTCGGCGACAAGGTCGCGGTGAGCGGTGACGCCTCGCGGGCGTGGATCGGGGAGCTGGCGGTGCTCGCGAGCGCGGCGAGCGGTGCCGTCTGCAGCGTGCTCTACCGGCCGTACTTGAGGAAGTATCCGACGCTGCCGATGAGCGCGTTCGCGATGCTCGCCTCCGTGGGATTCCTCGCCGTGCTCGCGGCGACGGAGGGCTTCTTTCGTGCGGCGCCGCACTTCACGACGGGCGGATGGCTCGCGGTGGTCTTCATCGGGCTCAGCAGCGGGGTCGGCTACTGCCTCTGGCTATGGGCGTTGAACCACGCCAGCCCCACGCAGGTGACGATGTTCCTCGCCCTCAGTCCGGTGACCGCGGCCGTGCTCGGCGCCGCCCTGCTGGCGGAGCCGCTGTCGCGCACGTCGGCGCTCGGCGTCGCCTGCGTCACGTGCGGGCTCTGGCTCGCCCACCGCCGTCGCCCCGACGGCGGCGGTTAGAACGTCCCCGCTGCCCTACTCGTAGCGACTGATGTGCAGGTGGACGCCGTGCGACGACTCCGGCTCCACCGTGATCTCGCCCGTGCCGCGGAGTTGTCGCGTGCGCGCACGATCGAAGGCGGCGGTGAGCACGGGGAAATCCTCGGCGATGAGCGAGAGCGCTACCATCCCCTCCGTGCCTCCCACTTCCTGCGAGGGCACGACGAGAAGCGCGCTCCGACCGACGCTCAGCATCGTGCGCGTCCCGCCGTTCATGGCGACCTCGGGAAAGCCGAACAGCGATTGGAACGCGGCCACCGTCCGCTTCGGCTCGTGGGCGCCGACCACGAGCCGCTTCAGGCGTACGGGCGCACGCGGGACGGGTTCTTCCCCGAGCGGCGTGGCCAGTTCGACGAGCACGCCCGCGCACGCGCGCGGATGGAGGAACGCCACCTGTCCCGCGAGCCCGGGACGCGGCGCCTGGTCGATCAGCTCCGCCCGCTTGCGCTTGAGGGCGGCGAGCGCCGCCGCCACGTCTTCGGTCTCGAAACAGACGTGGTGCAGGCCCTCGCCGCGGCGCGCGAGGAAGCGCGCCACGCCGCCGTCGGGATCGAGCGGCTCCAGCAGCTCGATCTCGCTGTCGCCCGCGGTCAGCAACGCCGCGCGTACACCCTGGTCGGGAAGCTCGGCCTCCTTCATGAGGGGCAGGCCGAGCGTGTCCCGATAGAAGCGATAGGCCTCGGTCATGCTCCTCACCACGAGCCCCACGTGATGAATCCGTCGCATCACTTCGGGTTCCTCCTCAGCGGACGAACGCGGCCACGCGCTGGGCGCGGGCGTCGCGGATCCGGATGCGGTGGTTGGGCAAGAGCGTGGCGGGCAGCCGGCGGATCGGAAAGAACTCGAGGGCGAGCGTCTCGTCGCACGTCGTGAGCTCGCCGCCACGCACAGCACACTCGAAGCAGATGTTCACGTAGTGCCACACATTGCCGTCAGGATAGCGAACGACCTGGCGCTGTGGCTCGGAATAGACGCCGACGAGCCGGCGCACGGCCACGGTGAGGCCGGTTTCCTCGCGGACCTCGCGAACGACGGCATCCCGGACCGACTCGCCGATTTCGACGGAGCCGCCCGGCAGTCCCCACTGCCCGCCGTCGGAGCGTTGCTGCAGGAGCAGACGGCCGCGCCGGTCGAAGATCACGGCCGACACGCTCGGACGCACCCCGAGGGCCCGCTCGTACTCCGACTCCAGAGTGATCACGCGCTTCACCCTACCGCGTGGCGGCGGCGAATGCACGCCGGCAACGCGCGATCATGCCGCGCTGAAGAGGGCCTGGAAACGGTCCCACGCCACCGGCGGCGTCGCCGCCACCCCCGCATTCTCCTCCACGTGGTGGATCGACTTCATCCCCACGAGGGCGGTGCCGATCCCCGGCGTGGATCGGACGAATTGCAACGCGCGCTGGGCGTCGGTGGCAAGGCCGGGCAGGTGCTCAGCGAGCACGGCAGGCAGGTTGCGGGTGAGCTGGCCCTGGTAGACGGACGCGGAGGCCGTGACGTAGACGCCGAGACGGCGCGCCGCCTCCACCGTGGACACGAGATCGCCGCCCACGCGCTGGTTCGCGCGCGTGAACGCCTCCGGCATGGCCAGGTTGTACGGGAGCTGGATCACGCGGAAGTGATGGTCGTCCCCCGCGACGTCGCGGGCGGCGCCGACGACGTCGGCGAGCGAGAGATAGTCCGGCGCGCCTGGATCCTCGCGGTACCCCTTCCAGGTCGCGGTGCCGTAGCGCGCGATGCGCCCCTCGCGCACGGCTTGCTCGAGGGCGAGGAAGGCGTCGCGGAGGCGATCGAGAAATGCGCCGCGCTCGACCGACGGGAGCTGCGTTTCCGGATTGTGCACGTAGTAGACGTCGATGGTGTCCACGCCGAGATTGCGGCGGCTGCGCTCGATCTGATCGCTGAGGTAGCGCGGCGTCATCGAGTGCGAGTTCGCCACCACGTCGTCCGGGCGCAGGATACCCGGTCGCAGGTAGGTCTCGATGAAGTAGCTGCCGGGATCGCGCGGAAGCTCCGTATCGAACGGAATGAAGCCACCCTTGGTGGCCACCACGATCTCGTCGCGCTGGATGGCGTTGCCCGCGGTGAGGGCGGCGAGGGCGGCGCCGATGCTGCGCTCGCTGCGCTGATGGCGGTAGTTCACGGCGGTGTCGAGCACGTTGATGCCGAGCTCGAGCGCGCGCGCGACGGCACGGTGATAGGCATTGTCGGTGGCGTCGTCCTCGCGGCCGAGATAGGTCCCGAGGCCGAGCGAGGACAGGTGCCCGAGATCGTCCATCGTCCGGAAATGGGCGGCGGGCAGGCGGCCCGCGAAACGCGCCGCGTAGCGCGCGGTGCCCTCCGCCGTCGCCCGTCCCGGGAGCGTGGTGCCTGCCGTGCGTGGCACGCCGGCTACCGCACCTCGAACGAGAAGCGCCCGTTCACGATGTGACCGTCGGTCGAGAGGACCTGCCATTCGACCTTGTAGGTCCCGGCCGCCAACGGCGGCGCCTCCGCCGTGACGCGATCCGCGGTCCCGGACTCGGCGGCGACGGGCAGCTCACGGGCGGCGTTGCCGGGACCGACGAGCCGGATCCGCGAGAGCCGCTTCTCGATCCGGTTGTTGAAGCGGAGACTGACGCGAGCGGGCGGTGCCGCGACCACGCTGCCCGCGCGGGGATCGGACTCGAGGAGGAGCGAGTGCGCAGTCGCGACCTCCGCCGCCAGCGCGAGGGCGGCCACCGCGGGGAGGCAGGCGCCCCGCATCAGCGCCAGTCGTCGAGCACGAGGTGCGTGGAGTCCTCGTAGTCCTCCTGCTTGCCCCGTTGCATCCGCACCATCGTGAGATCGACCTGGTATCCGAGCCGGATCAGCGTCGCGTAGGCGACCGCGTAGCGGAGATAGACGGGCACGATCACGCGCTGGAGTCCGAGCTCGTGGGCCAGCTCTTCGAGGGCGCCGATCATCTGCTCCAGATGCTCGACGCGCCGGTCGGCAGGATCGATGACGAGGCACTTGACGTAGAGGGTTCCGATCGGCGCCTCGCTCACCCCCGGCGTGTGATACACGGCGAACCCGACCACATCGCGCTCGCGCTCGAGGAGCAGCGTGTCGCCGAGAGCGAGGCCGTCCACGATCTCGACCTCCTTGCTGAGATCGAGCCCACGGCAGATGGCGCCCGTGATGCGATGCATGCGCGCGAGCGTGGCTTTCTTGCGCGCTTCTTCCAGCGTCGAGTAGCGGCGCACGGTGAGGCCGGGCTTGGCCGCGCGCGGCGGTAGGCTCTTGCCGGGGCCGCGCTCGAGCGTGCGGCTCATCACCGCCAGCAAGGACTTCGGGCGGAATCCGAACTTGTGGAAGAGGGCGAGATGCTTCGGACTCGTCGGATAGCTGGAGAGGCCCTGCAGCGTCACCTTGTTCTCGTCGAAGAACTCCTGCACGGCGCGCAGCAGCTGCTGGGCGATCTTCTGGTTCTGGTGATTGGTGAGCACGGCGATCGGTCCCACCACACCGACCGAGCCCCAGGCGACCGCGAGCGCGGTGCCGACGATCTTGCCGCCGTCCTCCTCCGCCACGAAGCAGCCCCACGGTTCCATGAGCCAGCGGTGGTGGACGTACTGCGCGCCCCCGAACGGTTGCCGGGGACGGGTGCCGAGCTGGCGCTCGAAGAAGTCGCCGAAGGTCAGCTCGATGACGTCGCGCGCGCGCGAGAGGTCGCTCTTGCGAACGCGACGCACCTGCACCTTCGACGAGCGACCGTGGGAGTCGAGTCCGGTCCGATCAACGGTGGCCCTCACGCGGAGGCGCCTGAGAGGTCTTCCAGCAGGGTGATGATGCCCGAGTGATCGAGGCCGCCTCCACCCTTCACGCGCAGCGCGCTGAACAGCTCCTGCACGACGGCGGTGGCGGGGAGGGGGACACCGAGCGCACGCGCGGACTCCATGATCAGGCCGAGATCCTTGTAGTGCAGATCGACCTTGAAGCCAGGCTTGTAGGTGTTCGACACGTAGTTCGGGGTCTTCTGCTCGAGGCACTTCGATCCCGCCAGCCCACCGCCGAGCGCTTTCAGCGTGAGCTCGCGATCGAGGCCCGCCTTCTTGGCGAGCGTGAGCGCCTCTGCGAGGGCGGTGAGGTTCACGGCGACGATGATCTGGTTGGCGAGCTTGGTGAACCCGCCGAAGCCGAGCGGCCCCAGCAGCGTGATCGTGCGGCCCATCGCCTGGAAGATCGGCAGCACGCGGTCGAAGACGTCCTTGTCTCCGCCCACCATGATCGAGAGCGCCCCCTCGATGGCTCCCTTCTCGCCTCCGGAGACGGGCGCGTCGAGCATCTTCACGCCCTTGGCGGCAAGGGCGTGACCCACCTTCTGCGAGACGATCGGCGAAATCGTGGACATGTCGACGTAGATCAGCCCCGGCTTGGCGCCTTCGACGATCCCGTCCTTGCCGAGCGCCACCAGCTCCACATCCGGGGAGTTCGGCAGCATCGTGATCAGCACGTCGGATTGGGAGGCCACCTCGCGGGGCGACGTCGCGGCCCGGGCACCTTCCTTGACCACTTCATCCACAGGCAGGCGGGTGCGACTGTGGACAACGAGGTTGAGGCCAGCCTTCAGGAGGTTCTTGGCCATGGGCTTGCCCATGATCCCGAGTCCAATGAATCCTATTACTTGGGCCATGAGTCCCCCTGGTCGACCGTGCGGGAAGTGGCTGGGCGTCGGCGGAGCAGACAATTAACACACTGGCGCGCAGAGGGTCAAGCCGGCGGAGAAAGTTTTCCCTCTACTTTCGCCCCCAGAGTTCCTTGGAGAGCCAGTCGAGGTCGAGGTCCTTGAGCGTTCCGGGGAGCGGCTTGCCCGTCTTTCTGTCGTAGCCGACGTCCCGGTACCAGATGTCCACCATCTTGTCCCACTGGTCCATGATCGCCTGGCCCTTGGCGGGACCGTCCACCGGCGTGGAGCCGTAGCGCTTCGACGGCCGCTCCACCTCGGGCGTGATCCCGCACCGAAGCGAGACGGCGCGGTTGATGGCGGCGGTGCGGCGACCGAAGCGGATGGCCTCGTCCACCGTGTAGAACCACCCGGTGGCGGCGCTCAACGCACGACAGACGTTCTCGAGCCGCGTGCGCGTGGTGAAGATGCAAATCCCGAGCGAATCCTCGAAGTTCCGCCGTCCGCGCAGGCCGGCGACGTAGTGCGCGACCTGCTCGCCGTCGAACTGGCTGATGCGGGCGGGCTGGCCCACCTCGGTTGGATGCACGGGGTTGCCGGTCTCCATGGTGGCGGTGCCGGACGTCGCCGTGTCGAGCATCTCGTCCCAGCGGCCCCGGTGATCGTGGCCGCGCGGGGTGGCACCCTTCTCGAGGTAGACCGCGCAGTCCTTGGCGGGGCTGCCGAGCTTCTCGGCCGCGCGCTTCACGCCCTCCGCCAGCACGTCGCCGAAGCCCTCGCGCCCGCTCACCATGTCGAGCAAGCGCTTCGCGCCCTTGAGATCGCCCCACTCGAGCTTGAAGCCGAGCTGCTTCTCGGTGATGTAGCCCTTCTCCTGGCACTCCATCACCCAGCCGCAGAGCCAGCCGAACTCGTTGACGTCGACGCACGCCTTGTCGATCTCGGTGTTGAGCCACGCGATGCCGTCGCGGTCGGCGGAGCCGATGGTCCACCCCGCCCCCGACCAGCCTTCGTACTCCGGCTCGTCCACGATCTTCCCCGCATGGTCGCCGCGGCGGATCACCGACATGTGGCAGTGGTGCATGCCGCACGCGTTGCACTGGTGGCCACGGTGATCGAAGTTCTCGCGGAGCTTGGGTGCCTCCCACCCGCTCATGTCGGTGGTCACGGCCGTCGTGAGATTGGTCGTGTAGTTCTTGATGGGGAGCACACCGAGCTTGGACAGGTTCGAGACGCCGGGCAGCGTCCCGTACTCGTAGAGCGAGCGCGCGGAGGGGTCGGTGCGGAGATCGTGCGCGATCTCGTCCGCCACCTGCATCAACCCGCGGGGATCGGCGACGCGCAGCGCGCGCGTGCCCTTCACGATCGCGACCGCCTTCAGCTTCTTCTTGCCCATGACGGCGCCGCAGCCATTCTTCGACGCCACGTGGCCGTAGTCGCCCTGGATGGCGGCGAAGCGAACGAGGCTCTCGCCGGCAGGACCGATCGAGTACACGGAGAGCTGGTGGCCGCTGAGGCCGGTCTCGCGATTGAGCGCGGCCTGCGTCTCCCAGGTGTCCTTGCCGACGAGCGCGCGCGCG
>Ga0114129_10007430_pt1 | contig 15603 bp, 14 predicted proteins | sample RhiMetdeltSRZDD1_FD_80071 | JGI IMG/M metagenome (GOLD analysis project Ga0114129, IMG submission 80071) | Populus rhizosphere microbial communities from Tennessee, USA - Rhizosphere MetaG P. deltoides SRZDD1 (version 2) (version 2) | ecosystem: Host-associated > Plants > Roots > Rhizosphere >... | reverse complement strand
TGTAAAAGAACGAATGAGAAATTTTCCCAGGGTTCGATAAGCACTCGACGCGCCTCGCTCGTCACGCTTACCCACAACCATATCCGCATCGTTTTCGATCGCAAATTGGAAGATCTGTTCAACATCCTCCGGATTGTGCTGGCCATCACCATCCATTGTTACAAGAAAAGGTGTCGTCACATGACAGATGCCAGTCTTCAGCGCGCCGCCATACCCTCGATTGACCTTATGATGCAAAACGAGCACATCTTGAGACGATGCCAGATTATCCAGAATCTGCCTTGTCTGATCACATGATCCGTCATTAACAAAAATTATCGTCCAGCCTTTTGCACGGCAGAGTTCAATCAGGCAGGGGGCAAATGAAGTTAAGGCTTGCTCCTCATTATATACAGGCACCACGACGGTGAGGATTCGGTTGTCAAGATTAGTGTGCATGCGCGGCAATCCTTATGGATGGGACGAACGGCCGATAGTATCCATGTCTTTACAAGTGCAGGAGCGCCTTGTTTCGGCCTTCAAGAGATGAGGTAATTCGATATAATCCACGACAGGGAACCCATCATGATCAATGCCCACTAGTTGTTCTGTGTAAACACCAGCCGTTGCCACAGAAAGTCTTCTTGTGGTTGCAATTTTAAGGTCCCTTACTAATGCAGCTACGTCATATCCGGAAACAATATCACGACAGAAAACGATGAAGCCCAGACCCATTTTGCTGTTTCTACTATTTTGCATTGTGTTCCTGACTGGACTCCTGGCGGGTGCGGTGATCCAAAAGACGATCGGCGTTGGAAATGTTCTCAGAGCCGTTGGTATTCCCTATCCAACCCTTGTACCCCCGGGCAATCCACCTGTTTTATCAACGATAGAAATTCCGCAGGCATACAGGGGACAACTTTCCTTGTTTATTTTGGTTGGCCAGTCCAATATGGTCGGTTGGGCACCGATTCCACAGCCGGAAAAAACCGATCCCAGAGTTTATGTCTTTGGTAATGATTATCACTGGCGAATTGCATCTGAGCCAGTCGATCAGGCCCTCAACCAGGTCGATAAGGTTTCTGAGGATCACTTCGCGGCCTATGGTCCCGCGCTGGCCTTTGCATTTGCAAGTCTCGATCGCCATCCGCAGGATGTAATCGGATTAATCCCCTGTGCAAAGAATTCCAGCGCAATCGTGCAGTGGCAAAGAAATCTAAGTGACCAGTCATTATATGGTTCCTGTCTGAAACGGGCACAGGCAGCCTCACCGATGGGACGCATCGCAGGGATTTTGTTCCTCCAGGGTGAGACCGATGCGCAAGATCCAGTCCTCTATCCTGAGCCTGAGCCGCAACCATTCGATTGGGGGCCCTTATTTACCGCGTTCATTACCGATCTTCGCAACGATTTGGATGAACCTGAGCTACCTGTCATCTTTGCTCAGCTCGGCCCCGATCCATTATCCAAGGACTTTCTGAACTGGAAGATCGTCCAAGAGCAGCAAGCATCGGTAGTTTTGCCCAAGGCAGCGATGATCACTACTGAGGATCTTCCCGTTCTGGATGGCGTCCACTTCACGGCAGAGAGTTACCGAACAATCGGAAGACGCTTTGCCGAAGCCTATTGGTCTCTGCTGGAACAGCCATAGGAAAAATCAATCCACCTGCAAATGACCCCATCCACACTATTCAGTAGAGACATTTCCGCAACTCGCGTAAATCAGATACGCTTTTGTGTTTGTTAGCACCGCGCAATTGTTTTCGAGATATGTTCGCAAGTCCTGATGCAGTCGGTTATAGAGGTCGAAATTAGTGATGATAAAATACTTCGGAATAAAGCCGAGGCCATCAATCCTTTCCTCCACAGATAATTTCCGTGCATCGGGTCGTCGGAAGAATGGATCATCTATGCTAACTGGCCAGGGTAGCCCAACAAACTCACCGTAATATTCGAGTGGCAGACCATAGTGGTAGGCTACAAAGACCGTGTTTGGGCTGTGGTCCACGATCCTACCAATTTCACTGCTGAGGTCGGGATCCTCGAATACAGTTGTATAAAGCATGCTCCTTACATCACGATGGACAGAGTATAGGATCAGAAGCAAAGTTGCGGTGACCGGCATCCACCAGGACATTCTCATCTGTTGCGCAATAATTTTTCCAACGGCCGATAGGAGCGAGCCAGCGCAAATTGCAATTATGGGAAAAAGCTGGATATGGTAATAGGGATGGGAGTAAATATGATAAGTGAATATCACCCCAAGCATAAGGTATCCAATTAACAATCCAACAATCAGCGCACGAGCGCTGATCTTTTGCAGCAGAAAAAAGCCAAACACAGCAAGCACAATCATGGCTGGCTCCGTAACATTAATCCCATTGGTAAACCAACCACGCCAGAATTCCCACCTTCCCAATAGATAAGGGCGGAAGCTTAGATCAGCCTGTCCCTGCAGGAATTTACCTATAAAAATTCCGTATCCATAGAAGGCCAATGGAAAGACAAGGCTCAATATGTTAAATGTCCAAAAATCAATATTGTTCAGACGGTGTCCCCGCTCTCTTTTTGTATTTATGAACAATACGGTGAACGCGCATAACAAGCCAAACGTCACCAATGGCCTGAGCAGCAGGCTGATTCCGGTAATCGAACCTGCCAGGAATAGCATATGCCATGACGGTCGTTCAAAATAAAGGAGCAGACAGAATATGCTGATCAGGAACATCATCATCATAAGGGAATCAGGTTGAAAACTCCTACTGATGATGATGCCCCATGGGACAAACAGATAGTAACCGACTGCGAATAGCGCTGCACCCTCCGACACCAGCCTGCAGGTGATTTTGTACATAAAGATCCCACCAATAAGCCAAAATAGACCTGTGAGGTAGCGCGCGTACCAGATCTCTTCTTTCCCCAGAATCCGGAAAATCAGGGAAACCAGATACTCTGTCACGGGTGGTTCCAGAAGTGGCAGGGATTCCATTGTTGCCATAGCGTTTACTTTTCGCCACTCTTCTATATTGTCATTACCCATGAAGTAATAATATCGGGTAAATATGGCCGAATTGTATTCCCTTTCAATCAAGTGTCCCGGAGCCCTGATCTCATCACGCCGGATTAAGGCAGCCAGTAAAAACATGAGGACCAGGCAAAGCCTTACCCATGCTGGATGCTGCTCGAGCAGACTGGTCTGTGGCTGCGAAATTTCCGGATTGAACATAATTGAATCTCGGCGAAGTTTAATATTGCCAACCAAAAACCCAATATTTCCCAAATCCATCCACTGATGCAATCCACGAAGTTGAATCTACTTGCACAGGGTCAAGCTGGTGCATGGCCTGCCCGTTCCAGCCTGAACCGCTGGCCATCACGACTGGTGCTTCCTGGACCAGCCTTTCTGAATAGCTTTCAGGCGTGATATTGGTGACTTCATAGGCCATGACTTGATGGGTACCGACCGGGGGATTTATGTCCATCGTAAAGCGATACAGCTTGTTCTGATATATAAGCAGTCTTCCACTGGGCCTGGATTTATGCACATCACCAGTAACAATCGGACTCTGAGGATGCTCCTTCCATGGTCCGGTCAACGCGTCTGCATAATGCAAATACAGGCTATCGTTGCTTGTGACTGAAGAAAAAAGCCACCAGCGCCCATTGTAGTAGACAATGGAATTGTCCACATAATCGCGACCTTCGACCAGCGTTTGGACGTAGGACCATTTTGTGGGAAACTGCTCTGCCTTATACAAGCGGATGGAATTGTCCTCAAAACTTTCCGGAATCAGATAATATCCATCGCCCGACTTAAAAACATAGGGATAGGAGAGGTGAAACGGCTCATCAAGAATGACTTTTTGATAGTTCCAGATCCAGGTGTTTTTACTTGTAGCGACTGCAAGATCACCCTGTTTGGTGTCGTTGTTGTAGACCTCAAAGAAGAGATTCCAGGTTTCACCCTCTTTGACGAGGAAGGGGTCTGCAACGAAATTGGCACTCACATCCGTGACATCCTCCGCTTTAAACAAGGGGTTGATCCAACCCTGAAGTTCGTTGAAATGAAAGGGAGACTGACTGCGGTAAATGCCGATGGTCCACTGTTCTCTTTGCGTGACAAATGGAATTCCGCGCTTCATGCCAACAAGAATCCCACCAGCAAATCCGAACAACAGACCCAGGAGGGCCAGTAACAAGGTGCTGATGTGTGTTTTATGCTTCCAACGCTGCATTTCCTATGATCCTGATTGAAGAGTGCTTTGAAACAAAGATAGGTATTGGCTTGTGATGTTTTCAACGGCATATTGATGCTGGACTGACTGCCAGGCTGCCTGCCCCAACTGGAGAGCCAATACCCTATCGGATAAGAGGATGTCCAAGGCCTCGAAAAGTTGCTCTAAATTCCCAGGTTGCACAAGCAGTCCGGTCTGCCGATGAGTCACGATCGTGTTGATCGCTCCCACAGGTGTGGTGATAACCGGCAAGGCACACGCCATTGCCTCCACAATGGAAGACGGGAAGGCATCGTTTTCCGTTGGGAAGGCAAACAGGTCCGCAGCTTGCAGGTATTCCGGCACGTTTTGCACCGCACCCAGGAAAATTACATCCTTTTCCAAAGCGGCAGATTTCACGGAGTCGCGTAACTCCGCTTCACAGTTATGGATATCGAGTCCGCCGGTGCCAGCAAGCAGCAACAGGACATTTTCATGCTTGCAACGAATCTGCTTCCAGACTGTCAACAGCAGCGGCAGGCCCTTGTAGGACACCAGTCTCCCGGTATAAATAGCGATCGTCGCGTTTTGCGGAAGCCGGAGTTTCTGGCGCAGGAAGGATTTTTCTCGAGGCTCTACCGGGGCAAAGCGTGTCGTGTCTACACCATTGGGAATAAGATGAATCCTGTGTGCAGGCACGCCGCGGGAGCGCCATTCCAAGGCTATATCGGGAGAAATGGCTGAAAAAGCATTGGCTTGTTTCAAGATGACATTTCGGAAGGCAAGAAATAAACGAAAAAGCAATGCGGTATGGGATAGTCCTAACTTATTCAACCCGCTCTCGAAAAAAGCGCCGGACATTTCTCCCTGGCTATCTGCCTTCAGGACAACAGGCTTTTGAAACAACCGACCAACCAACACCGCCGATAAACCAATGATGCGGTACCCCGAAACAAAAATCAAATCAAATCGATGACGCAACTTCAGCAGCATCGGAATGCTGGAGAAAAGCAAGCCCCACTTCTTCAGCTGTCCGACTCCTGAGGGAGCGAGCCGATACACATCTAGATGGCCATAGCTTTCATGCGTTTTCAAAGAGACATCTGACCGCCGTGTCAGGATAATGACCGAATGCCCCTGATCAATCAGCTCCTCGGCCAATAACCTCGCCTGGGTTTCTCCACCGCCCACCACAGGATAATACGTTTCAGTAAAAATGCAAATCTTCACTTGATGAGACCTGCTCTTCTTTTGATTTGCTTGCCCCAGAATCTAAGGAAGTCACTTGGTTTTGGGTTCCGATATAGTTTTCCCTGGACACCCTGTTGAGGTTTGTATTCGGCGGTGTTATGCTTGACTTCGAGAATCGACTGCATATATAAATCGAGGCCGAGTGTTTCCAATTCGTGAACCACAGCGTGATATGGCCGACCATATGCCTTGACCTCACCCGTTTTGACGATGCGCCCCGTATCCAGCCCCTGATTCACCTTCTGAATGGTCACACCCGCGACGGCTTCACCATTGTACATGGCCCAGAATGTCGTTTTGTTTCCTCGATATTCAGGGACCTTACCATGATGGATCCCTAATGTGCCTAGTCTCGGAATTTCAAATAGCTCTGGTTTCAAAATCGGACTGCCGTAGATGAGACCCAGATCAGGTTCAAGAGTACATACTTGTTCCAAGACCTGTCGAGCATGAATGTCGGGAACAAAATGGATGCGGCCTGCGATTTTCTCCATGTTTCTTCGAAGGACCATTTCCTCAGCAGAATGCAGGAGTAAACGCATGCCCCTGCTGGTGAACCAAACGAAAAACAACGGTAAAGCCAGCCAGCTTCTACGTTTCCATAGGTCTAGGAACACAGCTCCAACTGACTGTGCCTGTGCCTGGCAGAACGCACCAAGGAAATCGATCTCCGGATGTTCTTCCAGCCTGCAGAGAAACGCTTTAGCGTCCGGATTTAATTCAGGACCACTACCGAACATCACCACCCGGATCGGCCGATTCACTTCAATTTGATAGACGGGCATAAGTTTGAAGAAACCTTTTCAGGTATGCGCCGATCCGATATTTCCATCTCTGCAGAAACGGTTCAAGACGATGCACTAGGAGGATCCAAAGCACTAAGTTGGAAAAAACAGATGCTCCCGCCCAAGAGTCATTTGAAATGAGAAAAAATTCCGGGTTCTGGCACTCTTCATCCAGAAGCCTAGAGGTCAAAATAGGACGGGTCTGCCAGGGGTAATACATCGTCGTCTGACTAATAAAGCAATTCAGTGCGCGCCGCTTCTGTCCCGCCACATCCCCAATCTCGATTTTGAATAGGAACTGTGGTCGTATATATCTACGAATATCACGTTTTGGCATTAACCGCCAGCGGTAATAAACAAAATATTCGATGAGTTGAGTCTGCGTTTCACCTTGCCGGAAGGCCGACACGATGGCATGATTGACAGCCAGATGATCAGGATGTCGATCATATCGAAATGGAATAAAAATCTGCCTGGGTGCGATGGTTCTAATTTTGTCCTTGAGCAAATTCTTTAATGAAGATAGGTGTTTTTTTAGTTGGGCCTCGGGCAAATACAGGAAGTGCAGGTTGTGATCAGGGACGCCTAATAGTTTCATTGCTTCGATGGATTCCTGCATCCGGATTTGTCCCAGATCAGGCGATATTTGGTCGCGGCCCGGGATAATGGGAGCAGGAGATTTCATCCCGTCTGTTGCATAAATAATGTGCAGACGATCTTTGTCCTTTAGTTTGGCAATCAGCCCGCCACAGGCGAGAGCTTCATCATCCATGTGGGGCGCCACAATCACGATATTGCCAGGAAGGAGTTGTAGATCAAGAGCTGCCATATCGCTCAACCTACGCCGACCCTTTCAAGCAGTGCCAGTGTGCTTTTGGCGCACAGGTCCCAACTAAAAAGAGACGAGCGCTCCAAACCTCTATCAGAAAGGAATTCACGGAGCCCAGAATCAGAAAGGATTTGAGCCATACCGTTTGCAATCCGTTCTGTATCCCTCGGATCGATCAATAGGGCGGCATCACCGGCAATTTCCTTGAGACCGTTGACATTAGAGGTCACGATCGGAGTGCCACATGCCATCGCTTCGGTGAGTGGAATAGGGAACGCCTCCAGATTGGACGGATAAAGAAAAAGATCCGCGAGACTGAATACGGCAGGCATATCCATCTGGTCTATCCAGCCGGGGAAAAGAATATCCTTTCCGTAGCCTTCCATCGGTAAGGCATATTCCTCCCTGAACAGATGACAATCCTTTCCGCCAACGACGAGCTGATGCGGTGTCTTCGTCCTCTGATGATAGCAGGCGTACGCCTGGAAGACCTGTCCCAGATTCTTGCGACCATCTCCTTTGCGTTTGGTCAATGTGAGGATAAATTTATCGGGAAGCTGGTAACGGGCCCTGACTTGCTGCAGAACCGCGGGGTCAGTGATCCGTTCGAAATGTCTGGCCTGTGCAAAATAGATCGTCTGTATTTTATCTGCCGGCAATTTTAGAATCCGATTGAAATTATCCGTTGTCTCTTGTGAGACTGAAATCACTGCCGATGACTTTCTAAAGTAGAGCGGCAGCATGATTTGCATGTATTTCACATCCCACCAGGTGTAGAACTTTGCCTGTTCAGGAATCAACCAGTCTGCACCGTGTACGGCCATAACAGCCTTGCATGGAGCAAAGAGCGGCACCGTGAATTTGGGATGGAAAATAAGGTCAATTTTTTCCAGGCGACAAGCTCGTGGGATGGAAACCTGGTCCCAAATTGCCTTGTTTCTGCCCCCTAACCAAACTTCTCTAACATTTTCAAGATGCGCGAACAAGCCGACATTGGATGGGTTGGCGTAGAACAAAACGTATTCGTTGTTTTTGTCGAGCTGCAGAAGTTCCCTGACGATGTTACGTGTGTACACTCCTACCCCACCCTTTTCGTCAATTGAACGCAGCATAATCCCAATACGCATATGTCTTTGTCAGCGAGGAACGCCGAGAGATCCTGATTTACTGCCCTTGAGCTCCGGGTTAGCAACCAGCCAGTTGCCGATGGCAAGATAATCGAGTTTGCCCTGTTTGAAGGACCGCAATGCGTCTTCGGGAGTACAAACGATGGGCTCACCATGCATGTTGAAGCTCGTATTGATCAATGAGGGGATCCCGGTAAGCTCATGGTACGCCTTCGCGATTTTATAGAGATCCGGGGCAGTCTCTGGGTCAAGGATTTGGGGACGGGCCGTCCCGTCGACGTGGACCACGCCAGGCGACTGGGCACGCATTTTCTCGGTGCAGTTGAACGTGATCGTCATATAACGAGCGGAGTCGCGAGCACCATCCAATCCCTCAAAGCATTCATCAGCATATTCTTGCAGCGTGGCCGGGGCAAAAGGCATGAACTCGGTGCGCAGCAGGTGAGCATTCAGCCAATCGTTAATGGACGGGTCAGTGGTTTGATAGAGGATGGAGCGGTGACCCAACGCGCGGGGTCCATATTCCATGCTGCCCGTGAAGCGCGCGACAACACGTCCTTCAGCAAGCAAACCGGCAACGACTTCAGTGATCTGGGATTCATAGGTCGCCTGGAAGCCGAACACTTCAATACACTGGCGGATCTCATCGTCTCGATAGCTCGTCCCGAAATAAACGTTTTTCAAACGCTGGAGCAGACGCCTGGGATCGGTGCCAGGCTCGTCTGCCAGCGCGGCAAAGGCGCCGCCGACAGCCAGTCCGCTATCGTCCACGGCTGGGTGTACAAAGAAGTTGTCCACCTCATCGAGTTCATGGACCCGTTGATTGAACTTGACATTCGAGAAAACACCGCCTGCCACAGCAATTGAGCGAATACCGGTTTTCCGCAGCCAGAAGCGAATGAATTCAATGCCAATTTCTTCCAGGAGGAGCTGAACACTAGCGGCTAGATCGGCTTTATTAAAATCAGCAGGAAGGCGGCTGGCAATTTGCCTGAGGGCAGAGCGGTGATACATAGGCACCGAATATTGAATTTGCCCGGGTTCAGCGTAACCCACAAATTCACGCAGGATGTTGATATACGCGGGATTGCCCAGCGCTGCCAATCCAGTGATCTTGCCCTCATGGCTCTCCGCTTTGAACCCACACAGGTGCGTGATATAGGAGTAGAAATTTCCCAATGAGTTGAAGCTATCGACCGCGCAGAGGCGGTTCAGCCTGCCATTTGCGCTCTGGTATATACTCCCTGACAATCCATCCCCTCCACCATCCAGCGTGACCACCAGCGCGTTCTCATAATTACTGGTGAAATAGGCACTGGTCGCATGGCAGTAGTGATGATCATAATATTTGACAGGCGCGGTGATTGTATATTCCCTCTCCAGGAGATCAGGGATTTGTGATAGCCGTTTGCGCGAGAGAAGATCCTTCAGCTGATGGTGCGCTTTCTGGGCAAACGGGATGTACCTCGCAATCGGAGCGAGTGTCCCGCTGATTTTCTCGAATGGGCGGGACTTGCCGGCATGCTGACTGTCGAACCAGCCGTTCCAAGGTATTGGCTCGGGCTCGAAAACACCCACTTTTTGCGCCACAGCAACAACATCTATATCTTTTGCCATAATACCCGAATCTGCCATGACTCGATGAATGGCTTGCCTAGGCATGCCACTTGCCAATTTCATGCGGCAGAGCCGCTCTTCCGCGATCGCGGAGAGGATTTCCCCATCCTTCACGATCGCGGCCGAGGATGGTTTACTATCGATGATACCTAAGACGATCATTGAGATTTCTTCACTAGCGTTCTTAAGAAGAGATTACATTCGTTGTATCTCTTCGTTTATCGAAATAATTCGCGGCAGCTATGAGACCCGCCACGAACAACGATTCAGTACATACAGTCCACAAATGCCGGAGGCTGAACCAGCCAAATCCCCATTGCAGCCCGTAAAAAATCCGGATTGGAGAAACAAATCGATTCTGGCTCAGGGGCCAGAACATCATCACCCCTCGTTCAGAAGTCAGAGCATCCATGATCACGTGAAGGTCATAAGAAATTAAGCAGATTAAAAACCATAGCCAAAAGTTAGACTTGTATACTCTATGTAAAATGCCCGCTGTCAGAAAAGCAACCGGTATTGCCAGAAGAAAACTGTGTGAGAAATTATTGTGGTATGCCTTCATGTCTCTAAAGATGATGGCAGGGATAACATCAAGATCTGGCAACATAGAAAGCCCGGCAACCATCACCATCTGCAGAGGCACTCTCCAGAAGCGACGGGGATCTTGCGGCAGTCTACTTTTGGAGTAGCGGTAAATGGCGTAGCCTGCACCAAGGTGTGCTATTGGGGAAGGCATAGTTCCTGCAATTTTTCTGCCAGGGCTTCCTGCTTCACGCCTTCGATGTAGAGCTGGTGCCAAATTTCTAGAGTCAATAACATCCAGAGACGGACATGATGATCGTGGCGCTGAAGGCGGTGCTCATCCAATAGCTGTTGAATATTCTCTTTTTTAAACCAGCCTGCCTTCACGAAATGGGATTGTTCCAGCATCTCTCTAACCAGAGGAAAGAGATCTGTTCGAAACCAATATGCAATGGGAAGCATAAAGCCCTGTTTTTGACGCTGAAGAATTGGGGCAGGAAGATAGTCTGCTGCGAGTTTGCGCATAAGATGTTTGGGTTGGCTGTTTTGTACTTTAAGCTCTGCCGGAACTTTCGCGAGGAATTCCACTAATTCATGATCCAGGAAAGGTGAGCGTGCCTCCAATCCGTGCGCCATGCTCATGCGATCCGTCAAAACCAGAGAGTGTTCAGGCAAACGAGTGACGAAGTCTGTGTACAACATTCGATCCAGCATGTTGTCGGCTTCTGCATGGTTAAAGGGATCTGTAATCGCGGCCGTGGAATTTCTCTCGCCAAGCTCCTTCCAAAGGGGAGCAGAGAAAAGCGCGCGTTTTCCTTCATGCGTGAAACGGAAGAAACAAGTTGCTTCCGCATACTGTTCTGCGGCGGTCGCATGCATGGATTGGTGATGCACCCAGCGAAGTTTCTGAGTCAGACTCTTATACGTAAAGCTATCGGGTAGGCGATCCAACATAGGGCCCATCAGTCCCTTCCGCAGAGAGAGCGGCATGAGACGGTACATATCAACGTAGCGCGCGCCGACATAACGGTCAAAACCGGCAAAGAGCTCATCACCCCCGTCGCCACCCAGAACGACCTTGACGTGTTTCGATGCCAGACTTGCTGCCTGAAACATACATGCGGCAATGGGATCAGAAGGCTCGTCGAGATGCCAGACCATGTCTGGGAGAGATTGGATGAGGTTTGCAGAAACGCGCTCCTCTAGATGTTGCGTTCCGTATTCATCCGCCACCATGCGCGCAAAGGGAAGTTCGTCGAAATCACTTTCCTCCACACCAATGGAAAATGTCTCCGGCTTTCTCGAAAGATCACGTGCCATAATGGCAACAATCAGGCTGGAATCCAGTCCACCGCTAAGGAAGGCTCCGACTGGCACATCACTGATGAGATGCGACTCCACTGTGCGTTTGAGCCGTTCACAGAGTTCTTCAAGGATCTCCGGCTCAGAAATGGTTAGTTTCTCACGGAATGACAAATGCCAATAAGCGCGAACCCCAATCTGGCCGTTCTGAAAGACCAGTATGTGGGCCGGCGGCAGCTTTTGAATATTTCTAAACATGGTGCGCGGGGCGGGGATAAACCGCAGAGACAGGTAATCATGCATTGCGACCGGATCCAATTCGGGTTGCTGATGGTGAAGCGCAAGGATCGCCTTAACTTCTGAACCAAAAAGGATATCTGCACCGTCGCGTGAATAGAAAAGTGGCTTCTGACCTATTCGATCTCGCGCGAGCATCAGCTTTTGCCGAGGCTCATCCCACAGAGCAAATGCGAACATACCACGGAGATGCTCCACACAATGCTCTCCAACCTCTTCATACAAGTGAACAATCACCTCCGTATCGGAATTGGTGTGGAACAAATGTCCCTTCGCCTCCAATTGCACACGGAGCGCCTGATAATTGTAAATCTCACCATTGTAGGCAACCCATATGGTGCCGTCTTCATTACTGATCGGTTGTTTCCCTGTTTCAAGATCGATTATGCTGAGCCGCCGACTGCCCAGGCCGATGTTAGCATTCACGTAATAGCCCGAATCATCAGGTCCACGATGCACGAGGGTATCGAGCATGGCGTTTAGTTCTTCGGTCTTGACACCCGAAGGGCTGTACTTACCGCAAATACCACACATGGAGAGCCTAGACTTTGATCGCCGTGACCGAAAACTTGTAAGCAAACTTCTTGGCGATGGATACAGGCAGAAGATTGTAGACAGGTTTCAATACGTAGGTATATAAAATCGCTTTTAGTCCGCTTCGTCTTACTGGCAGCAGGCGATGGTGTTCCTGAACTGCCTCTACGACCTGAAAGCCCTGAAAGAAATCAAGGATTTCTTCTTCTGTATAGAATTCATTGACAGGCGGATCTTCTTCTTTATATTCAATATTTTCGCGACCCAGGTGATGAAGCAGGTACATCCAGGAGGGTTTTCTGTAAAAGTGAGAAATGATGGCGCGCCCGCCTGGCTTGAGAACGCGTCTTGCCTCCTGAATCGCGCGACGCGTATCGCCTGTTGCGTGCAAGACACCGTTTGCCCAAACTGCGTCGAAAGAATTCTCGGGAAATGGCAAAGCCAGAGCATTGGCTGTCCGAATCTCTTCAGCCTGAACTCCTTCCAGTTCAAAATGCCGTTGGGTGATGGCTACCGCGTTGGGTGTTAAATCGGTGGCGGTAACATGAACCCCCCGCTTCAGGAATTCCAGGCTATCGTAGCCCATTCCACAGCCGATCTCAAGCACCTGTTTTCCCTGAAGAAGTTTCGCTTCCTGGTCGATGCGCTCCATAATCCATGGAAACTTGTAAGGGTTCATCCACGGACGGATATGCGCAAATAATTCGGGAGTACCGGTGCTTACACTTAGATCGGTTACGTACTGCAATCCAAGTGTGTGGGTATTCCAATAGTCGTGAACTTCCCCAACGGTTATCGCTAATTTTTCATCCATAATTTTTCTCATCATGTCTGGCTGCCATTTGTACTTTTCAAAGTCTTTTGTATGCCTGTGAGTAAATCCACCCGGGGCTGGTAATTCAATCTAGTCTGAGCTTTGGCAATCGAATAAGCGTTGTGTTTCACGAAAAAATCCAGGCTCCTGCGCGAAAAAGGTGGTGGCTTCCGGATGAGTTTGAACAGGAGCTCAAGCATAAGGCCAGCTATTTGACCAAGGAAGATCGGCAGATATATTTTGGGCATTCGAGCATTTAGTTCCTGACTAATTGCGTTTACGAGTTCTCTGGATTGCAGAGGAACTGGGCCGGCGATAATGAAAACTTCTCCATCAATATTCGGCGTATCGGCACACAATTCCAAGCCCTGGATCACATCGCTGATATACACCGGATGACGCATATTCTTGCCACTACCGAAGATCGGAAAGCGTCCTTTTGAAATTGTGCGAAACAATTTTGCCGTACGAGGGCAACGCGGTCCATAGACCCATGCTGGGCGGACCACCACGACTGGAAAGCCTGTTCGTAAGGCAAAATCCAATGCAGCTCTCTCCCCTAGCAGTTTGGTGCGCTCATAGATGTTAGCAGGATGACACAGGGTAGCCTCGTCCGCGGGGGGATATTCCACGTCGCCGATCACACCGACACTACTACAATGCACGAAGCGTCTTACTTCGGCCTGTTTGGCAGCTTCGAGCAGCGCCAGAGTCGCGCCCACGTTCACACGATGATAATGTTCATCTGAGAGACTCACGTCGAGATGAGCACTTGCAAGATGATAGACAATATCCACCCCCTCAACCAGCTTTTGGAGCGTATGCCATTCGGTGATGTCACCGCGAATCGTTTCCAGACAAGGATGCGCTGCCTTGTGACTCAACAGGTCGAGGTGGAGGTCGACCGCACGGACATGATGTCCATATCCGAGCTGGCTCTCCACCAGGTGGCTTCCGATGAAGCCGCCTGCGCCGGTGATCAGGACTCTCATATCTGATCCTCTTTTCGCGCGCTGACGATCACCGCGTTATTTGTCCGCGCCGGAAGTAAGTTGTCCAGCAGGCTGAGGGCGCGCGCGATCGGAAAAATGAGTGAATACACTCTATAAGCCAGACCATGTGTCTTAAGTTCACCAGCAGAGACGGGCGCAATGTGACCAGGCCGTGTACCACCACGCTTTTTTGCAAGCACACGCACATACCCAAAATTAATCACAAGTTCGATCATCTCGGTCATGAAACGTGAATACCCACCCGTATCTTTGGGCTCGAGTCCTGAGCTGCGGAGAGCCTCAGACAGTTCGGAAATAGTATACCCTGCGCGCGTATGACCGTATACCTCGGGCGTCATGCCAAATCGCCATTTGATTTTGTTCGCCAGAAGTCTCTCATCTCCATTGGGGACAGTAACTACGGCTTTTCCACCCGACTTTAGCACCCGTCGTACTTCATTTAGAAAAGGCTGATCCTGTCTCAGATGTTCAAGCACATCGATGGAAACGACACAGTCGAAATGCCCACCCGGGACTGGAAAGTCATCTTCTTTGAATGCATGCACAGGCTCACTCAGAAGCATGGAAATCTGATCGTTGTTTTCGCCGGAGACGTCGGCCCAAGTCCATTTGCCCCCCTGCTTACGGAAATACCAGTTGAGCGCCCCATTATTATCGCCGCATGTGATGAGCAGGCACTGTTTGTCAGTCGTTTCGCCAAGCAATTCCAGAAGCGCCCTCAGCTTTTGTTGTTTCTTGATCGACCGCCGAAACATTTCGATCTGCCAGGGAAGGTGATCGGACTTCATAGGTTCGCCGCCCTGGTCTCCGTTTGCTGGAACGGATAGCCTTGAATGACCCGGTTAATCTCCTGTTGCTGATGATCGGAATTCCATTGAAATTGGGGGCCAATTAAGCTGGCACACTTTTGGAGCGTCGGCATGGACGGCAGTCCCGTCGAACCCACTTCCGTGCGGCGCCTGATGACATCCGCAAGGGTCAATGCCATTTCATGGTGAATGGCATGTTCTACCTCTGCTACCGTAACAGGCAACGGCGGGTCAATCCTGCGAGCCAAATCCGGCTGTCTCAACGCGGATTCCACCAGTTTCTGGTACTCCGACCCATAGGTATACACCAGGTGCTCAGTAGATCTTTCACTGATGACCCGCGGGACTTTGCGTATCGCTTTCCGCAGAAAAGCTCTGAAATCCTCAATCTTCCCCCCTCGAACTTGCGTCAGGTGCGTCTGACATTTTCTTTTCTTCATGCCGAGTTGGTTCACCGCCAGATCCATAGCCTGTTCCGCCACCACACGCGCTGTGGTGGACTTCACACCC
>Ga0114129_10007429_pt1 | contig 15604 bp, 14 predicted proteins | sample RhiMetdeltSRZDD1_FD_80071 | JGI IMG/M metagenome (GOLD analysis project Ga0114129, IMG submission 80071) | Populus rhizosphere microbial communities from Tennessee, USA - Rhizosphere MetaG P. deltoides SRZDD1 (version 2) (version 2) | ecosystem: Host-associated > Plants > Roots > Rhizosphere >... | reverse complement strand
CCTTGTTTAGCACATAATGTAACAATGGCTTTCAGGTGATTGGTATGCGAATGCACACCACCATCGCTCACCAGGCCAACCAGGTGCAACGGTTTGTTGTTTTCTTTACTGTATTGTAAAGATTTTAACAAAACCTCATTTTTAAACAATGATCCGTCGCGAACAGCAACATTGATTCGTTGAAGTTCCTGATAAACAATTCGTCCTGCGCCCAGGTTCAGGTGGCCCACTTCACTGTTGCCCATTTGCCCTTCGGGTAATCCTACTACTTCGCCGCACGTAGTTAATGTAGTATTTGGATACTTATTATATAACGAGCTGACAAAAGGGGTTTTAGCATTTTGAATGGCATCAGCAGATTTTACTTTTCCATGTCCCCAGCCATCCATGATGACTAATATAGCTTTAGATGTTTTCATATAACGATGTGATTATGTTTGGTTTAACAAAAAACGGGGCAAAGGTACTGCAATACAGTGGTAATAGGAATGATTGAAAGTGGTATAAGTAATGATTGTTGTAGTATTTTTGGCAGCAATGTTACTTTGGCATATTTTTAGCAATTTAGCAGGTGAAAAGTAAAAATTTGATTATGAAAAAGTATCTGGGATTCGCGATTGTAGCTATTTCGCTATCCCTGGTATCATTTGCCCCCCTTTATTCTATAGATGACGTAGTAGCAGCTATGCGTACCGGCAATGCCACTCAATTAGCGAAGTATTTTGATAACAGAGTGGATCTTTCTTTACCAGGGAAAAGCGATAATTACAGCAAAAGCCAGGCTGAAATGATCTTAAAAGACTTTTTTGCCAACAATACTGTAAAAAACTTCACCGTAAAACATAAAGGCGAGCAAAATGGCTCCCAGTTTTGCATCGGTTTACTGCAAACCAAAAATGGAAACTTCCGCACGAAATTCTTCATGAAACAAAAAGGCGACCAGCAGGTGGTTCAGGAGCTGGGGTTTGAAGTGATTGAATAGGGAATAGTGAGTAGGCAATAGGCAGTAGGGAGTCGCTCAGAGCTTAAACTGCCAACTATTTCGCTGCAATTTGAATCTGTTCAAAATAGTCATTCCGGCATTGTTTCAAAAACAATTCCCCGGAATTTTTATGCCTTATACTTTTTCATTTCTCATTTCTCTGTTTCTCATTCTTCATTTCAGCTAACTTTGTAACATGCTCACATTTAACGAACAGCTGCATGTATTGATCGAATCGGCGCTGCACGAAGATATTGGCGATGGCGATCATTCTACGCTTTCTTCTATTCCTGCCAATGCCAGGGGTAAAGCCGTGTTAAAGATTAAACAGGATGGTATTGCCGCAGGTATAAAGATCGCCGAAGCAATATTCAGCTTTAAAGAACCCACTGTAAACTTCACTGCTTATAAAAAAGATGGCGATATCATGCTTGCCGGTGAAAATGCCTTTGAAATTACAGGTACTGTGCATACTATTTTACAATGCGAACGACTGGTGCTGAACTGTATGCAACGAATGAGCGGCATTGCCACACTTACCCGCACCTACAGCAACCGGCTGAAAGGTTATGCCACACGTTTGCTCGATACCCGCAAAACCACACCGGGCTTTCGTTTGCTCGAAAAGGAAGCTGTACGTATTGGTGGCGGACACAATCACCGCATGGGTTTGTACGACATGATCATGCTGAAAGATAATCACATCGATTTTTGCGGCGGGATCGAAAAAGCTATTGAACGGGCATACATCTATGTACAACAGGTTAAACCCGGATTAAAAATTGAAGTAGAAACAAGAAGCATCGATGATGTAAATCGAGTGATGGCCTTTGGTAAGGTTGATCGCATTATGCTCGACAATTTTACACCCGAACAATTATCGCAGGCATTAAAAATAATTGGCGGCGTATACGAAACAGAAGCCAGCGGAGGAATTACCTTAGATAATATTACCGACTTTGCACAAACCGGCGTTGATTACATCAGTGCAGGCGCATTGATTCACCAGGCCACCAGTTTGGATTTGAGTTTGAAAGCAGTGGTAATTTGAAAATTAGCAAATGTGCAAATGTGAAAATGAAAAGCCAAAACCCAGAACATAGAACTCAGAACTAAAATCCATGAGCAAAAAGAACAAACCCGATAACAAAGGATTTGTGTACAGCACCGATCCCAACTTTCGATTTGAGGAAGAACAGGAACAGGTAAAAACATTACCGCCTGAACAACAAAAACTACGTGTGTGGTTAGATACCAAACAGCGCGCCGGTAAAGCGGTAACGCTGATCACGGGATTTGTTGGCATCCCCGAAGACCTTGAAGAGCTGGGCAAAAAACTAAAGAACTATTGCGGCACCGGCGGGTCGGCTAAAGACGGTGAAATAATTATTCAGGGCGATCAGCGCGAAAAAGTAATGCTGTGGTTGCTGAAGAACGGATATAAGAATAGTAAGAAAGCAGGGTAGTTTCATGAACCGTCAATCAGGGTAAATCATGTTACAAATAGTATTATTCTTATTGGGCGTGGGGGCATTTATTTGTTATGCAGTGATGCTGGTTTCCTTTGCTATGGGTATATGGGATAGAAATCCGCAGAAATTTAGTTTCGGGCTAAGGTTCATGGTATTTGCAATTATTTTTACCGTTGGGTTTTGCCAGGTTTTAAAGCATATAATGGGAAGCTCTGTCAACCCTCATTAAAAAATAAAAGGCGTAACGTAATTTACCATTAAGTTAACTGAAAAGGTAAATCGCATTACGCCTGTATAATAAAGTTGCGGCTACAAACTATTACTGTCCTGCCGCAGAGCTATACGACTTCTTATCTCCCCACATATTCAACAACTCAAGCGAACATATTTTGAAATTGCCGCTTAAGCTAACGTACAAGCCGATAACATCCTGCTGGTTCAATGGAAAATCATCGATGCTTTCGAAACGCACATTGTATTGGTTAACCAGGTTCGTGTAAACCGAGCCGGTAGGCCATACCTGCGTGCCGCGGTTGCTGATATTGATCAGATTGAATTTCACACCCGCGTGCCGCTGGCATTTTTCAGCAATGATATTGGGTTGTTCATCGCTTTCGATAAACATATCAACCCCAACGATCTTTTCATTTTCCGTTTCTTTCGAAACCAGCATGGTGTTCATTTCCAGCTTCAAAGGAGCCGGAGTACCTGGTTTATTGGGCAATAAAGGTTTGGCATTTAATTCGGGTGCTTTACCAAAGTTTGCGATGATAGCTTCGGCAAACTGTGTGGTGTTTAAACTGGTTTTTGCTTTATCGCCAAAATCACCTGTATGAATGCCTTGCTCCAGGGTATACAGCAATGCATTTTCAATAGTGGCGGCATTTTCCGTAAGGCCCAGGTGGCGCAGCATAGCTAATCCGCTGAGCAATAAAGCTGTAGGGTTGGCGATATTCTTCCCGGCAATATCGGGCGCCGTACCGTGAACAGCTTCAAAAATACAAATGTGGTCGCCTATGTTGCCGCTGGGGGCAAATCCCAAACCGCCCACCAAACCTGCACACAGGTCCGATACGATGTCGCCCTGCAGATTGGTTAATACCACCACATCGAAGGTATCGGGGCGGGTAACCAGTTTCATACACAGATCATCAACAATTACATCATCTGCTTTCAGTTCGGGATATTCTTTAGCTACTTCATAAAAACATTGTAAAAACAGGCCGTCGGTCATTTTCATGATGTTGGCCTTGTGACCGCAGGTAATGCGGCTTGCGTTTTTCTGGCGGGCCATTTCAAAAGCATACCTGATCACCTGTAAGCTTCCGGGGCGGGTAATAAAACGGCGGCTCAGGGCTACATCGTGGGTAAGCATGTGCTCAATGCCACCGTAGGTATCTTCGATATTTTCACGTACTACAGTAATATCAATAGGAATACCGGCTTTTGAAAAAACGGTATCAACACCGTGCAGGGTTTGAAACACCCTTTTATTGGCATAGGTATTCCATGTTTTGCGGGCTGTAACGTTTACGCTTTTTACACCCTTTCCTTTAGGGGTTTCCATGGGACCTTTGAACAGAATGCCTAATTGTTCAATGGTTTTCTGGGCTTCGGGCGTCATACCGTTCGAATAACCTTTATCAAATACCCATTTGCCCATGTCAACCATTTCATATTCAAGAGGCACCTGGTTGGCATCAAAGATCTTCAACACTGCGCTCATAATTTCGGGGCCGATGCCATCGCCTTTAGCCACTGCTATTTTCATTTGTATAAATTTTTATTGTTTTTTTGGTCAAATGGAACTTCGCCCTAAAAATTTTCAGGGCTTCATGTGTATAAAATTTTATATTAGTCGAAATCAATAAATCCGGGGCAAAATTAGCCATCCGATACAAACATTTCATAATAAAACATGAATATTTGCTATGGCTGGCTTTTATTTTTGTTTATCTTTAAATCCCAAACTGTTACTCGATGGTCTCAAAGATTTCCGAAGGCATTGAAATAAGTGTCGAAACGTTCTATCAACCCGATTATTCCAACCCTGTGTCGGGAGAATATATGTTTGCCTACCGGATAACAATCGAGAACCACAATAATTTCCCTGTTAAATTACATCGCAGGCATTGGTATATTATCGACAGCAATGGCAATAACCGCGAAGTGGAAGGCGAAGGCGTAGTGGGGGTTCAACCTACTTTACAACCTGGTGAGCGGTATCAATATGTAAGCGGTTGCAATTTGCGCAGCGAAATGGGGAAAATGCATGGCACTTATTTAATGGAGAACCTCTTCAACAAAACTTCTTTCGAAGTAAATATTCCCGTGTTTGAAATGATAGTGCCGTTTAAGATGAATTGATGAAGGCACAAGGTTCAAGGCGCAATTGAAGAATCAAATTCAAATAACAAACCCCAAATAATTACATAAGCAAAAAGGCACAAGGTATATTCCCTGTGCCTTTTTGCTTTATTACTTGTTAGTTTTTCTTGTGCTTTGAGCCTTGTCTTCCTGAGCCTTGAATCTTACTCCTTATCAGTATGCATCATCTTCTGCAGCTTCTTCGTTAACAGAAAAAGCAACAGCGATGCAGCACCTGCCATGAACGTGAACAACAGGAAGAAATCGTACATGCTATTCATTTCAAATCCGAGGAACGAAGTTGTTTTACCTTTTTCGGGATACAGGGCGCTTAATACACCAGCCAGTTTATTGGCTGAGGCATTTGCCAGAAACCATACTGCCATTAGCAAAGAAGCAAACTTAAAGGGAGCCAGTTTATTTACCAGCGATAATCCAATGGGTGATAAACAAAGCTCACCCCAGGTATGCAACGCGTACATGCCCGTTAGCCATATCATACTCGCTTTTACACCGGGTTGAACGCCTTTTACGCCAAAAGCGATCCACAAATAACCCAGCGATAATAATAAAAGGCCAACGGCCATTTTGGTTGGCGAAGCTGGTTCGCGCTTGCCTAATTTGATCCACAGCCAGGCAAAAAGCGGAGCAAATGATACTACAAACATCGAGTTCAGCGACTGGAACCAACTGGCCGGTACTATGTAAAAACCAAGATCACGCTGTGTTTGCTCTTCGGCAAAGAAGGTGAGCGAGGCGCCTGCCTGCTCAAAAGCCGACCAGAAGAAGATAACAAAAAACGACACTATGAAGATCACACCAATTCGTTGCTTTTCTATTTTGCTTAATGATTTGTCTGAAAAAATCAGGAAGGCAATAAATAATACGCTGGCTATTAGCAAATAGGTAAGATAGCTGAATACCCTGGCATCTACATAAAACATACCTATCAATAAAGCCGCAAATAATATAAGGCCGCCACCAATATAAATGGGGTTTGAAAATTTCTTTGGTGCGTTAGCCGGCACTTCGCCCAGTGGTCTTCCATCGGGCGATTTAACATATTTCGATTGAAATACTTTTTGAACAATAACACTGATCAACATACCAATGCCTGCCACAAAAAACGACCATTTAAAATCGGCCGGGTTGCCTGTATCACCTACCAAACCACAAACAAAAGGACCTAATGCACCCCCTACATTTATACCCATATAAAAAATGGTGTAGGCTGCATCTATTCTTCTGTCGCCTTTTGGATATAACTGGCCAACCATCGATGAAATGTTGGGCTTAAAAAAGCCATTGCCTGCTATCATAAAACCCAAACCGGTAAAGAAAAGGATCGATGAAATTCCGGGCGCCGATTGATACAGCGATGCGCAGAAAAATAAAATGAATTCGCCCATAGCCATTATCAAACCGCCGGCTATAATGGAACGTTTGTTGCCCCAGTACCGGTCGGCAATATAACCGCCTACAAGGGGCGTTAAATAAACCAGGCTGGTATAGCTGCCATATAAGTTCGAAGCGAAAACTTTATCAAATAAAAGGGCCTTAGTCATGAACAACACCAAAATGGCACGCATGCCATAATAGTTATATCGTTCCCACATTTCGGTGGCAAATAATACATACAGGCCTTTAGGATGCCCTTTTTTGGGCATTACATGTTCGGGTAGCACATCGGGGGTAATTGTAGCAGTTTGATCCATACAATCATTCGTTTTTGTTTTTGTTAATGAAGCAATCGTTTAGCAGCAGTATTTAGCGCCTAAAATAGTGATTAATTCCCGATTGGATCCAAATTGGTGCCCTATACTTTAGCCAAATTTGGCCTTAAATAACATAGCTGTTTCGATCGTGTTATACCAACATAATTCGGGTGATGACCAATAGGCTATTTGTAGGGATAAATGCATGATCTGTATCATATTTTGCGGTGACCGGGGGCAAAGATTTTTTCTTTTTGAAAAAATAGCGACGAGGTTAAATGCAGTAACTAATTTTTCGGAAGTTGTGGCTGTGCAATCTCCCCATCCCGAGGTGGCGGGAGGCTGAGGCAAAATCGTTTCGCCACAGGCGATACTCCTGCGTCTGCGGCATGTTCCAACAATTAAACTTTACAAATCCCGCTCTTATACCGAAATTCGCCCGGCAAAAAACTACCTCAGCATTTATCATGAACATTTTACTATTAGGTTCGGGCGGCCGGGAACACGCCCTGTCATGGAAACTGGAAGAAAGTCCGCTTTGTACCAGTTTATACATTGCACCCGGTAACGCCGGAACTGCCAAACATGGCGCCAATGTTAATATATCAGTTACTGATTTTGAGGCTATCAAACAATTTGTACTTGAAAAGAACATCACATTATTGATCGTTGGCCCCGAAGAGCCGCTGGTTAAGGGTATTACCGACTTTTTTAAAAAAGATGAGCAACTGAAACAGGTAGCGGTCATAGGCCCCTCTCAATACGGCGCTCAGCTCGAAGGCAGTAAAGCCTTTGCCAAAAAGTTCATGATACGTAATGGCATTCCTACCGCCGTTTACGGGGAGTTTAATGAACAGAATTACGAAGAAGGTATTCCTTATTTACAACAGCATGGCTTACCCATTGTGCTTAAAGCCGATGGTTTGGCAGCCGGTAAGGGGGTGCTTATTTGCCAGAGCCATGTTGAAGCTATTGCCGAATATGAACTGATGCTGCACCACCACAAATTTGGCGAGGCAAGTAAAACAGTGGTGATAGAACAATTTCTGGATGGTATTGAACTGAGCGTATTTGTGCTCACCGACGGAAAAGATTATGTGCTGTTGCCCGAAGCCAAAGATTACAAACGCATCGGCATGAACGACACAGGTTTAAATACCGGCGGTATGGGAGCCGTAAGCCCCGTTCCGTTTGCCGACGCCGCATTTATGAAAAAGGTAGAAGAAAAGGTTATTAAGCCAACCGTACAGGGTTTGGAAAAAGAAGCCATCGATTACAAAGGTTTTATCTTTTTTGGATTAATTAAGGTAGGCGATGAACCCTACGTAATTGAATACAATTGCCGCATGGGCGATCCTGAAACCGAAGTGGTGTTGCCGCGTTTGAAAAACGATCTGGTTGAACTGTTTCAGGCAACCGTTGATGGCAAACTGAGCGACATAAAAATTAAAAAAGATAACCGGTTTGCCTGTACCGTTATGGCGGTAAGCGGCGGTTACCCCGGTTCGTACGAAAAAGGCTTTGTGGTAAACGGATTAAACGAACCCCTGCCGGCCGACAGCCTTGTTTTTCATGCCGGCACTACGCTGAAAGATGGCGAGGTGGTTACCAGCGGCGGCCGCGTTTTAGCCGTTACCTCGTACAGCGACAGCATCAGCACTGCTGTAGTCAAATCGAAGCAGGTTTTAAAGCATATTACTTTCGATGGCATGTATTACCGCCACGATATTGGGTTTGAGTTTGAGTAAAAAGCTTGTCATGCAAAAACAGGATGTTCATTACAGCGATTATTTACAACTGGATAATATATTAAATGCCCAGTTTTTAGAGAGCGATAAATTACAACAGCACGCTCACGATGAAATGTTGTTCATTGTTATTCATCAGGCGTACGAACTGTGGTTTAAACAGCTTTTGTATGAAGTTGATTCTGTTGCCGCCATCATGCAAAAACCGGCGCTGAACGACAACTCGCCCGAACTGCAAACCGTTGTACATCGCTTAAGCCGGATGGTGACCATATTAAAAGTACTGGTGCACCAGATAGATATTATGGAAACCATGACGCCGATGGACTTTCTCGATTTCAGGGATATGCTTCGTCCGGCATCGGGTTTTCAAAGCTGGCAGTTTAAACTGCTCGAAGCAAAGCTGGGCCTGAAGTATCAGCAACGTCATGCCCAGGAATACTACATATCGCAGTTACGTCAGCCGCAAATTGATGTGATCAAAAAAGCCGAAAAGGAAAAATCCTTTATCGAACTGCTCAATGCCTGGCTCGAACGTATGCCCTTTTTTGAAGAAGAAGAAAATTGGAAGAATTATCAAACTGTTGCCCAGACTCCCCCTCCACCGGAGGGGGTTGGGGGGAGGCCTTTCTGGACCGACTACCGCCACATTTACACCACCGGCCTGGCCGAAGCCGAACAAAACAACCAACAGTTTTTTGATGCTGTTTTTGCCGATGCATCGGCCGGCAATGAGCGACAGCTATCGCCCCGCGCCTGCCGGGCAGCGCTATTTATAATGCTTTACAGGGGATACCCAATTTTGCAATTACCGTTTCAATTGCTGAACAGTTTGCTTGAGATAGATGAACAGTTAAGCACCTGGCGTTACCGGCATATGAGCATGGTGCATCGCATGATCGGTACCCGCATTGGTACCGGTGGCAGTACCGGCCGCGATTACCTGAAAGGCGCTTTAGACAAGCACTATATATTTGTTGAAATCGCCCGTTTGACCAGCTTTTTAATTGAAAGAAGGAAACTGCCGGTTTTAAGCCCCGAAATGGAGAGAAGGTTGGGGTTTGTGGGTTAGTTATTTAGTTTTAATAAACAGAAAATAAAAGTAGAGAAGCTAAAAAAGCTATTATTCTTAAGGTTTGGTAAATGGCATTTTTTAATTTATATGATTTAAGATATGTTTCCGGATTTCTTGTGGTAAATTTATTGAAACCTCCCCCTTTTCTCAATCTTCCTGTATGGCTTTGTAAAGAAATCATCAACAGTTTGGTTGAAAATATCTTTATATACCACCGGCGTGCTGTGGCCCGAGTTAGGCAATATCCATAAATAAGCTTTGGGAATATTTTTATAAATGAGCATGGTATGCTCTTCTTTAATCACATCGTGGTCGCCGCCGATCACTAAGGTAGGGCATTGAATAGTTTGTACGGCCAATAAGGGAATATGCGGTTCATCGAGCAATAGCCGAACCAACTTCCATTGATTTTTCTGGGTTTGGGTTTTATTGGGATTGTTTTTCAGCGGCGTGTAAAACGGTTTCACGATGTCTATAACTTCCTGAAATACAGCTGAAGTATCGGGCCAAAGGTTGGCGCCGGTTACTGCCAATTTTTTTACTTTTTGCGGATGCCTGATGGCGAGTAGCAAACCATTAATTCCTCCGTCGCTCCAGCCAATTACCAGGGCCGAATCAATTTTCATGGCATCTAATAAAGCACCATAATCATCGGCCATCATTTCGTAACTGAGCGAGTCGGTATTGTCTTTTGAATTGCCCTGGGCCCGGCTATCGGCCACAATCACTTTATATTTTGACGCGAAGTAAGGTATCTGGTTGGTAAAATTATTAATGGAACCGCCATTGCCATGAATGATGAGTAAAGGCTGTCCCTCACCGTACACTTCGGCATACATTTTAAAGCCGCGTATATCGTAATATTTCCCGGTTTCTTTATTATTGCCATAAGGAACCGCATTGGTGGTATGCTGCGCAAAAGCGGCCAGGCATAACAGATTTAAAAGCAGGATGGAAATTAGTTTCATGTCTGTTGGTTTAATGTTAAATGGTTCAGGTTACAGGTTCAAGTTACAGGTTTTCATCGCTATTCCCTGGATCCTGAACCCTGCAACGGTTCTTCAATTTTCCTGCATCTTCCAAAGAAATATAATCACTGCAACCGTTAACACTGCCGAAAACAGGAACACATACGCACTTCCCGCACTACTCCATAGAATACCCGCTATTAAGCTTGCCAGTAAACTGCTGATGCTTTCAAGACTGGTGTAAAAGCCAATGGCCGTGGCGGTGTTTTGATCGTGGGCAATGTTGGTGATCCAGGCTTTGGCAATGCCTTCGGTGGCGGCAGCATATATACCGTACACAAAGAACAGCAGGTAAACAATAAGTGTTGAACTGTTAAAAATAAATCCGCCATACACTACGGCAAACAAAAACAGGCCGAACAGAAAAACCTTTTTCTTTCCTGCTCTGTCGGCTATAATGCCCATGGGATATGAGCTGGCGGCATACACAATATTGTAAAAGATGTAAGCGATGATGGTGGTGTTATCGCTTCCGGTAATTTGCTTTGCTTTCAGTAATAAAAATACATCCGAACTGTTGCCAATGGCAAACAGCACCAAACCCGCTGCCAGTTGTTTATAGGCGGGGGAGGCAATTTTGCGGTAAGCAAAAAATGAAAAGAAATTTCCTTTGGCAAGGGTAGCGGCCGGTTGCTTTTTTTCGCGCAGCAAAAAGATCAGCAAAACCGATAACATGCCGGGAATAAATGCCACGTAAAAAATGGTGGTATACGAACCGGGGTGATAAAACAAAAATGCCAGTGTAATTACGGGACCCAGCATAGCGCCTGCCGTATCCATGCTGCGATGAAAACCAAAAACCCTTGCCTTTGTTTCGCGGGTAGCCTCTTTTGAAAGAATGGCATCGCGGGCTGCTGTGCGTATGCCTTTGCCCAGCCGGTCGATAGTGCGGGCAAAAAATATCCACAATTTCATTACCCCAACTGCCATTGGCAAAGCCATCAAAGGTTTCGACAAGGCGCTTAAAAAATAACCTGTTTTAACAAACGGTAATCGAAGTCCGGTTTCATCGCTTCGTTTACCAAAATAACCTTTGCTGATGCCGGCTGTAAAGCCCGCCAGGCCTTCGAGTAAGCCGATATAAAAAACGCTGAAGCCAATTTGTTGCAGGTACAAAGGAATAACAGGGTATAGCATTTCACTGGCCACATCTGCCAGCAGACTAACCATTGATAAAATCCACACTGTTCGGGTAATAATACGCATAATTGTTGCATGCAATTATACGGCAGCTGTATGAAGGTAGTATAAAACCGGGCTTTAATTGCAGGTGATTAACATGTGTAACTATACCTTTTCCAAAGCATTCTTCGACCCGCCAATAGTCGGGCAGGCTTCGCTCAGAAGGGAAAAGGGTTTGTAATGCAATCAATAAAACTATTTGAACAAAATGCAACAATTAACGTTTCGGTATAACGTTAGTAGTTGAGTTGAAGAATAACAATAAACAGCCCTCCGTGCCGGTATGGTAGCGGAAAACAGTATCAACAGTAAGCGAATTTTGTACCAGAAAAAAAATACCTGATTCTGTAAAGGTTGTGCTTTGTTAATATGGATTATTTGCTTCAATTTTGCATGCATTATATACAATCCAAAATCTGACCTTCTAAATGGGCTTATTCAACTTTTTCACACAGGAGATTGCCATCGATCTGGGCACAGCCAATACCCTAATCATACATAATGACGAAGTGGTGGTGAATGAACCGAGTATTGTTGCGTTGGACCGTAATAACCCCAAAACGGTTCTTGCAGTAGGGAAACGGGCATTGATGATGCATGAAAAGACCCATGAAAGCATCCGAACGGTTCGTCCCCTTAAAGACGGTGTAATTGCCGACTTCAACGCGGCCGAATTAATGATTCGGGAAATGATCAAAATGATCTATCCCAAAAAGCCGTTGTTCCCACCCAGCTGGCGGATGATGATCTGCATTCCTTCGAGCATCACCGAAGTAGAAAAAAGAGCTGTACGCGATAGTGCCGAACAGGCCGGCGCCAAAGAAGTGTACCTGTTGCACGAACCTATGGCAGCTGCCCTGGGAATTGGCATTGATGTTGAAGAGCCTGTGGGTAACATGATCATCGATATTGGCGGTGGTACAACCGGTATTACGGTGATTGCCCTGGCCGGTATTGTATGCGATCAGAGTATCCGTATCGCCGGTGATGAATTTACAGCCGATATTATGGAAGCCCTGCGTCGTTATCATAGCTTGCTCATTGGTGAACGTACCGCTGAGCAAATTAAGATCAACATCGGCGCCGCTATGAAAGATCTCGATAACCCACCCGATGATATTCCTGTTAACGGTCGCGACCTGGTAACCGGTATTCCCAAACAGATTATGGTGAGCTACCAGGAAATTGCCGAAGCGCTCGATAAAAGCATCTTTAAAATTGAAGAAGCCATTTTAAAGGCGCTTGAAATGACCCCACCCGAGCTGGCTGCCGATATTTACAGGCGCGGCTTATATCTTACCGGCGGTGGCGCCTTGCTGCGCGGGTTAGATAAACGCCTGAGCCAAAAAATTAAACTGCCTGTGCATGTGGCTGATGATCCGCTGAAAAGCGTGGTTCGGGGCACCGGCCTGGCACTGAAGAATTACGATCGTTATCCGTTCGTAATGCGTTAGTTGTGAAGGTTGGGATTTGCTTTCAAAATTGTTAAAATCCTATGTGGATTGCCAGACAGGATTTTGTAATTTTTCTAAAATTTTCTGCAGGTGCGTAATATTTTTCTCTTCATCAGGAGGTACTTTAATTTTGTATTCTTCGTGGTGCTGCAGATTGCGGCCCTGTATATTCTTTTTCATTATAATAAGTTCCATGAAGCCGTTTTTTCGGGCTTTGCCAACGAAATAACCGGCAATGTGGGGGGGAAGTACAATAATATTGCCTATTACTTTCACCTTAAAAGCACCAACGACGCGCTGGCTAAAGAAAATGAGGAGCTGCGCAACAAACTGCTGTCGAACTTCGAAAAACCCGATTCAACCCAAAAAATAGTTCAGGATACCCTTCCTTACGATACGCTGGGTCACTACCGCAAATATGAATACCGCTCGGCCAAGGTGGTAAATAATACAGTTAGCTTGCCTAACAACACACTTACCATACACCGGGGCGAAAACCAGGGCGTGCATAAAAATATGGGCGTTATCAGCCCAGGTGGAGTAGTAGGCGTTGTAATAAACACCAGCAGTAACTATGCGGTTGTTATGACCTTGCTGCACCGCCAGAGTAAAATAAGCGCCAGTCTTAAAAAAACAGGCGAAACCGGTCAGGTATCCTGGGAAGGTACCAGCCCCTTGTACATTACCCTGAAAAACGTGCCCAAAAGCGCCCAGGTGGCGAAGGGCGATTCGGTGGTAACCAGTCCTTATGCTTCATACCGTTTTCCACAGGGAATATTAATTGGCACGGTGATGGAAATAGTTGATGATAAAACGAGCAGCTTTTACACCATACGGTTAAAACCTGCCACCAACTTTTTTAATGTGGAGTTTGTAACGGTTGTTGAGAACCTTCAAAAAGACGAACAGGCAAAACTTGAAGAAGAAACAAACAAAATAAATCAATGAGTGATTTAGTGAGAAATACGATTCGGTTTGTATTGTTCATACTGGTACAGGTATTTGTATTGTTCCAGATACATCCCCTGCACCGGTTTATAGTGCCGTATCTATATTTTCTGTATGTTTTGTGGCTGCCTTTCAGCATGTACCGCATGAGCCTGATGTTAGTAAGTTTTTTGTTCGGGCTTACCCTTGATTATTTTACCCAAACCCCGGGCTTGCATGCCGCCGCCTGTACGCTCATCGCATACCTGCGGTCTTTTGTGGTGAATATTCTTATACCACAGGAAGGCGCTGAACAAAACTATAAATCTCCCTCACCGGTTAGTATGGGCTGGGCCCCTTATTCAATATATGTGCTGGTGCTAACCCTGGTACATAACAGCTACCTGGTACTGCTTGAATGGCTTCAGTTTGGTTCTTTTCTGTTTTTTCTCGGTAAAGTAGTGGCAACTTCAGGCATCAGTTTAATGCTGATACTGATCACCGAGCTGTTATTTTTCCGTAAGGAGAAGTTCAGAACGAATACTGCCTAAAGGCTAAGTTGAACGCTGTATGTAAGAATGATCAAAAAAATATAACTTCACTAAACAATAAATAAACCGGAATTTCATTGGAAAGTGAACTATTTCAAAGCATAAAAACTTTGAAGTAGATTTATGAGTAATGCACTAAAGTCCTATGTCTGTATTTAATCAGTCAAGAAGCAACATAATTCGCCTGATATTCCTCGGACTCTTCCTCATTATCATGGTTCAGTTATTTAACCTGCAGGTGATTCAGGGCAAATACAAACAGATGGCTATGATGAATGCGGTATTTGCCAAGGTTAAATATCCCGACCGGGGTATCATTTACGACCGTAAAAACAGGCCGATATTGAATAATACCATCATGTACGACCTGGTGGTAGTGCCCAGCGAAGCCAGAAAGACGGATACTTTTGGTTTATGTGAAATTCTGGGAATTGATACGGCCGAATACAAAAAAAGGATCAGGGAGGCTGCTAACAAAAACGGCGTTTTTCGCGCATCAATTTTTGAAGATCTGCTTGAGCCTGAATTGCAGGCCCGGCTCGATGAGAATATATGGAAGTTCCCCGGCTTTGCGCTGGTTGAACGGCCGGTTCGTGTATATCCTTTTAATGCCGCTGCACATATTATGGGTTATATCGGCGAGGCAGATAGCAATATCATTAAACGTTCGGGCGGCTATTACCATATGGGCGACTATGTGGGCCGCAACGGGTTGGAAGCCTATTATGAAAAAGTGCTGATGGGCCAGCGCGGGGTTGAGTTTTTATTGAAAGACAATAAGAACCGCCTGGTAGGTAACTACGAAAAAGGCCGCTACGATACACCCGCTGTTCGCGGCCGCAACCTGCATACCTATATCGATGTTGAACTACAACAACTGGCCGAAAAATTAATGGCCGGTAAACTGGGCGCCGTAGTAGCGCTTGATCCCAAAACAGGCGGCATACTGGCAATGGCATCGGGTCCCAATTACAACCCGAACGATTTAACCGGTCCCAATAAACAAAAGAACTATGCCCGCATGACGCTGAATGTTACAGCGCCGCTGTTAAACCGGGCTATAAAAGGGCAGTATCCTCCGGGTTCTACCTATAAACCGCTGG
>Ga0114129_10007428_pt1 | contig 15606 bp, 12 predicted proteins | sample RhiMetdeltSRZDD1_FD_80071 | JGI IMG/M metagenome (GOLD analysis project Ga0114129, IMG submission 80071) | Populus rhizosphere microbial communities from Tennessee, USA - Rhizosphere MetaG P. deltoides SRZDD1 (version 2) (version 2) | ecosystem: Host-associated > Plants > Roots > Rhizosphere >... | reverse complement strand
GGCTCGGGCGTGCTTGAAATATTCGGCGTGGTTCAAGGAGCCGATTTTCAGCACCTGGAGGACCTCAAGACAGGCCCGGGTGCCCGCACGTCACTGTTCGTCCCCGAACGAAGCGAGATCGTCGTGGCCGCTCCAGCAACCGAGACCCTTCCCGCGCGACTCCTCATTTATCGCATTCATCCCTGAGTAAGATCGCGTCAACCTGGGCAGACAACCATTAATAGACCGCGCCCCACGTCGGGGGAGCTCGGTCTCGAGGCTTTTTGCCGGGAACGGCCTCAAACGGGCAGGAATGGGCCAACCCTATGCCTTAACTCTACTTTACATAATATATATTATGCGACATGTGGGTGGACCTGGCTCGAACTCGTGGGCTAGACGCCCCGCCGCCGCCCAATCGCACTGACGGGGGCGGTTCGACAACGGGGTTCCCGGAAGAAAACGCCTAAATCGTAGTAAGAAATTTGAATCTAGGAGGGAACGCATGCGCTAACACGAACTACGGGCTTCTGGTTAGGTGCCCTGCTTCAAGGCTTTCACTTCGGCGGCCTGCAGCTTGGCTTCCTGGGCGGCCTGGGTATTCACCGTATTGTGAGATACCTCGTCATAAATGCGCAGGGCATCCTGATCGCGGTCGAGTTTCACGTAGTTGCGGGCTAGATCCAGGCCCAGCTCCGCCTTGAGGGTGGGACTCTTCGTCTCTCCATAGAGCTTCTCGAGGATCTCCACCGCATGGGCGTTGTCGCCCTTCTGCTCATAGGTGGCGGCGAGACCTCGGCGCGCGGTGTCTCCCAGCACGGGATTCTTCCCCACCACCCGCATCGCTTGCGTGTAATACGTGGCCGCCTCATCGAATTGGCCCTTGCTGTACATGATGTCGGCATACATGAGGATAGCTTCTTTGCCGCTCATCGTGCCGCCGTGAAACTCGAGCATGTCCTTGAGCCGGGCCGCGGCCGCATCCGGGTTCCCTTTGTCCATGTCCGCGCGCGCCTCGGCCAGCATGCCGGCCGCTTTGTCCTCTTCACGGGAATGGGCGCCACGGATGAGGACGACCGCCAGCACGGCCACCAGAATGGCTCCGGCGGCGATCAGCATCATTCGGATATGGTGCTGGGCAAAGTCAACGACTTCGCCTGTGTGTCTCATCAGGGGGTCTTCTTTGAGCTCATGGCGGGAAACGCGCTCGGTCACCGGAGACACTCCATTCTCGAGATTCTATAAGCAGGAAAAGGGCGAGACATTATCCCCCATTGCCTTCCTTGACGCAATGGTCGCCGCCGTTCTCCGTCCAGGATTCGCCGCGAACCGTGTCGACCCAAGCGCCCGTTCCTGTCCCCACCTTCCCCCATTTCTCGAGCGGCACCTGCAACAGGGCGACGGCGCAGAGCCGCGCCACGACTTGAGGTCGCAATCGATCCGCTTCTTCCTTCATGCGCCGTTCCCACTCCACCTTGAGCAGGTCGATTCTCCCCTTGCTCTCATCGTGCCCCTTCCGGCTCGCGCGCGATTCCATCAGTCGCTTCTCTTCGGCGAGAAGCTGGCGGTAATAGTTCTCTACCACATGAATCCGCGCTTCGTAGGCCGTGCGACCCGCTTCCTCGAGGCCCCGAACCCGAAGCTCGACTTCGTCCTCGACCGCGGTCCAAACCGCGGAGAAGGCCGCCCCGACATCGGGAGCCGGCGCGGGGTGATAGCCGTTAGGGTTGGCGACCGGCTGCGCGTCGGCCAAGAGGCGCGGAAGTCCCCGGCGCGAAATGCGCCGCCGCTCGGCGTCGTAGCCCAAGTGCAAGAGCACCTCCGCCGCAGGGTCGGAGTAGTAGAAGATGCGGAAGGTGAAGACGAGCAAGGAACCGTACCGGCGTTCGAGCGAGGCTAGATCCTCGGCGCTAACGCTCAGGCGTTCCGCGGCGAGTTGCTTGGCATCCAGACCGGGCCGCGGCCCGAGATAAGCACGCGCCACCCGCCCGCGATCCCGCGCAAACCGGAGGAGTTGATCGTGCAGCCAGCTTCCCGGCGCGGCCAGATCGGCCCGCCCATTCATGGCGGCGCGGCGCTGGAACGTGAACGTTACCATGGGACGCCCGAGGAAACGCGCCAACTCGTCGCCCAACGCGCAGGCGAACACACCTTCTCCGGCCGTCTCGAGCTTCGATCCGCTCCGCTCCAGGATCTCCATGACCCATCGGTGGCGGGATGGGATCGATCCGTTCGCTCCCTTATCCACCGAAGATCTCCTCGTCCAGCCGTTTAATGGATTCGTAACGGCGACGGTTCAAGGCGAGCTGATCGCCTAGATCCTGGAAGCGGCGCTCGAGCTCCCGCCGCGTCTTGGCTCCTGCCCAGATGTGGAACACCGCCGCCTCGAAGCTCTTCTTCTCCGCGTAATCACCCAGGATCATGTCCATCTCGCCGATCACGAGCTGGAACATGTCGATCTTGCGGTGCAGGATCTCGAGTACGTGCGATTCCACGGTGTTTTCCGTGCTCATGTTGTAAATGTGGATGTCCCCCGTCTGCCCAAGCCGGTGGACGCGTCCAATGCGTTGCTCGACCTTCATGGGATTCCAGGGAAGGTCGTAGTTCACGACGGTGCGGCAGAAATGGAGGTTGCGGCCCTCCCCGCCCGCCTCGGTGCTGACCAGAATCCGGACCTTCTTCCGGAACTCCTGGATGGCGTTGTCCTTGTCCGCGGTCGGCATGCCCCCGTGAAACACGACGGTGGTGTAGCCCTCCTCCCGCAGGCGTGCGGATAGGAACTCCATGGTGGACTTGAACTGGGTAAAAACGATCGCCTTATCGTCCACCTGGGGAAGAATGCGGAGCAGCCCTTCTAGCTTCGCGTGATGGGTGACGTTTTGCCCGAGACCGTAGAGTCGCTCGAGCTCCGCCCAGTGATTCTTGTAGCGGGGGTCGTTCCGCGCGCGGCGGAGCGTGTGTTGCGCGGCCGGCGTGCTGCTCCCGATCTCTTTCTGCAGCACCATGGAGACGAAGTGCCATTTGAGGAACTGGGTGCGATCGTTGTCCGCGAAGCGGTCTCGCACGAAGTCCGTCACCGCGTCGTACAGCACGCGCTCCTCATCCGTGAGCGCGAAGGGCACGATGTTGACCGTGCGCTTGGGGAACTTGATGTTCGTCTTGGCGCGCGTGGTGCGGATCATCACCTGTTTGAGGAGATTGGAAAGCTCGGCGGTGTTCTTGGGCAGGCGCTTGTCCCCTCGCACCATGTACTTGCGCCGGAAGGCGCGATAGGTGCCGAGAGCCCCGGGACGCAAGAGATTTATCAGGTTATAGAGCTCGCGGAGATCGTTTTGCACCGGGGTAGCGGTCAACAGAAGGAGATACTTGCTGTTGAGCGCGGAAACGAACTTCCAGGCCAAGGTCTGGTGATTCCGCAGGCGGTGCGCTTCATCGACGATGACCAGATCGAAATGCTCCTCGAGGAGGCGGCGATGATTGCGGGCGGTTTTAGCCGTGTCCAACGAGCAGATGAGCAGGTCGTGCTTGGACCAGTCTCCGCGGCGGCCCGCGATCACGAAGTCGAGCAGAAACTTGGTCGCCAACTCTTCCCGCCATTGATTGGTGAGGCTCGCCGGCACCAGTACGAGCACCCGCCGCACCAGGCCGCGCAGCATGTACTCCTTCAAGACCATCCCCGCTTCGATGGTCTTACCGAGCCCGACTTCGTCGGCCAGGAGCCCGCGGCCCCGCATTTCCCGCAGCACGCGATAGCAGGCGTCGCGCTGATACCCCAGCCGGTCCACCCCTTTCACGTGATCCAGGCACAAGAGCGATTCGAAACCGCGCTCGGCCGATATCTCTTCGGCCTCGAGGAGAAGGCGGTAATCCTCCCACTCCTCGATGCGCCCCTTCGCCACCCGATCGAGCAAGAGCGCGGGCGCGCCATCGAGCACCAGATAGGACAGCCGCGTACCGTTGGGAAGCGGCGAGCGGCGCTTGGCCCGCGGGGGCCGGAGCGGAATGATCTCGGCGGTCATGGGTTTGGGGCGCAACAGTGGATGGATGCTGGTGAGCCGCTTCACGCCTCCGGCGAAGACGACCTCCAGCACGTCATAGAAGGGGCGCTCGCGGATTTCCACGACGAGTCCCTCGCCGAAATCCGTGTGTACGACCTTGTCCCCGACTTCGTAGACGTAACGTTCTTGTTCCATGAACCGCTACCGCAAGATGTAAAAGAAAACCCCCGCTTGCCCTCGAAGTCCCAATGCCACGCTGCTGGTCGGCGGGGCGATGTCGGGATTGGCTTCTTCTTCGGTCGTAAGACCGTTCCCGAAATAACCGATCGCGCGCCCGCCGAGTTCGAGCCCCCACGTCTCCCCGATGAAGATCTCCGCCCCCATGCCGAAGGACAGCTCCAAGTTTTCGCCCGGGAACGAGACATTGCTCTCCCCTTGGTAATGAATTTCCGGGCGATATAAACCGATGCCGAGCACCAGGTACTGCGACGCATCCTTCGAGCGATCTCGGTAGTAGAAGGTGTCGAACCGGATGTCCGTAATCTGCAGCTTGTCCTCACCGTTCGCGGTCTGGGCCTCCGGGGTCGCATCGAAGACCTGGCTTTGAAAGCCCAATCCCATCGACCAATGCGGACCCAAGACGTAACGCAGGAGAATGTCGATGCCCAAACCCTGATCGAACTCCGAACCGAACCGGGAATCCCCGGTGATGATTCCGTAGCCCGCGCCTCCCCCGATCGCAATCGAGCCGTTGCGCTCGATGCGAGACGAAGGAACCGCCCGCGCCTCCGATGCCCCCACGCACAGCATCGCCGCCACCGCCAGCCCACCGACCCTGGAAACCGTCATCACGCGTTTCTCCTCGCCGCCCGCCTCGCGCACGGCCTCAAGCCCGGGGATGAAACCTCCGATGCACTTCCTGCAAAAAGCCTCGATCGACCTGGGTGTAGATCTGAGTCGTCGTAACGGACGCATGACCCAGGAGCTCCTGAATCACGCGAAGGTCGGCTCCTCCTTCGAGAAGGTGGGTGGCAAAAGAATGGCGCAACATGTGCGGATGGAATCCGCGCTCGAGGCCGGCGGCGCGGGCATGACGGCTCAAGATCCCCCACAGTCCCATGCGGCTCAGCTTGCCCCCCCGCCGATTCAAGAAGACCGTATCGGACGCACGCGTTCCGGTCAGGGCGGGCCGCGCGTCGCGGAGATAGGTGCGCAGGGCTTTGACCGAGGTCCCCGTAAGCGGCACAACCCGTTCCCGCTTTCCTTTCCCGAGCACCCGAACGTATTTCTCCGAAAGACGTAGCCCTTCCAGAGGCAAGCCCAGGACCTCAGAGACCCGGAGTCCCGAGCCATACATGAGCTCGAGGATGGCTCGATCCCGAAGCGTGAGGGCCTCCCCGCCGCGGGGGGACTCCACCAAGCGGGTCGCTTCCTGGATGCTCAACACTCTGGGGAGCCGTTTCCCCGTTTTGGCGGCTTCGAGTTCTGCGGAAGGGTCGGCTTCTATCTTCTTTCGGCGCAATAAATAACCGTGAAAGCTCCGATAGCAGGACAGGCGCCGGGCCAGCGTGCGGCCGGTCAATCCCCTCTGGCCCTCCGCATTCAAGAACGTCTCGATATCCAAGGGTGTTACACCGTCGATTGCCCGTCGTCCATGCTGACTCAACCAAGCCAAATATCTTAGCAGATCGGACGCGTAAGCATCTACAGAATGGTCGGATAGCCGCCTCTCGTAGCGGAGGTAACCCAAGAAATCCTCGTAGGCGCGCTCCAGGTCGGGCGGTAATGCGGGCGTGGTGACGGTCTTAGGCGGCACCGGCACTCTCCGATCGCTGTTGAAAGAAGGCCACGATATCGCGAGCCACCTTGGGCCCAAGGCCGGGGACCGCCGCGATCTCGGCTTCGGTGGCGTTCTCGAGGCCGGCCAGGCTCCCAAAGGCGGCCAGGAGCAGGAGCTTTCTCCGCTCCCCCACCCCGGGAAGCGCATCGAGCTCTGAGGCGAGTCCCGCCTTCGCGCGCCGTTTGCGGTGAAAGGACACCGCGAACCGGTGCGCCTCGTCCCGAACGCGAATCAGCACCCGGAGACCGGGATGGGTGCGCGCGAGCCGAAGCGGTTCGCGATCTCCAGGAAAGACCAGCGTTTCTTCCCGCTTGGCGAGACCCACCACCGGAATCTTCGCGAGGCCCTCTTGTTCCAGAGCCGTCACCGCGGCCTGCACTTGCCCCTTGCCCCCGTCGATGAGAAAGACATCCGGTTCCGAGAACTCGCCTGCGGCAATGCGGGCCGCGCGCCGTCCCACTGCCTCCGCAATCATTGCGAAGTCGTTGGGGGCCTCGGAGCGACGCATGGTGAAGTGCCGGTACGCCGCCTTCTCGGGTTCGCCGTTACGAAACACCACCACCGACGCCACCGGATGCGCGTACTGCAGGTTCGAGATATCCACCCCTTCGATATGCAAGGGCGGTGCGGGAAGGCCGAGAACTTTCTGGAGCGCGTAGACGCCCGGATGGACGCCACCCGGCGACCGAACCCCGCGCGCGGCCTCGAAATCGAGGCGGGCGTTTTCCTCGGCCAGGCGCACGAGTCCGGCCAAGCGGCCGCGGCGCGGCATACGAATCGAAACCGGACGCTCCACCTTGGTCGAAAGCCATTGTTCGAGGAGCTCGCAGTCCCGTGGTACCGCGGCGACCGCTATTTCCCGCGGAACACCGTCGCGATCTCGATAAAACTGTCCGAGAAAGGCGCTCATGATCTCATCGGCGCCGCGTTCTTCCACGCCGCGCAACCGCCGCCGCTCCTTGCCGAGAACGGTGCCGCCCCGGACCTGAAGCACCACCCCGTAGGCGTCTCGCTCGTCCCGCGCAAAGGCGAACACGTCCAGATCGCGCTCCTCGGCGTCGTGCATCTTTTGGCGACGCATGAGCCGCTCTACGCCATTGATGCGATCCCGCAGGACCGCCGCGCGCTCGAACCGGAGCTCCGCGGAGGCTTGCTCCATTTCTTCCCGTAACGCGGCGAGCACTTCTTCACCGCGTCCCGCCATGAACATCACGAACCGGTCGACGAGGCTCCGATACTCGTCCTGACTGATCTTGTCGATGCATGGCGCCGCGCAACGATGAATGTGGTAATCGAGGCACTCGCGGTACTGCACGCCCCGCCCCGGCCGCGTGCCCATGCAAGAGCGAATCGGAAAAAGCGTGCGCACCATCTTGATCGTGCGGCGCAGTGCCCCCGCGTCGGTGAACGGGCCGAAATAACGCGAACCATCCCGCGGGGTGCGGCGGGTGATGAGGGTCTTCGGATAGGGCTCGCCCAAGGTAACCTTGAGATACGGAAAGCGCTTATCGTCCCGCAAGCGGATGTTGTAAGGCGGCCGCTTCTCCTTGATCAGGGTCATTTCCAGGAGGAGTGCTTCCACGTCGGAATCGGTCACGATAACGTCCACGTCACGAACCCGGGGCACGAAGGCGGCTTGCTTGGGGTGGTCGGTGCCGCCCGCTTGAAAATAGGAACGGACACGGTGGTCCAGGCGGCTGGCCTTGCCGACGTAGAGGATTCGGCCCTGGGCGTCCTTCATGAGGTACACGCCCGGGCGGCGGGGCAGATGGCTGAGTTTCAGGTCGAGCTCGCTCATCGCGCGGTCCGAAACACCTTGGTTGCGAACTCTCCTCTCAAAGAAGATGAACGAGTATATCCGAAAGAAGACCGCCCGCGACACGTTTTCTGACGCATGCAACGCGCGCGCGATCGCTCTGCGTTGACACGGGGCTCGAGTCCGAGTAGACTTCCCCGCTCGTTTTAAGAGTTCGAGGAGGAACGAAATGCCCCATCACAAATCCGCGGTGAAGCGTCTAAAGACCGCGGAGGTTGCTCGTCAACGTAACGCCGGCGTGAAGTCGCAGGTTCGCCGCCAGCTCAAGCGTCAACGGACGCTGACCGGTGCCGAAGCGGCGACCGCGCTCCCCACCACTCACGGCGAATTGGATCGCGCGGCAAGTAAGGGAGTTATTCCCAAGCGCCGGGCGGCGCGGCTCAAGTCGCGCACCGCCAAAAAGGCCAACCGCGCCAAATAGCTGAAGATTAATTAGCCGCGTCCCGCTCCTGCCGGCTCCAAGCCCAGGGCGGCCATTTCCTTTTCCAAAAGCGCCAGCGTTTCCTTCCCTACCGAGGCCAAGGGCGCCCGCAACTCCCCGCCGATCACGCCCAAACGTTCGAGCGCGGCCTTGATGGGAGCCGGATTCGTCTCCACAAAGATGGCTCGAATGAATCCCGCCAAGCGGCGGTGAAGCGCGGCCGCTTCCTCCACTTTTCCCGACCGGTGGAGCTTGAGCATTTGGACCAGCTCCGCGCCCACGACATGTCCGGCCACCGACACCACTCCCTTCGCTCCGACGGCGGCGAGCGGCAGGGCGAGCGCGTCGTCTCCCGAGAGCACGGTAATGGACGAACGGCGCAGGATCTCGGTGGACTGCTCGATGGAACCCGACGCCTCCTTGATGGCGACGATCCGCGGATGCTGGGCGGCCTCGATCACGGTCTCGGGAAGAACGTTCACGGCCGTCCGTGACGGCACGTTGTAGAGCATGATGGGTACACTCGACGCCTCCGCGACCGCGGTGAAGTGCGCGACCTGGCCGCGAGGTTGCGGCTTGTTGTAATACGGCGCCACGACGAGGCATCCATCCACGCCGATCCGCGCGGCGGACTTGGTGAGATCGATCGTTTCCGCGGTGGCGTTGGAGCCGGTGCCCGCGATGAGAAACGGCCCCCCCTTCACTTCTTCACGCGCGATCGTCCACACCCGTTCCCGCTCGGAGCGGCTCATGGTCGCCGCCTCGCCCGTGGAACCCGTCATCACCAACCCATCGACGCCCTGGTCCAGAACGTAGCGAATCAGCCGGTGTAGACCGGGTTCGTCAACGGCGCCATTACGAAAGGGAGTGACCAGAGCGACGGAAACGCCTTCGAACATGGTTGCCTCCTTCTGCTGGGAAAATTTTAACCCTCGAGACGGGCCCCCGGAAACTCAGGGCAAGCACCCGGAAACACGCCAGTTCCCTACCTGGCGCTTGGCCCCGGGGGCGAGGTCCACCTCGCCATAGGGGCTGGCCGGTTCCTCGGGGTCGTGCTGGTTGTTTCCATTGAGATCGCAAAACACGGCCAGCCGATATTTTCCCGGCCGGAGCCCACTCAGAGAGAACTCTCCTTTCTTGCCCAGTTCTCCCCGTCGGGGAGGTATCGATGTGCTGTCCGGGCCCAAGGCAGTCAGCTCGACCCATTTCGCTACCGTGTCGGGTTTCACCGAGACCACCACTCCCTCGAGCGTCGCCGGTGCGTGCGGATCCACGAGCCGGAGCTTCACGTCCATCTCGGGACGATCGGGGGTGAGTAGAACGGAGTCCGGCTCCGCGCTCGCGAACTCGCCCTGACCTCGGATCTCCCGGTTTCCGTCTCGATCGCAGAGAGCGAATAGCCACATCTGCCGGCCTAGGGCGGGCAGCCCGATCAAATCGAAACGCCCCGAGCTATCGGGCTCGGTGATCGCGATGGGATCCGCGTTGGTGGGATCCGGAATGGAATCCCCGCGCTCCTCGTAGAGCGCGATCAGCACGACTCCCTGTCCCGTCTGCACACCGATTTTCTCCAGGGACCCGCGGATGCGGCCGGGCCAAATCGCGCTGCCGGTGCTGAACACCCAGTGGATGGGTTTGGCCAGATGATTTTCGCGGGCATCCGCCCGCCGATCCTTGAGCAATGTCGTGACGAGCACGCCCAGCGTGGTGGACTCGGGAAACGAGCGACCGAGCTTGATCTCCACCGCGTCCCCCTTGAAATCGATACGCGGCTTCGCGGCGCCGCCAGGGGTCACCCAGAGCGCGCGTTCGAGGGATTTCTCATCGACTTTCTCCGTGAACGTAATGCGGATGGGCGCGCTCCTGGGGACACCGACCGCGGAACTATCGGGAGTGACGGTAAGCACATTGGGCGGCGTTTTGTCGGGCGGCCCCCCGGGAGGCGGACCAACCTCCGCGCAGCCCCAGGCGACGGCCAGACACCCCAAGGCGAGCCGCGGGAGTGGTTTCCCCATCAACGCCAGGGTTCTGCGAGAAGACGTACGAGGAGCGCATTCTGGGCATGCATCCGATTTTCCGCCTGGTCGAAGATATGGGAACGAGGGTGCCGCATGATCTCGTCGGTGATTTCCTCGTCACGATGCGCGGGCAGGCAATGGAGCACGATCGCATCCGGCTTGGCCAGATCGAGCAGCGCGCGATTGATCTGGAAGGGACGGAACACCTTCTTGCGCGCCTCGGCCTCTTCTTCCTGACCCATGCTCGCCCACACGTCGGTGTAGAGGACGTCCGCTCCGCGCGCGGCCACCTTGGGATCGTGCTCGATGCGGATGCGATCGCCGGCGTCCTTCTTGGCCGCGTTCAGAAACGCCGCATCCAGTTCGTACCCTTCGGGGCAGGCCAACGTGACTTCGATGGGCAAGCGACGCGCGGCATTCATCCAGGAGCGGCACACGTTGTTGCCGTCACCGATGAACACGATACGCCGGCCGGTGAGGTCCGGGAAACTCTCCCGCACGGTCTGAAGGTCGGCCAGGATCTGGCACGGATGCGAGCTGTCGGTGAGACCGTTGATCACCGGCACCGAAGCGAAGCGCGCCAACTCTTCCGCCCAGGTATGGGCGAACGTGCGAATCATGATCGCGTCCACATAGCGCGAGAGCACCTCCGCGATATCCGAGACCGCCTCGCGGGTGCCCATCCCGATCTCCTGGTTCGAGATGTAGATCGAACGCCCGCCCAGGCGCGCCATCCCGCTTTCGAATGACACCCGCGTGCGAAGGCTGGGCTTGTGAAAGATGAGGGCGAGGACTTTGTTGGCGAGGAGGGGCTTGAGCGTACCGGCGTGTTGCTCTTTCTTGAGGCGTGCCGCGAGATCGAGCACATCGGTGAGCTCATCCCGGTCGAGATCCAAAACGGTTAGAAAATCGCGTTTGGCCATGGGTTCACTCCTCGCCCGCGCTCATGTCGCCGCGGGGGTGGGCCTGGCGATGCGCGGCCCGCAATCGTTCCAGGGTCACGTGGGTGTAGATCTCGGTGCTGGAGAGCGACGCGTGCCCGAGGAGCTCCTGAACCGCTCGGAGCTCCGCTCCCCGTTCGAGCAAATGCGTGGCAAACGTGTGGCGCAAAAGGTGCGGCGACAGGCGCGCGCGTTGGGCGATGCGACGAAGATGGCTCCGCACGATGCGCTCCACGGTGCGGGTGGAGAGACTGCCTTTTCGGCCGGGAAAAAGCGGATCGCCGGGGCCGTGCGCTCCGAGGGACGCTTGGTATGTTTCCAACGCCCGGCGCGCGGCTTGTCCGATGGGAACTCGGCGCTCGCGATTCCCCTTTCCCCGCACCGACACCACCCCTTCACGCACATCCCAATCCTTGCCCCGCAAGGCAGTGAGCTCCGATACGCGAAGCCCCGTTCCGTAAAGAACCTCGAGGATGGCGCGATCGCGGAGCCCTTCGCGCAACTCGTTCCACGGGGTGCGGTCCAAGAGTGTGGCCAGGTCTTTTTCTTCGATCGAAGCGGGCAACTTGCGGGGCAGGCGCGGACCCCGCAGCTCCGGACCGAAGGCGAGCCCGTTCACCCCGCGTCGTTTCAAGTAGCGCCGAAAGGCTTTGAGCGTGGCCAGCCGGCGCGCCTGGGTGCGCGCGGAAAGTCCGCGCCGCCCCAAGTCCCCCAGGTATGCCCGCACCTCGTCTTCGCCGATCGATTCCACCGCGGGAACGCGCTTGCCGCCGCGGCTCAAGTAACGGGCGAAGTCCTCGAGATCCCGGCGATACGCGGCCACGGTATGCGCCGAATACTTTCGGGCGGAGAGCAAGTAATCGAGAAACACCGGTACCCGGGTTTTCATCGCCGGTGAGAATACCTTGAAGGTGGGGCGAAAATATACGCACCCCCGTCCGGGGATGGGTCGAGAAGAGCTGGCTAAACGCCGTGACAGCGCTTGTATTTCTTGCCGCTGCCGCAGGGACATGGATCGTTGCGGCCCACGCGTTCCTGAGCGCGCGCGGGTTCGGCCGGACCCGTGCGCGGGACGGTCTGCGCGGGACGGGGCTGCGAGAACATGGGAAGCGGGGTCCGTGACTCGCGAGCCCCCACGGTTTCCAGAGGACGCGGCGTCCGCAGCGGAACAGGACGCGCGTCCGGTCCGCTGCCCGGGGCGGGAATGATCGATACGCGGAAGAGGCGGCGCATGACATCTTCACCCAAGCCGCCCATCATCGCCTCGAACGCTTCGAACGCCTCCCGCTTGTACTCGATCAAGGGATCCTTCTGCCCCCACGCGCGCAGTCCGATCCCCTCCTTCAACATGTCCATCTCGTAGAGGTGATCGCGCCACTTCTCGTCGATCACCGACAGCATCACCCGGCGCTCGATTTCGCGAGTCAGATCCGAGCCCCAATCGTTTTCACGGCGCTCGTAGACTTCGTTGGCCCACTTGACCAGCTCCTCAGTCGCCTCGGCCGGAACAATGTTCCCTTCCAAGAGGTCTTTGCGGGGGAAAGGGGCCATTAAGAGAAGTTCGAGTCCGGCCGCGATGAGGCGCATGGAGTCAGGGGTGAGGAGCTCCTCGGTCTCGCCGTGCGCTTCCACCTGCGCGGAGACGACGTCGTTCAAGTAGTTCTCGATCTCTTCCTTCATGTTCTCGCCGCGGAGCACGCGATCGCGGATGCCGTACACGACCTCGCGCTGGCGGTTCATCACGTCGTCGTATTCCAAGAGCCGCTTTCGAATCGAGAAGTTCTGCTGCTCCACTCGCTTTTGCGCGCTCTCCACCGCCCGGGTCACCAGGCGGTGCTCGATGACCTCGCCTTCCTTGGCGCCCAGGCGCTGCATGATCGAGGCAATGCGCTCGGATCGGAACAGACGCATGAGATCGTCTTCCAATGACAGGAAAAAGCGCGAGCAGCCCGGATCCCCCTGGCGGCCCGAGCGTCCCCGCAGCTGGCGATCGATACGGCGGCTCTCATGGCGCTCCGAACCGATGATGGCGAGACCCGCGTGTCCCTCTTCATCCACTGCCCCGGAATCGCCGTTCGCGGCCAACACTCCCGGGCCGAGCTTGATGTCGGTACCGCGGCCGGCCATGTTGGTGGCGATGGTGATGGCACTTCGCTCACCGGCTCGGGCCACGATCTCCGCTTCACGCTGGTGATGCTTGGCGTTCAGCACGTTGTGCTTGAGCCCCTGGCGCTTGAACATGCGGCTCAACGTTTCCGAGACTTCGACGCTCGTCGTGCCCACGAGCACGGGACGGCCCATCTCGTACAAGTGCTTCACTTCCTCGAGAATGGCGTTGTACTTTTCGCGGCGGGTGCGATAGATGAGATCGTTGTGGTCCCAGCGGTGAATGGGCCGATGGGTGGGGATCTTCATCACGTCAAGCTTGTAGATCTCCCAGAACTCCGGCGCTTCCGTCTCCGCGGTTCCGGTCATGCCGGCGCGCTTGGCATAGAGACGGAAATAATTCTGTAACGTGATCGTGGCGAAGGTCTGCGTCTCGCCCTCGACCGTCACCCCTTCCTTGGCTTCGACGGCTTGATGGAGGCCGTCCGACCACCGTCGGCCCGGCATGAGGCGGCCCGTGAACGTGTCCACGATGAGGACCTTGCCCTCCTGGACCACGTAATCCACGTCCTTCTCGTAGAGCGCATAGGCGCGCAAGAGCTGCATGACCGAGTGAATGCGATCCGCCCGTTCCGCGTGACGCCGGAACGCATCTTCCTTGCGGCCCACCCGGTCCTTGGCCGAAATGGACTCGTCGGTCTCGATCCGTTCCACTTCCAACGCCAGATCGGGCAACACGAACATGTCGGGATCGTTGGGGGCCATCATCTGGCGGCCCTTGTCGGTGAGGTCGACTTCGCGGGTCTTCTCGTCCACCGTGTAGTAGAGCTCGTCGTCGATCTCCGCCATGGTCTTGTCGCGGTTGGCCGCGAATTCGACCGAACGAATGGGCTTGGCCAACCCTGGCCGTTCCGACATGAGCTTGAGGAAGCGCGGGTGTTTGGGGGCGGCCCGCTGCACGCGCAACAGATCGTGGGCGATCTCGTCCGAGACATCGTCTCCATCCGCCGGCAGTCCCCGCTCGATCTCCTGCATGAGCTGCGTGGCCAGTCCTATTTGCGCCCGCACGAGGCGCTCCACTCCCGGCTTCATCGCGTCGAAATTCTGATCGCTGTGGGCGACCGGACCGGAAATGATGAGCGGGGTTCGCGCTTCGTCGATGAGGATGTTGTCGACCTCGTCGATGATGGCGAAGGGATGCCCGCGCTGGACCTGGTCCTCAGCCCGCACGGCCATGTTGTCGCGCAGGTAATCGAACCCGAATTCGTTGTTGGTGCCGTAGGTCACGTCGCAGGCATAGGCGGCCCGGCGCTCGGGCGGCGACAGGTCGTGCTGAATGACGCCCACGGTGAGACCGAGGAACTCCAGAATCTGGCCCACCCACTCCCGGTCGCGGCGAGCCAGATAGTCGTTCACCGTGACCAGATGGGCGCCCAGGGCGGGGAGGGCGTTCAAGTACAAGGGCAACAACGCGACGAGCGTCTTGCCTTCGCCGGTGGCCATTTCGGCAATACGCCCTTCATGGAGCGCGATGCCGCCCACGAGCTGGACGTCGTAGGGAATCATGTCCCAGACGATCTCGATACCGGTGACGTCCCACCGTTTGCCGACGTGACGCCGGCACGCTTCCTTGACCACGGCATAAGCCCGGGGAAGAAGTTCGTCCAGGGTTGCGCCCTCTTGCAGCTCTTCCCGGAACTTGGCGGTCATGCCGACGAGCTCTTCCTCCGAGAGGCCTTGGTACTCCTCGTAATGCTGGTTGATCTCGGTCACGATCGGGCCGATCCGGCGCATATCGCGCTCGTACTTGGTCCCGAACAGCTTCTCGAAGAAGTGAATGAGCGATTGTTTCAAGCTATCGAACATGCAAGATGGCTGCTTTCTGTTGTGCCTAGGCGACTTAAGAGCCGAAAAACGCTAGCAAACCCCTGGAGGCCTGGGCAAGTCGCCCCCTCAGGACGCGGGTACTCCCGGTTGCACCGAGAAGAATCGTCCGTCCAAGGCTCCGAAATACACGGCCTCCCCCGAGATGGCGGGTGAGGAAAAAATGGATGCGCCGACCGCCAAAGAGGCCGCTTCCTTACCGCTTCGAAGCTCGAGCGCGCGAAGCCAGCCATCGTAACCCGTGACGTACACACGGTCTCCTGAGAAGGCAGGCCGGCTGCGTACCTCCCCCTTGGTTTTGAGCCGCCATTCCACGCGGCCGGTTTCACTCAGAATGCCCAGGACCTCTCCCGCCTCGTTTCCCACCACGACCCAGCCATTCCGATAGGCCGCTGCCCCATTTACCGCCCCGCCCGCGTCCACCTTCCACGCCACCGCTCCCGTGCGGGCGTCCAGGGCTACCACGTCGCCCCCTCGGGTGCCCACGAACACCCGCCCCTCCCCGAGGGCTGGAGATGAATAAATCGGCCCTCCCAGGGAGGTAGACCATCGGACTCGGCCGGTGGCGGCATCCACCGCGTTCACCCGGCCATCGAGACCCGC
>Ga0114129_10007427_pt1 | contig 15607 bp, 13 predicted proteins | sample RhiMetdeltSRZDD1_FD_80071 | JGI IMG/M metagenome (GOLD analysis project Ga0114129, IMG submission 80071) | Populus rhizosphere microbial communities from Tennessee, USA - Rhizosphere MetaG P. deltoides SRZDD1 (version 2) (version 2) | ecosystem: Host-associated > Plants > Roots > Rhizosphere >... | reverse complement strand
GGCCGCGCTTCCATCTCCGGCATTGCCTCCGGATCCGTGCAGCGAGCTCCTCGCAGCCAGGTCGTCATGCCTGGCGGGCGGTGTCCCGGACCTCCCGAGTCCGCGGTTACGAGCCGCAGCCGCGGGACGCCACTCCCCGCTCCGCCTGCAGGATCGTCTCTAGAAGACGGCCCCTCATGAGCGAGGATGCGCAAGTCCTACCATAGCTTCGTCCCGTAGTCAAGCAATAAATACATTGCGTAGCTGAAGGAGTGCCGCCGCCGCGTCAGTTCCTTACCACCAGCACCGAGCATTTGGCATAGCGCACCACGTGTCCGGCGTTGGAGCCAAGGAAGTAGGTGCGCATGGCATGCCGCTGCTGGCGGTGCGAACTCATGACGATGAGATCGGCCTGCATGGCGTTCGCTTCCTCGAGGATCTCCTGGTAGATGCCGCCCTGTCGCACCGTCGACGACACACGGGCAGGCGGCAGCCCGGTCTCCTTGACCACGATCGCGAGAGCGTCCTCCGCCGCCTTGCGCTGCTGCACCTCGAAATCGGGCGGCACGTATTCCGCGAGCATCACCGGCGTGAGCGGCAGCACGTTGACGAACCGGATCGCGCCGTCCGACGGACCGGCCATCATCAGGGCGGTCGCAACCGCGGGCTTGGCAAGCTCCTGATCGGCGAGGTCGATCGGAACGAGAATCTTCCTGTACATGGCGCTGTCCCTCCCTCTCTGGTTTTGCACCATATTGCCACGCCGGCGGCGGATGGCGAAGGCGAGGGATCAGGCGCCGCGGTGGCGCGGCCGCCGCAGGCTCCGGTCAGACCTGATCGGCGGCCGCAAGCGAGCGAGGGCTGACGAAACGTTCCAGCCGCCCGCCGCGCGGGTGCACCTTGCCCCAGTCCTTGGCGGCGAAGTCGATGACGGCAAGGCCGGACGTCGGTAGGCCCTCGTTGAGCCGCTCGCGCGCCTCGACATCGCCGGAGGCGATCAGCAGCCGGGCGAGATCGTGCAGGCCGGGATTGTGCCCGATGATCAGCAGCGTGCGCGCCGGCGGCCCGACTTGCTTGGCGAGCGCCAGAATGGTTTCGCTGCCGGCGTTGTACAGCCGCTCCTCGTAGCTGACCCGCGGTCGGGCAGGAAGCGCCTCGGCGAGGCGTCGCCAGGTTTCCCGCGTGCGCTCGGCGGTCGACACGAGGACGCGGTCCGGAATCAGGGCGTGCCGCGCCATGTACGCGCCGATCAGCGGCGCGTCGGTTTGGCCCCGCTCGTTGAGGCGGCGCTCATCATCGCGCATGCCGGGTTCGGCCTTTTCCGTCTTGGCGTGTCGCAACAACATCAGGCGCATGGGACCAGCATCGATTTCTCGCTCGCCGCAGTCTAGCATGACCGCCGTGACGACTTGACCTCCGAGGAAGAAAACGTGAACGCGTCCGAGCGGGCGGCCTACGCACCCACCTGGTACACCGCGACGATGGTGCCGGCCGACATGCGCGGGCCGTTGACCTTCGATCTCGACGTCGACGTTTGCGTGATCGGCGCGGGCCTCGCGGGGCTGACCGCCGCGCGCGAGATCGCGCGGCGCGGGTGGTCGGTTGCCGTGTTGGAGGCCGACCGTATCGCCGGCAACGCCTCCGGCCGCAACGACGGTTTCGTCCTGCCCGGCTTTGCCGAGTCGATGGAGCGCGTGGTCAGCCGCGTCGGCCTGGAGCACGCCAAGGCGCTGTGGGATTTGTCGGAGATGGGCCTGCGCTACGTGCGCACCACCATCGCCGAAGCCAGAATGCCGGGTGTCGCGCCGATCGCCGGCTGGCTCAAAGTCTCCAAAGTCGACAACGGCGATGAAGTCCTGGCCGCCGTGCAGCTCTACGGCCAGGAACTCGGCGCCGAGGTGGAGGGATGGCCCACCGAGCGCGTGCGCGAAGTGCTCAAGACCAATCACTATTTCCATGCTCTGCATCTGCCGCGTGCGTTTCACATCCACCCGCTCAACTATGCGCTCGGGCTGGCGGAAGTGGCGGAGGCGGCGGGAGCGCGCATCTTCGAGGGCACGCCAGCGCTGGCGATCGACGCCGAAGGGGTGCGCAAGCGCGTCACCACCCCATCCGCCCGCGTGCGCGCCGGCCATATCGTGCTGGCCGGCAACGTCCATCTCGCCGCGCTGATGCCGCGCGTCGTCGGCACGCTGATGCCGATCTGGAGCTATGTGGTCACCACCGCGCCGCTTGGGCCGAACCTCGCGGAGGCCATCGCCTATCGCGGCGCGGTGACGGATACCGATTTGGCCAACAACCACTACCGGATCGTCGGCAATGACCGGCTGCTCTGGTCGGGGCACTCGACCACATGGGACGCCAATCCGGCGCGAATGGTATCGCGGCTGCGAGCCGATATCGCGGCGGTCTATCCGCAACTGGGCGAGGTCGAGGTCGAGCATGTCTGGTCCGGCGTGCTGGGCAATCCGCTGCACCGCATGCCGCAGATCGGCGAACTTTCGCCGGGCGTGTGGCTGACAAGCGGGTTCGGCGGGCACGGGCTCAATACGACGGCCATGGCCGGCAACATCGTCGCGCAGGCGATCGTCGAGGGCGACGACAGCTGGCGGCTGTTCGCGCCGTTCGAACTGGTTTGGGCGGGCGGCAGGCTCGGTCGGGCGGCGATGCAGGTCTATTATTGGTGGTTCGACGCGCGCGAGCGCTTCGCCGCGCGCCAGGCGCGTCAGCGCGAGGAGGAGTATCGGCGCGGCGCGGAGCTCGCGGCGTTGCGCGCGGGGGAAGACCAGGCACATGTGGAAGCGCGGCTCGGGGCCGTGGTGCCGCGGGAAGCTCTGCCGGAAGAGCCGGCGCTCGCCGAGTTGCCCGCCGATCCGGTGGCCGCCGGCGAGATTGCCTCGCCGTCGATGGACCGCATCGAGCCTGACGAGCTCACGGAGCGGTCGATGAATGACGCGCGCGGCTTTGCGCGCACCAAGTCGGGACCAGCACCCCTGCTCGAGGAGGACGACCAGCAGGACTGGCGCGACGCCGGCGCGCACCCCAAACGCAGTAGCCCGTAGGTTGGGTCGAGTTCTTCACGACCCAACAATCCCAGATGCTGCGAGGGGTTAGGTCTCGCGCAGCGCTCGACCCAACCTACGTCTGCATCGGTGTTGGGTTTCGCGGAGCGCTCCACCCCAACCTACGTCTGCGCTCTCAACGGCCCTCGCGCCGCGCCATGAAGGCGAGGCGTTCGAACAGATGCACGTCCTGCTCGTTCTTGAGCAGGGCGCCGTGCAGCGGCGGAATGAGCTTCTTGGGATCGCGCTCGCGCAGGATTTCCGGGCCGATGTCTTCGACCATCAGCAGCTTGAGCCAATCCAGAAGCTCGGAGGTCGAGGGCTTCTTCTTCATCCCCGGCACGTCGCGGATCTCGTAGAACAGCTTGAGCGCCTCGGCCACCAGACGTTGCTTGATGCCGGGAAAGTGCACTTCGATGATCGCCCGCATCGTGTCGGGGTCCGGGAAGCGGATGTAGTGGAAGAAGCAGCGGCGCAGGAATGCGTCGGGCAGCTCTTTTTCGTTGTTGGAGGTGATCACCACGATCGGCCGCCGCCGCGCCTTGATAGTCTCGCCGGTCTCGTAGACGAAGAACTCCATGCGATCGAGTTCCTGCAGCAGGTCGTTGGGAAACTCGATATCGGCCTTGTCGATCTCGTCGATCAGCAGCACCGGCCGCGCGTCCGCCACGAAGGCATCCCAGAGCTTGCCGCGCTTGATGTAGTTGCGAATGTCCTTGACGCGCTCGTCGCCGAGCTGGCTGTCGCGCAGACGGGAGACCGCGTCATACTCATAGAGGCCCTGCAGCGCCTTGGTGGTGGATTTGATGTGCCACTCGAGCAGCGGTGCGGCGAGGCTCTTGGCGATTTCGAGCGCGAGCACGGTCTTGCCGGTGCCGGGCTCGCCTTTGACCAGCAAGGGGCGCTCGAGCGTGATGGCGGCATTGACGGCGACCTTGAGGTCGTCGGTCACCACATAGGCGCTGGTTCCTTCGAAACGCATGGACTCCCCTTGCTCGGCGCGGCGGTGCTTGACCGCAACGTATGGCACAATAAGCTGAAGCCGCAATAATTAGATGAAATCGCGCTTACAGACGCGATCGACGGGGAGGAACACATGAGGATCAGCTTTCGGCTGCCGATGACGGCGGCCGGTGTCGCGCTCGCGTCCTGCCTTGCGACATCGGCCCTCGCGCAGAGCTTCGTGATGAAGTTCGGCACGGCGACGGTCAATGACCCGCAGCACGAATACATCAAGATCTACAAGGAGGAGATCGAGCAACGCAGCGGCGGGCGGATCAAGGTGGAGATCTATCCCCAGAGCCAGCTCGGTCCGATTCCGCGCCAGCTCGAGGGCCTGCAGCTCGGCACCATCGAAGGCTTCATCGGCCCGGCGGACTTCTACGTCGGCGTCGACAAGCGTTTCGGGGTGTTCAGCGCCCCGATCCTATTCCGCGACATGACAAATGCTGCGGCGACCCTGGCCGATCCGGAACTCAACCAGGCGATCCTCGCGCTTGGTTCGGACAAGGGCTATGTCGGACTCGGTACATTTGCCTATGCCCAGCACGACTATATGGCCAAGGATCCGATCCGTACGTTTGCCGACTTCAAGGGCAAGAAGATCCGCGTCAACGCCACGCCGTTGGAGCGCGAGGCGATGGCACGGCTCGGCGCGACGGCGTCGCCGATGCCGCTCAACGAAGTCCTGCCGGCGCTGCAACGCAATGTCATCGACGGCACGCGCAGCGGCCTGTCGGTCTTCGTCACGCTGAAGTACCAGGACGTCTCGAAGGTTGTAACCGTCACCAACGACACCATGCTCGTGCCACTCGCGACCGCGAGCAAGGTCTGGTTCGACAAGCTTCCCGCCGACCTGCAGAAGGCGGTGACAGACGCGGGCCGCGCCGCGCAGGTCCGAAACCAGAAATTCACGCTCGATTTCAATGCGCAGATGCCCAAGCGTTGGGCCGAGGTCGGCGGGGAATTGTTCGTGCTGCCGGACGCGGAGCGCCAGAAGCTCGTGGCGGCGCTCAAGACAGTCGGCGACGACGTCACCAAGGACGATCCGCCGGTCAAAGCGTTCTTCGAGCGCGTGCGCGCGGCCGCGGCGAAACACTGAGCGCGATTCCCGCATCGGTCTGACGACACTACGCAAGATCTTCGCATCGTCTCCGGACGAAGCGGGAAGGGGGCCGCCTCATGCGTCTGTCCGAACAAAGGTTTGAGGCCCTTGCCAGGCTGCTGCTGCATCGCGTGCCGCTCACGCTGGCGGCCCTGCTGCTGTTCGCGGCAATCGCGGTCAACTTTGCCAATGTGGTCGCGCGCTACCTGTTCCTTGCGGCGTTCTATTGGGCGGAAGAGGTGATGGTCTACCTGGCCATCTGGTCCATCTTCCTTGCGGCCGCGGCGGTTGCCTATGACCGACGTCATCTCACGATGGACCTGTTCCTCGCCAGGCTTCCGCCGCTATGGCAGCGGGCGTTGCAGGCTTTCATCGCGGCGGTCTGCTTTGTCACCTTTGTCCTGATGGCGTGGCAGTCGTTCGAGGTCGTACGGCTGTTGGCGAGAAACGACCAGCGCTCGATCGCGGTCGATATGCCCATGGTCGTCCCGCATGCGGCACTGCTCGTTGGATTTGTGCTCTGCGCCGCCGCCGTGGTCTGCAGATCGTTATTTCGGCGCTCCACGGACGAGCGGGATGATCTCGAAGATATCGTCGAGCGGGCCGGCTGAGGTGGCGAGAGTCACAAAGTTGCTGGTGTCCCTTGACTCCGAAGTTCGCAAGCGAGCGCGCCGCATAATGATGCGAACTTCGGAATCGGGACACTAGGGAGAACCGGCGGTGGCGCTGACGATGACGCTGGTGCCGATCGTCCTGCTGTTTCTCGGCTTTCCGATTTTCGTCATTCTGCTGGCGACCGCCGCCATCGCGATCATCCTCTTCTACTCGATCCCGCTCACCGTGCTGCACCAGGTGATGTTCGGGTCGCTCGACAGCGCCGCCCTGCTGGCGGTCCCATTCTTTATTTTCGCCGGTGAGATCATGGCGGCCGGCGGCATTTCCGGTCGCCTGGTGGCATGGGCGAAATCGCTGTTCGGCAGTTCGAAGGCCAGCCTGCCGATCACGACGGTGGCGACGTGCGTGGTGTTCGGGGCGATCTCCGGGTCATCCGCGGCGACGGTGGCGGCCGTCGGGCGTATCACGTTCCGGCCGATGCTCGATGCCGGCTATGACCGTCGTTTCGCCACCGGACTGCTCACCGCCTCCGGCTTGATCGACAACATGATCCCGCCGTCGATCGCCATGATCCTCTATGCCATCGTGGCCGAGCAGTCTCTGGTGCGCATATTCACGGCTGGCTTCGTCCCCGGCTTGTTGTTCGCGTTGGCGTTCGTCGCCTACGTGCTGCTGAAATCATGGGGCAGCGCCATCGACCCGCCGGAGCCGTTCAGTTGGACCCGCCTGGGGCGCGAAACGCTCAACGCGGCGTGGGCGCTCGGCATGCCGGTCATCATTCTGGGCGGCATCTATACCGGGGTGCTGTCGGCGAACGAGGCCGGCGGCGCCGCGTGTGTCTACGCCATCCTGGTGGCGATGTTCGTTCATCGCGATGTCGGCGTGACCCAGTTGCTCGATCTTGCCCGCCGCTCCGCCTACGTGACCTCGCAGTTGATGGTGATCGTCGCCTCGGCCGGGGTATTTTCTTGGCTTCTCACCACAAGTGGAGCGGCGCCGCGTCTCACCGAGGTTTTCTCCGCGCTCGACCTGTCGAGCTCGATGCTGCTCTTCATCATCAATGTGTTTCTGCTGCTGGTCGGGATCTTCTTCGATCCAGCGCCTGCGATCCTGCTGCTCACGCCGATCCTCCTTCCGGTCGTCAAGGCGGCGGGCATCGATCTCATCCACTTCGGCATCGTCATGACCGCGAACTTGAGTATCGGATGCTTCACCCCGCCGTTCGGCATCAATATCTTCGTAGCGCAGGCGGTGTTCAAACAGCCGGTTTCGGTGATCTATCGCGGCGTCATGCCGTTCATCTGGCTCAGCATCGCCGTGCTTGCGGTGATTACCTACGTGCCGGAGCTGTCGCTGTTCCTGACCCGCCTGCACGATTGAACCCGCGGGGCTTGATCTTGTCGCTCCCCCGGGGCGGACGTACCATTTGCTGCGCGGCGGTTTCGCCTGCGCGGTCGGTATTGGCGCGAGGGAGCAAGAGATGCAGCGCAGGAGCAGCAGCCGCTGGAGCAAGACCGTTCTGACGTTCGCCTTCGTTCTCCCACTTGCCTGCGCTGCCGGCGCCGATGAGCGCAAGCAGCTCGCTTTCGAGGTGATCGAGCGCAACGCCCAGCAGATGACCGACATCAGCGACGCGCTGTTCTATTTCGGCGAGCTGGGGATGCAGGAATTCGAGAGCACGAAATTGCTCAAGGACACGCTGACCGCGGCGGGCTTCAAGGTGGAGCTGGGCGGAGCCGACATGCCGACCAATTTCTGGGCGGAGTACGGCAGCGGCCGGCCCAAGATCGCGATCGTCACCGAGGTCGACGCTTTGCCCGGCGGCTCGCAGACGCCCGGCACCTACGAGCGCAAGCCGCTGGTAAAGGACGGCCCGGGCCACATGGAGGGCCACAACACCCACGGCGGTGTGGCCTCCCTGGCGGCCTTCGCCGTCAAGCAGGTCATGCAGCGGCACAACATTGCCGGCACGGTTGCGGTCTCGTTCGGGCCGGCCGAGGAGCAGATCGCGAGCCGTCCCTATCTCGTGCGCGCCGGCTATTTCAAGGACGTCGACGCGATCATCTATCTTCATATCGGCGACGGGCTGACGACCGGCTACGGCCTGCAGAACTATGCCGCAATCAGCTCGATCTTCACCTTCCAGGGCAAGACCGCGCACGGCGCGGTCAATCCCTGGGACGGTAAGGACGCGGTCGATGCCGTCGAGCTGATGGATATCGGCTTCGACAAGCTGCGCGAACATCTGCGCCCGACCTACCGCGCGCACCGGACCATCACCGCCGGCGGCATCCAGCCCAACATCATCGCCGACAAGGGACAGATCTGGTGGTTCGTGCGCGACGCCAGCATGCCGGCCGCCAAGGAGACCTACGACAAGCTCCTGAAGATCGCCGAAGGCGCTGCGCTGATGACCGGCACGACCTGGGACGTCAAGTACGCGGCCTCGGCCTGGCCGCAGCTGGTGAGCAAGACGATCGCCGAGAGCGTGCAGAAGAATATCGAGATGGTCGGCATGCCGAAGTGGAGCGAGCAGGAGCAGCAGTTCGCCAAGGACTTCCAGAAGGCGGCGGAGAAGCCGACCATCGGGCTGCGCACCACGCCGACACCGCTTGGCGGACGCACGCAGGCCACGTCGTCGAACGACAACGGCGACGTGTCCTGGGTGGTGCCGGCGGGCCTCATGAACTTTCCGGCCTCGGTCCCCGGCATCGGCTACCACGAGTGGAAGGCCGCAGTGACGCCGGTGAGCTCCATCTCCCACAAGGGCCAGGTGACGGGGGCCAAAGTCCTGGCCGCGTCCATCATCGATCTCCTCACCGCGCCGGAGCTTCTGCAGAAAGCGCGCGCCGAATTCGAGGTCGAGTCGAAGAAGACGCCGTACTTCTCGCTGGTGCCGCCCGACGCCAAGCCGGATCTCGAGCTCAACCGCGGGGAGATGGAGAAATACCGCGCCGAGATGCGCAAGTTCTATCTGGACAAGACGCCGCGCTTCAACTGAACGGCCGGCGCGGCCGGCCGAGCTCGATGCGTGTAGGTTGGGTCGAGCGACGCGAGACCCAACACCTCGCGGCTTTCTGAATTGTTGCCAGGATTGTTGGGTCTCGTGAAGAACTCGACCCAACCTACGACTGAACGGCCGGCTCGCCCGCCGTCGCGTGAACGTGAGCGAAAATTGAGCGGCGGAGGGGCCAAAACCGCGTACGCTGCCGCCTGGAGCGCTGACGATGCGCGTTGCGCGGCGTTTCGTGAAGGGAGGATCAGCCATGGTCGATCGTCGTCTGCTGCTGGCCGGCGGCGGCGCCCTCGCGCTGATCGCGGGCATGCGGTGGCTACGCGCGACCGATGTCGAGGCCGCGACCTCGTTTGAGGTGCAGAAGAGCGACAGCGAGTGGCGAGCCCTGCTGTCCAAGGCGCAATACGAAGTCCTGCGCCTGCACCGCACCGAGACTCCAGGCTCGAGCCCGCTCAATCACGAGAAGCGCAAAGGCGTGTTCGCCTGCGCCGGCTGCGATCTCCCGCTGTTCTCGTCCGACACCAAATACGACAGCCGGACCGGTTGGCCGAGCTTCTATCGTCCGCTGGCGAACGCCGTCGGCACCGCCACCGACCGCCTCCTGCTCTTGCCGCGCACGGAAGTGCATTGCCGGCGCTGCGGCGGACATCTGGGGCACGTCTTTGAAGATGGGCCGCCTCCCACGGGACTGCGCTACTGCATCAACGGGGTGGCCTTGACGTTCAGCCCTGACGCCGCGGTCTGAACCGCGCGACATCCGGGCGCGCTTTCGCGCTCGGCGCCGCCCGGCGTAAGCTCGGATCCAAGTCGCGCACCTGCAGGAGTGGCGACGAAGACGCGCCATGTTGCATGCCGCCGCCCGGATCGTGTTCGCGCCGCCGCCGCGGCAAGCCAGCCGCTGACGGCGAGCCAGCTCGAGGACCTCGTGCAAATCCCGAAATAGCGGTTGCCGCACGCGCGTCCCGTCCGGCGCGCCCGGCGATCGGCCGAGTTGACGATCCGGCGCATTTTCGATCAAGTCGCGCATCCCTCAAGAGGAACCCACATGCTTCGCCGAATGCTCTGGCGCATGCTTGCGCTTGCCGTGCTTGCTGCCGGCGCAGTGCCCGCGCACGCCGCCGAGGCCTATCAGGTGTCCACCATTTCCAGCCTGCTGGCCGGCGGCTATGACGGCGATACGACCGTCGGCGAGATGCTCCGCCACGGCGATTTCGGCTTGGGCACGTTCAACGGCGTCGACGGGGAAATGATCGTGCTCGACGGCCAAACCTACCGTGCGACCACGGACGGCCTTGCCCATCCGGTCGCACCGACCGAGCTCACGCCGTTCGCGGTGGTGGTTCCGTTCCAGCCGCAATCCTCGACCGCAATCGCGCCGGGACAGTCGCTGGACCAGCTCGAGGTCGCGCTCGACGCGCTGCCGTACAGCGCCTCGCGCATTTTCGCAGCGCGGGTGGACGCCCGGTTCCAGACGATCCAGATCCGCAGCGAGCCCAAGCAAAATCCGCCCTACCGCAACCTGGTGGAGGTGATCAAGACGCAGCAGGTCGTCCACACCCTCAACGACGTGCGCGGAACCCTGATCGGATTTCGGTTCCCGGCGGCGGCCAGCTCAGTCAACGTCGCCGGCTGGCACTTCCATTTTCTCAGCGCCGACAAGACGCGCGGCGGCCACGTGCTCGCCCTGACCACCGGCGAGGGCGTGGCGCTGGTCGAGGAAATCTCCGACCTGCGCATCCGCTTTCCCGCCAGCGCGCCTGCCTCCGCCGCCAGCGCCGAATCGGTCAAGGCGGTGGAACGTCCGGCGGTGACGGGCGGGCAGTGAGTCGTCGGCGCGCACGCGCGCGGTCACAACCGGCCGGCGCGCCGTGAGACCCGGCGCCAGCACATCGCGCCAACAATCACGCCAACAATCGAGTCCAGACATGACGGCCGAACATGGCGCGCCGCGCGGCGTCGGCGGCGCAGGGCCGGCGCTTTTTTTGCGCCGCACCGAAAACCGCAGCTTGCCACAATTGCGTTATTGTCCCGCATCGCGCGGACCGATATAAGCTCGCCCCGCGAGCAGGGGGTTCGCTTGGTTTTCGGACGGGGTTGCAATGTCTTCGCATAAGAACGGCGTGGCAGTACTGGACAAGAACAAGAGTTACCGACCTTCCGACAAAGAGCCTTTCATGAACGAGCGCCAGCGGGAATATTTCCGCAACAAGCTGCTCACATGGAAGGAGGAGATCCTGAAGGAGGCGAAGGAGACGCTGGCGCATCTCCAGGCCGAGAGCGAAAATCATCCCGATCTGGCCGATCGCGCATCGTCCGAGACGGACCGCGCCATCGAGCTGCGGGCCCGCGACCGTCAGCGCAAGCTCATCGCCAAGATCGATGCGGCGATCGCCCGGCTCGATGACGGCACCTACGGCTATTGCGAGGAGACCGGCGAGCCGATCGCGCTCAAGCGGCTCGAAGCGCGTCCCATCGCGACGCTGTCGGTCGAGGCCCAGGAACGTCACGAGCGGCGCGAACGCATTTATCGCGACGAGTGACGCGAAGCTTGCGAAGTAGCGAGTAGCGAGTAGCGAAATGACGGGCCGCGCGTTCCATTCGCCATTCGCCATTCGCTATTCGCTCATCGCGGTTGCCCTCGTCGCCGCTACCAGTGCCGTGCTCGCACAGACTTGGCCGCAGCGGCCGGTAAAGGTGCTGGTGCCGTTTGCGGCGGGCGGCAATATCGACGTGATGGGGCGGCTTGCCGCTTCGCGCCTGAGCGAGGCGTTCGGCCAGCAATTCGTGGTCGAGAACAGGGTCGGCGGCAACGGCATCATTGCGACCGAGGCGGTGGCCCGCGCCCCGGCCGATGGCACCACGCTGCTCTGGGCGAGCACGTCCGTGATCGCCATCTTTCCAGCGATCTCGAAGGTCGGCTACGACCCGGTCAAGGATTTGGCGCCCATCAGCCTGTTCGGCGTCGCGCCGCAAGTGCTGATCGTAAACCCGAAATTGCCGGCGCGCACGGTTCCTGAGTTCGTCGCCTACGTGAAGTCGCAAAAAGAAAAGCTGCCCTATGCCGGCGGGGGCGGGCCGGGCAGCGCCAGCAATCTCCTGATGTCGCTCTTCCTCAAGCGCGCCGGTCTCGAGATGACCAACGTGAGCTACCGCGGCACCGCGCCCGCGCTCACCGATCTCATCGCCGGCCACATCCCGGCGATGTTCGTGCCGATCTCGGAGGCGCTGCCGCAGGCGCGCGCCGGGCTGATCCGCATGCTGGCGGTGTCGAGCGCCACGCGCTCGCGCGAAGCGCCGGAAGTGCCCGGCCTCGCGGAGCAGGGTTTCCCCGGCTTCGACATGGTCTCTTGGACCGGCATGATGGCGCCGGCCGGAACGCCCAAGGACATCATCGATCGCATGGCGGCGGAGTTCGCGCGCGCGCTCAAGGACCCGCAATTCGTCGAGCACATGCAAAAGGCCGGCGTCGAGCCTGCTGGCGACGCAAGCCCGGCGGCGTTTTCGGCCTTCATTGCAAAAGAAATCCCGCTCTGGGGCGAGGCGGTAAAAATCGCCGGCGTCACGCTGCAGTAGCAGCGCAAGTCACGCCGCCGCCATCCAGGCCGCGGGCCTGACCGGCGCACCGGTCCAAACGAAAAACGATAGCGCTCAAGGTTTCGAGGGCGGCCGATTCAGCAGGCTCGCCATTTCCTGCTCGAGGCTGTCGTACATCGATTTCTGCGGCGCCGGCTTGCCGTCGGACGGCTTGGCGGCGTCGGGGGTGCCGGCCATGTCCGTGGATTCGGGCACCTGCGAAGGCGCGGTCGGCTCCTGCATCTCGCTCGCGGCCGGCTCGCCCGGCAGCTTCGGCGCGGACGGCGCCGGGCGGGCGTCATCGGGCCTGAACGGGCGACGAGGAATGGCGTCGAAGCGCGGTGCGGCTGGCGCGGGCGCAAATTCCTCCATCCCGGCCCCGGTGGGTTCGCCGGCCGTCTTTGGTGCGAACGGGCCGGCACGGGTATCGTCGGTCTTGAACGGGCGGCGCAGCGCTGCCCCCAGCCGCGAGGCGGGCGGCGGTGCGAAATCCTCCGGAGCCGGCCCGGAGGCGGGCGAGGCGGAGCGGGCATCCTCGGCCTTCTCACCGGCTTTGTCGGCCGGCTTGTCCACGGACTTGGGCGGACGACGCAGCGCGGCCTCCAGCCGTTGCGCCATCTCGGACAGATTCTGGTCGCTTGGCGGCGGCGCAGCATCGGTGGGGGCGGCCGGAGACAACGGCAGCCGTGGCGCGCGACGCGGAGCCTGGCGCGGCTCGAGCCCGGCCGGCTCGGTCGGCGGCGGCGGTATGCGCGAGAGCTCTTCCGCCAGGCCTGCGAGCGGATCGACGGGCCGTGGCCTGCGCGGGGCCGCGGGAGGCAAGGGAGCCACGGACGGCGCCGCCGGCGCCTCAGCCTCTCCCGGCCACTGCATCGGTTCTTCGGCCCCAGGACGTGACGGCCGCGGCGCCGGCTCAGCGCGCAAACTGGGCTCGACGCGCGGCGCGCCCTCCGGCTTGGGCGCGGTCTCCGGCTGCAGCGGCCACATGGTGTCCTCGCCGAGCGGAACGGCGCGCGGCAGGGTGTCCGTCGCCGCCGGTCGCGCCGGCGCCAGAGCCGCGGCGGCCGCGCGCACGATGTTCTGTTCGACCACGACGTCGGTCGGTCCGCCGATGATGAGGAGATGCTCCACATTGTCGCGGCGGATGAGCACCAGGCGACGGCGGTTGTCGATCGTGGCCTGGTCGATCAGGGCAAGGCGCGGCTGCCGGCCGCGCGCCGCCGCACTGCCGAGCCGCCCGCCACCGAACCGCCGCAGCAGCCAGTACGCCACGGCCAGCAGGCCGAGCACCACGACCAGAAACAGCAGGATTTTAGGACCGGTCTGTCCTTCGCCGAACAAGGTATCCAAGATCACTCCTCCCTGCGTCCCAGGGGTGTGGCGTTTCGATCGGGTTCGCCCGAATGGTTAACGCCGCTGGCAATATCCGTCGCCGTGAATACTAACAAACAATTAAGATAGATGGGCTCCAAGACTGCCCATCCATAGGCCAAAGCTGTGTCTTGGTAAACGGCGGCGTGCGGGCCGGTTGTGCCCGCCAAACGGCCTGCAAACGATCATCGATCCCCGGGGTTCCACGGCCGTCGGTATCCGAGCGCCGGCACCGGCTGGCCGCTCTCGCCCCCGGCATGCCGCCGCGGGCCCGCCTGACCGGTCCCTTCACAGGCGGCGCCGAATCGCATTCGCTGGGCGCGGTGTGTTCGCCGCGGCGTTCCTGCGCGGCCTGCGCGTATCGGCGTCGGCATGAAGCAGCGATTGGAACTTGAGGGCGGAATGCCGCCGCGCGTCGTGGGCTGCGGTGGACGACGGTGGAGCGGAACTCGCCACGCGATCAGCGGGGCCGTGCTTGAGCCCTTGCGTGGACTCAGCGGCTGGGGCACTGAGGACCAAGGCCAATCGAGCCGATTCCAATCATGACGCAGCAGCAATCGCCCGAGGACAATGCCCGCGCGCCGATCGATCGGACGGGCACGAGCCGCGGGGGAGGCAGTATCGGCCTGGTGCTGCTGATCGCGCTCGTGCTGATCGGTGCCGCCGGCGGCCTCTTGTTCATTGGCCGTGCCAAGGCCGAACCCTATATTCTCGCGCTGCTCGCCGTGCTGGCGATGGTCGGCGTGTTTCTGTTGTTCGCGCTCGCCGCCGGCATTCTGCGTACGTCGGGCCGGGAGGCCGCGAGCCCGCTGCTCAAGTCCGTGGTCGATGGCGCCAACGAGGGCATCTTGGTCACGGACGCGAGCGGCCGCGTGCTCTATGCCAATGCCGCCTATCTCCGCCTGGTCGAGGCGCCGGGTGCGCACGACATCCGTCCGGTGGAGCGCGTCTTCATCGGCGATCCCGGCGTTTCGGAAGCGGTCTATCGCCTGCTGAAGGCGGCGCGCGAGGGCCGCCGCGGGCAGGAAGAGGTCCGCATCGGTGCGCACAATGGCGAGGCGGCGCGTTGGCTGCGCATCCGCGTGCGGCCGCTCGGCGAAGGCAAGCGCGAAGCCCGCATGACCGTCTGGGCCCTGGCCGACGTGACCCGCGAGCTCGAGCGGCACGAGAACGTGTTTCAGGAACTGCAGCACGCGATCGACTATCTCGATCATGCCCCGGCCGGATTCTTTTCCGCCGAGGCCAACGGCAACATCGTCTATCTCAACGCCACGCTCGCCAATTGGCTCGACCATGATCTCGCGCAGGTCGGCTCCGGCGGCCTCAAGCTCGAGGACGTCCTGGCCGGCGAGGGCGCGGCGCTCCTCACCACGCTCGCGGCCGTGCCCGGCGACGTGAAGATCGAAATCCTCGATATCGACCTCAAGACCCGGACCGGCCGCACCATTCCGGCCCGGCTGTTCCACAAGATCGCGTTCGGCGCGGACGGCGCGCCGGGCCCCTCGCGCACGCTCGTTCTCAACCGCTCGCGCGACGGCGGCATCGACCCGCAGCGCGCCGCCGAAGTCCGCTTCATGCGGTTCTTCGACCATACGCCTATGGCGATCGCGACGGTGGACCGCGACGGCACGGTGGTGCGCGCCAATGCCCGCTTCGCCAAGCTCGCGCAAAGCCTGAGCGCGGATGGCGCCGCCAACAAGTCGATCTTCCGTACCGTGAACGCGCGCGACCGCGGCCTTCTGATCGCGGCGATCAACCAGGCGGCCGAAGGGCAGGGCGACATCGCACCGGTCGAAGCCATGCTCGACGGCGCCAAGGAGCGCTGGGGCCAGTTCTTCGTCACCGCGGTGGAAGAGGACGAGCGCGACACCGAAGCCGCCATCGTCT
>Ga0114129_10007423_pt1 | contig 15608 bp, 10 predicted proteins | sample RhiMetdeltSRZDD1_FD_80071 | JGI IMG/M metagenome (GOLD analysis project Ga0114129, IMG submission 80071) | Populus rhizosphere microbial communities from Tennessee, USA - Rhizosphere MetaG P. deltoides SRZDD1 (version 2) (version 2) | ecosystem: Host-associated > Plants > Roots > Rhizosphere >... | reverse complement strand
CGCGTCGGGGATGTACCCGATGAGCATCCCGTCGGCGTGCGGATTGGCGACGTTGAGCACCTCGACGGTGCGCTTCCCGTCGCTGAGCCGCTTCACGTCGGGGACCTCTTCCACCGTCGCCTGCCGCCGCTTCTGCTGGAGCGCGTCGCCGTCGATCTGGTGTTGCGCGGAGAAGACCTTCTCGAAGTGGGCTTGATTTCCGAGACCGACCAGGACCGTCGCCCCCTCCGCGACGTAAGTCCTCGCGCCTCCGGCGTGGTCCATGTGGTGGTGCGTCTGGACCAGGTACTTGACCGGCTTGCCCGGGTACTTCGCGCGCGCGGCGTCCAGCGTCCAGCGCGACTGCCACTCGTTGATCGGCGCGTCGAAGACGATCAGGTGATCCGCCATTTCGACGATGAGCGCGTTGTGCGTCCCGCCGACGACCTGCGATACGCCGGGACCGACCTCGCTGAGCCGCAGTCCACCGCCCGCGTCGGAATCGAAGTTGATGCCGTCGGAATCGAGATACGTCCCGATGAACTGCCGCCGGATGACCCACTGGTAGGGGACGTTGGCCGTCGCGGGCCGGGCTGCGGAGGCGCCCAGGTCCGCGGGCACTTCGAGCTGCGCCGCCTGGCCCGCCGGGTTGAGCTGGACCTCCTCGTACTGGATGCGCACGACCTCGCGGCCGTTCAGCTCGTAGCTCTGGCGATGCGCGATCTTCACGCCCGAGACGTCGCGCCAGTCGGAGAGCACGAGGTCGTACGCCGAGTCACCCTCGACGTTGTCGGCGTCCCGCGTCCCGACGCGCGCCGGCAGGCCGGTCGCCGGATCGAACGAAACGAGGAACTCGGCGTTCCCGGGCCGGTAGACGACCCCGGAGCCGCTGGTGCTCACCGCGCTGGGCACCGACTTCATCATCCAGGCCAGGATCGGGGACGTGCGCAAGAGCTCGCGTTGCGCCGCGGCGAGACGCACCCCGGACATCGCGTGCCGAGGACGGCTCGGATCGGCGTCCCGCTTCGGCATCGCGGTGCTGTCGGTCCCCTCGACCGAACCGGCGGCGGGCGTCACCACCTCGGTGAAACGGTACTCGCGCGGGCTGGGGTACACCAGCTTGCGCACCCATTCCACGCGCGCCGTACCCTTGGACAAGTTGCGCGTGAGAACGAAGGTGGAGTCGCCGGCGAGGCGCATCTCTCCCCCTGCCTTCACGGACTGGTGCGGCTCCCAATGCCGGGCGGTCCCCTTCACCGCGATCGTGTCGATTCCGCGAAGCTTCTCCTCGCCTCCCATCGCTGCGACGGCGCGGTCGACGGGGTTGACCTGATCGCTCGTCGGCTTGGTGCGCCCCCCCATGCAGGAAACCGCGGCGAGGGACAGCGCGGCAAAGCCACCTAGACGGCCCATGGATGCTCCTCCTTTCCAGAGCGGGGACTGCCTACCGCATGCTCCAACTCGTGCGCGATCTGCTCCAGCGTCTTGCCCGCAGTGCCGATCCCGAGAGCGGCGACGGCGAGGGCGCCAGCCACCAGGACGATCGTGGTGATGACGAACACGCCGCCGAATCCGATGCGCGCAAAGGTGTAGCCGATCACGATCGGCGCGGAAAGGCCGCCGATGCGGCCGAAGGCGGAAGCGACGCCCATGCCGGTCGTCCGGAAGGCCGTCGGGTACAACTCCGGCGTGTATGCGTAGATGGCCGCGTACGTGCCATTCATGAAGAACGACAGAGAAAAGCCTGCCAGCGTGATCGCGGTATCCGTGCGGGCGTTCGACAAGAGATACGCGGACAGTCCGCCGAGCAGCATGTACACGACGATCGTCCATTTGCGATCGAGCTTCTCGGAGACGAAGGCCGCCGAGTAATACCCGGGAATCTGCGCCAGGTAGATGACGATGCTGTACCCGAAGCTCTTGGTGATCGTCATGCCCTGCTTCACGAGCAGCGTCGGGATCCAGGTGAAGAACCCGTAGTAGGAGAACGTGATCGCGATCCAGAGGATCCAGAGCATCGCGGTCGTGCGCGCCATCCGCGCGCTCCACAGGGCAGCGAGGTTCTTCGCAAAGGTGCCGCCTTGCGACGTTCCTGCGGCGGGTACCTCGACGCGGTCGAGCGGAACCAGGCGCGCCCTCTCGTCCTCCCCGAGCTGCGCCTCGATCCGTTCGACTTCGGCGGCGGCCTGGGCCGATCGGCCGCGTTGGATCAGCCACCGCGGCGACTCGGGCAGCGAGCGGCGCCACCACAGGAGCATCAGGATGGGCAAGGCGGTGACGATCTGGACTGCCCGCCACCCGTCGTGCCAGTGCGGAACGACGAAGTATCCGAGCAGGGCGGCGAAGACGAACCCGAAAGAGAAGAAGCCGGAGAGGCTGCCGACGAAGCGGCCGCGGTACTTCTTCTGCACGAACTCGGAGAGGAACGGCGCGATGATCGCGGCCTCCGCGCCGGTCCCGAAGCTGGCGACGACCCGCCAGCCGAAGAGGAACTGCCAGTTCGGCGCGAACGCCGCGACCAGCGTGGCCAAGGAGTAGATGGCCAGCGCGTACATCATCACGACGCGGCGGCCGATCAGATCGCCGAGCGCGCCGGCGAAGAAGGCGCCGAACAGGTACCCGATGAGCGCCGAGCTGGCCAACAGGCCGGTCTGCTGATTCGTGAGGCCCCAGCGCGCCGACACCACCGGGAGGATGAAGGCGATCATCGCCCCATCCATCGCGTCGAAGGTGTAGCCGAGGCCGCCCATCCACAGCAGGCGCCAGTGGAACCGGCTGAAGGGCAGGCGCTCCATCCGCCGGAGCGCGTCGACCTCGGCGAGCGCGACCTGGTCGGCCATCGCCTTTTCCCTCCGTGGGGGATCCTCTAAGGTCTCGCGCCGGGCGGGACTCTACACGAATGGAGGGGCGATGATCCTCTTCAGGAACTTGCGCATGCTCGATCCCGAGCGAGAGGAGCTGGCCGGCGGGTGCGAGCTTCTCGTCGAGGGCGAGGCCATCCGCGAGGTCTCCGAAAAGCCGATCCGTTCGACGGGCGCGACGGCGATCGATTGCGGCGGCCGCACGCTGATGCCCGGCCTCATCGATTGCCACGCGCACGTGGTGCTCAGCGAGGTGTTCCTGCGCCAGCTCGAAAACGTCCCGCTCACGTTGATGACCGCCCGCGCCGTGGTCGCGCTGCGGGCCATGCTCGACCGCGGGTTCACCACCGTCCGCGACACGGGCGGCGCCGACTGGGGCCTCAAGGCCGCCGTCGATCAGGGCCTCGTCGACGGCCCCCGGCTGTTCATCTCCGGGCGCGCCATCGGTCCGACCGGAGGCCACGCCGACGCCCGGCGGCGCACCGATCCGGGTTCGCGCTGCGCCTGCTGCCATGCGCTCGCCTTCGTCATGGCCACGGCCGACGGAGAAGCGGAAGTGCGCAAGACCGTCCGCGAACAGATGCGGCAGGGCTGCGACCAGGTGAAGATCATGATGTCCGGCGGCGTCGCCTCTCCGTACGACCCGCTCGACAGCTTGCAGTTCTCGCCCGGCGAAGTGGCCGCGGCGGTCGAGGAAGCGCACGCATTCGGCCGCTACGTCTGCGCGCATGCCTACACGCCCGAGGCGATCGAGCGCGCCGCCCATGCCGGCGTGCGGACCATCGAGCACGGGAACCTGATCGACGAGCCGCGCGCGCGGCTGATGGCGAGCAAAGGGATGCTGCTGGTCGCGAACCTGGTGACCTATTACGCGATGAAGGAACGCGCGGCGTCGTTCGGGATGCCGCCCGACATGCTCGCGAAGAACGAGTTGGTGATCGACGGCGGGCTTCGCTCGCTCGAGATCTGCAAGCGCGCCGGCGTGCCGGTCGCGTACGGCACCGACCTCCTCGGGCCGCTCCAGTCCGAGCAGAGCCGCGAGTTCGTCTTGCGCGCGCAGGTCCTGTCGCCGATCGAGATCGTCCGCTCGGCCACGACGATAGGAGCGCGCGTGTTGCGCCAGGAAGGGAAGCTCGGCTGCTTGCGGCCAGGCGCGATCGCCGACTTGCTGGTCGTCGACGGCAATCCGCTGAAGGACATCGGCCTGCTGCAAGCGCCGGAGAAATCCATGGTGGCGATCATGAAGGGCGGCCGCTTCCATCGGAACCGGCTGAGCTGACCGGACGACACGCGCCGCGGCGCCTCCTCGCCCCGATGTGACGGGCACGAAACTTTTTCCGGCAAGCGCTCTTTGCGCGTTCCGCGCGTGGGCCCGCGCGGGTCACAAGCGACGAACGACGGACTGCGAGGAGTCGCCAATGTCGAAATTCCCAAGCGTCATCGAGCAGAGGCTTGTCTCACTCAAGTCGAGGCCGCCCGTGGTTTTCGAGGACGGCGGGGAGAAGTCGAGGACGCTGCTGTCCTCCCTCGTCTTCGACGGCCTGAACAGTAGCGTCGACATGCGCTCCCGTGCCCGGTTCGAGCGCTTCTTCGCGCTCAACCAGCGCCACTCGCAGTATTGCGAAGAGCAGGTGCGCAGCCTCCGCGCGCGGAGCGGGTCGTAGCCACCGAGCCGGCAGTCGCACATGTTGCCGGCATGTTTCAGGCTGCACGCAAACGCGCCGCCGTGCGTCTATACACGCAGGAGAAACGCATGGACAGGCGCTCCGTCGTCGTGGCTCTCGCCGCCGCTGCAGCTCTGCAGTCGGTGAACACCGCTGCATTCGGGCAGCCGATTCCCCCGGGTGGCTACCAGCCCGGCCCAGACTCGCCACCCCCGCCACCGCCCGACGACGATACGGATCCCGGCACCGCGGCGCCTGCCGCCGAAAACTCCCCGCCGCCTCCGGACGCGGCGCCGCCCGCGCAGCCGCCCGATCAGGATGCGTTCCGGCAGGAGCTCTCCGCCTATGGCCGATGGGTCCAGACGCCCGACTACGGCCTCGTCTGGATCCCCTCCGGCGTCGGTCCGGATTGGCGGCCGTACACGGACGGCCGCTGGGTCGATACAGAGTGGGGTTGGTCGTTCGTTTCGCCGGCCCCTTGGGGCGCCGTCGTCTTCCACTACGGTCGTTGGGGCTTCCGCGCCGGGGTCGGTTGGTTCTGGGTTCCCGGATACGTCTGGGCTCCGGCGTGGGTCGCCTGGCGCTACCAGGCAGGATACGTCTGCTGGTCACCGTACGGCCCTGCCGGCTTCGTCTACCCGCGCACCTGGCCGGGATGGGTCGTAGTTCCTTCGCGCGCCTTCACCCGGCCCATCCGCGCGCACATCGTACCCTGGCCACACGCGGGGCCTGTCGTTCGCGTTGCGCGTCCCGCTCCGTCCGTCGTGGCCGTGCCGCGGCGGGGCAACTTCTACGGTCCGCCGCGCGAATTCGTGCGGCACGAAGCGACCGTCCGGGCGCCAACCGTCCGCGCCCAGCGCGGCCACGGCAGGCGCTGAGGCACCCGTTTCGTTTGCTATCTTCCGGTTCGTCTCGTCCGTCACTCCTGCATGGACAACCCCGACCGGAACGTCACCGACGTCATCCGCCGCGACGTCGAATCGTCGTGGCACCGCTTCCTCGACGTCTACGAGCCGCTGCGGCCGGAGCTGTACCGGTACTGCCGGCACCTCACCCGCAGTCCGTGGGACGCGGACGACCTCGTGCAGGACGCCCTCTTCCGCGCCTTCGCGAAGCTCGGGTGGATGCACGAGACGCCCCGGAATGCGCGCGCCTGGCTCTTCCGGATCGCGTCGAACCTGTGGATCGACCGCGTCCGCGCCGCGCAAGCCAAGCCTGAGCCGGACGCCGAGCGCTCCTCGAGCCGCGAGCCGCGCGCCGTCCGGGAGGCAGCGGGCACGCTCCTCTCCCGGCTGGCTCCGCAGGAGCGAGCAGCGGTGGTGCTGAAGGAAGCTTTCAACTTCACGCTGGAGGAGATTGCCGAGGCGCTCTCGACGACGCCGGGTACGGTGAAGTCGGCGCTGCATCGCGGACGAGGCAAGCTCGTGGAGCCCGCCGACGAGGAGGCGGCGCCGCCGAAGCCCGCGATCCTCGATGCCTTCTGCGAGGCGTTCAACGCCGGCGACCTCGAGCGGCTCACTTCGCTGCTCCTCGATACGACGGAGATCGAGGTCGTGCGCGTCCACGCGGAGTACGGTCCCGAGGCCGCGAAGCGGAGCGTCTTCCAAGGCATGCTCTTCGGTATGCGTCGCGTCGCCGATCCAGCCCGGATCGTCGGGCTCGACCCGTCGTACTTCGCGACCGTCCTGGCGAAGGTGCTGCCGCGCGTCGAGGCACGGCTGCACCGCGGCGAGTGGCTCCTCCTGCACTGGTACGCGCACGCCGACGGCGAGGCCGTGCGCGCCATCACCCGCGTCGAGGCCGACGGAGATCGGCTCACGCGCGTCCGGAACTACTTCTACACGCCCGACGTGGTGGCTGAGATTTGCGCCGAGCTCGGCGTCTCCTTCCGCAGCAACGGCTACCGCTACTGGAAGCCGCGCGAGGAGGGATGAGCACGTGCGCACCCTCGCGACGATCTGCTCGATGAGCGCGATGCTCGGTGCCCCGGCCGGCGCCTTCCAGCGCGGCTACGCGCCAGTGAACGGGCTCCGGCTCTACTACGAGGTCCACGGCCGACCGTCCAAGGACGGCGTCCCGCTCGTGCTCCTCCACGGCGGCGGGTCCACCATCGAGACCTCCTTCGGCAAGCTCCTTCCGCTGGTCTCGAAGACACGGCAGGTGATCGCGTTCGAGCAGCAGGGGCACGGCCACACGGCGGACGTCGACCGGCCTTTCTCCTTCGAGCAATCCGCAGAGGACGCGGTCGCGCTACTGCGGTACTTGCACGTCGCAAAGGCGGACTTCCTAGGCTACAGCAACGGCGGTCACATCGCGGTGGAGATCGCCCTCCGGCATCCCGAGGTGGTGCGGTCGCTCGTCCTCGAATCGATCATGGTCAGCCGCGAGGGTGCCGACCCGCAATTCTGGCAGGGATTCGAGGCGGCCCGGCTCGAGGACATGCCGGCGGAGCTGAAGAAGGCGTACCAGGCGACGTCACCGCATCCCGAGCAGCTTCCCTCCTTCTTCGCCAAGAGCGTGCAGCGGATGCGCGAATTCAAGGGTTGGACGCCGGCGCAGCTGCAGACGATCCGCGCCCCCGCGCTGCTGCTCCTCGGCGATCGCGACATCGTCCGCGTCGACCACGCTGCGCAGATGCAACGCCTGCTGCCGGACGCGCGTCTCGCGGTGCTTCCCGCGACCGATCACCTTGCCATGACCGAGCGCGCCGGTTACGTCGCGCAAATGGTCGCCGATTTCCTTGGTGGTGTGGCCACCCGTCGATGACGGCGCGCTTCGAGTTCCGGCCGCTCACGGCCGCCGATCTACCTCTCGTCACCGCTTGGCTGACGCGGCCCCACGTCGCCGAGTGGTGGGAGGGACCGCTTGCGCTCGAACCGGGGCTGCGCCAGTTCGTCGCGCTGCTCGACGGCGAGCCCTTCGGTTACGTCCAGGCGTACCAGGCCGTGGCATGCCACGCCGACGGTTGGTGGGTGGATGTCACCGATCCGGGCGTCCACGGCATCGATCAGTTCCTCGCCGACGAGGCGAGGCTCGGGCGAGGTCTGGGAGCGGAGATGGTGCGCGCGTTCGTCTCGGAGCTGTTCGCGGATCCGCGCGTCACGCGCGTGCAAGTCGATCCGTCGCCGGCGAATTCGCGCGCCATCCGCAGCTACGAAAAGGCCGGGTTCCGGCGGGTGCACGAGATCGTCACGCCGGACGGGCCCGCGCTCCTCATGCACCTCGACCGCCGCGACGTGCGTGCCGGCTGATCTTCAGACGCGTACGCGGATCCAGAGCAGGAGCGCGCGCAGATCGAGATAGCCGGGCGTGGTCCCTCCGGCGCCACCCGACCGGGCCACGTACCCGTCGATGAAGAAGCGGCTCCCGATGTCGAGCGCTGCGAAGGGGCTGACGACGGCTTCCAATCCGACCGGAATGAAGTGCAATGCCGCCGCATCGCCGCCGCCGCTGGGAATCGAGATGTCAACCGAGTATCCCGTTTGCAGAGTGAGAGCGAAATGCGGGTCGGGCTGTAGGAGCAAACCGGCCGGCAAATTGATTCCGATGTTGGTAGGACTGCCATTGTTCCCACCGCTCAGGACGAAGAAGTCGGCCCCGCCCTCGGTGAAAAAACTCGCTCCGAAGTACGTGCCGATGCCCCGGTCGCCGATGTTCATGAAGTTGCCGAGCTGGACGGCGCCCGTCCGGCCGGAAACGAAGGAGAGCATCGGCCCGATGGGCAGCCTGACGCCCGCACCCACGCCGCTGAAGTACCGGTCCGTATGCGTGTCGGCGAGAAAGTTGCCGCCGTTCACGCCGAAGTTCTCGTATCCCGCGTCGAGGCGCACCGCGGAACGTTGGTCCAGGGCGACTGCGACGCTGGCCAGGACCGAGCCGAAGGCAGCGCCTGGCTCGATCGGCATCGCCGTGGCGACGCCGACTGGACGCGATCGCTGACGCCGAAGTCCACGCCGAGCGCGAGCGTCTCGCCGGAGAAAGAACCGGTCGAGACGGCGAACGCGCTGCCGCTCCAATTCGTATAGATGCCGTTGACGGTCAGCTCGACCGCCCCGCGCCGCAGCGTGATCGGTCGCGTTGCGAGCGGCTCGACGTCCCTTGCTCCAGCAGAGAAGGCGCAGAGCCACAGGGCCATCCACGCGCCGGCGATGCGCATGCGGCCTTCATAGCAGACCCACGATTACCGATCGCCGCGGCCTTCTGGCGGTACTCGACCTCCAGCGTCAGCTCGCGCTCCTTCAGCCTGAACGCACACGGTCCGGAATTTCACCCATCGCGCCATACGTCGTCCACGCCGCCAGCCGTCCCCGCGCCGCGCCCTGTCCGGCCACTGCCGTCCGAACCGGCGAAGAAATCCGCCGCTCGCCCGTCGGGCTCGACGCCAACGACGGGACTGTAGCGTTGCGCCGGCTCACCGCCGGCCGACGACCTGCTCGGCGGCCAGGCCCCGCCACTCGAGCAGTGGCTCGATCCGGGGCGGTCCTCCGTAGAACTTCTCGAACAGCACCCGCGGCTCCTCGGTTCGCGCGCGGGAGAGGATCTTCGCGCGGAAGACGTCGCCGTTTTCGCGCGTCATCCCGCCGTGCTGGTAGAACCACTGCCCGCTGTCGCGCGCCAGCACCTCGCTCCAGATGTAAGCGTAGTACGCGGCCGAATAGCCGCTCGAGAAGATGTGCGAGAAGTAGGCGGTGTGGTAGCGCGGCGGGACGGGCGGGAAGAACACGCCGTCCTTTCGCAGCGCGACGGCGTCGAACGCCGCCACGCCCGAGCCGTCCTTCGGGATCTGCGTCGCGGGCAGCTGGTGCCAGTTCTGATCGAGCAACGCCGCGGCCAGGTACTCGGTGGTCTTGAATCCGGAGTCGAAGTTTTCCGCGCTCTTGACCTTCTCGAGTAGGGCCTTCGGCATCGGCTCGCCAGTCACGTAGTGCCGGGCGATGTTCGCCAGCACCTTCGGCTCGCGCGTCCACGTCTCGTTGAATTGCGAGGGAAACTCCACCCAATCCCGCGGCGCGCTCCCGAGGAGCGGGTATTGCGCCTTGCTGAACAGCCCGTGCAGCGCGTGGCCGAACTCGTGGAAGAGCGTCGTCACCTCCTCGAAGGTGAGCAACGTCGGCTGGCCGGCCTTCGGCTTGACGATGTTCAGGTGATTCGCGACCACCGGCTTTTCGGAGAAGAGTCCCGACTGTGGAACGTACGCGTTCATCCACGCGCCGCCCTGCTTGTTGTCGCGCTTGTAGTAGTCCCCGATGAAGATGCCGAGCTGCGATCCATCGGCATCGATGACGTCCCAGACGCGCACGTCCTGCTGGTAGACGGGCAGGTCGCGGCGCTCCTTGAAGGTGAGGCCGTAGAGCTGGTTCGCCGCCCAGAAGACGCCCTCCTGGATGACGCGGTCGAGCTCGAAGTATGGCTTCACCGCGCTGTCGTCGAAGTCGTAGCGCTGCTTCCGCAGCTTCTGCGCGTAGAACGTCCAGTCCCACGGCTCGAGCTTTGCTCCCTTCACGTCCTTGTCGAGGAGCGCCTGCAAGTCACGCGCGTCCTTCTTCGCCTTGGCCAGCGCCGCCGGCGCGAGGTCGCCGAGCATCTTGTTCACCGCCTCTGGCGTGCCCGCCGTCTCGTCCTCGAGCGTGTAGGCCGCCCAGTTCGCGTCGCCGAAGAGCTTCGCCTTGTCGGCGCGCAGCGCGAGGATCCGCGCGACCACCGCGGTGTTGTCTGCATCGCCCCCGACGCACCGCGCGACCGACGCCTTGAAGAGACGCTCGCGGAGCGCGCGATTCTTCAGGTCGCGCAGCAGCGGCTGCTGCGTCGTGTTCTGCAACGTGAGGACGTACTTGCCCTCCAACTTGCGCGCCTTCGCTGCCTCCGACGCGGCTCCGATCTGCTCGGACGTGAGGCCGGTGAGCTCTTTCGCATCGTCGACGACGACTGCATTTTCCTTGGTGCACTTGAGCGTGTTCTGCCGGAACTTCGTCGTCAGCGAAGAGATCTCCTGGTTGATCTGCTTGAGCGTCTGCTTGTCCGCCGGGGACAGCTTCGCGCCGGCGCGGACGAACTCGACCGCGTACCGCTCGATCAGCTGGTTCGATTCCGGGTCGAGCCCGAGCTGCGCGCGCTTCTGATGGAGCGCGTCGACCCGCGTGAACAGCGCCGGGTCGAGAAGGATCTCGTCACGGTGCGCGGAAAGCCGGGGCGCCATCTGAGCCTCGATCTTCTGCATCGCCGGATCGGTGTTCGCCGCGCTCAAGCTGCGGAAGACGATCTGCACGCGCCTGAGCAGCCGTCCCGACTTCTCCAGCGCGACGAAGGTGTTCTCGAACGTCGGTGGGGCGGGATCGTGCGCGATCGCCTGCACCTCCTTCAGCTGCTCCGCCATTCCCGCCTCGAACGCCGGCAGGTAGTCCGAGTCGTGGATCCGGTCGAACGGCGGGTAGTGGAGCGGGAGCGGGCTTTCCGAAAGGAGAGCGTTGGGCGCCGCGGACTGCTGCGGGGCGGCAGGCGGGACCGTCGTCTGGGCCGAGGCGCAGGCGATGAGGAAGGGCATGCAGGCAGCGAGAGTGCGGGTCACTTTGCGCTCCTTGAGGCGAGGCGGCGTAGTCATGCCAACGAGCCGCGCCGGACTTCAAGCAGCTCCCTGCGCCGATGGTCGGGCGAGCGACCGCCCGGTCCGTCATGGACGCGGGCGAGCAGGCGCACGGTCTTGCAGAAAACCGACCCGGTTCGCGGCGCCCGAGCTCTTGGAAGAACCGAGCGCGGCGGCGCGATACTCAGTATCGAAAATCACCCAGAACGAGGGCCTGCCGCTCCGCACGGTGGCTCCGGTGTGGGTTAATTGGAGACAATGTAGGTAATTAGCCAATCCGTTGACATTACTTGGAATTCACGTTACCTCGCGCGCCCCCACGGTCGAGGAAGGGCAAAGCATTCCGTCGGACAACAGGAGAGGCATCGAATGAGGCGATACGTCACAGGGGGCATTTCGTCGCTCGCGCTGGCCGGTCTCGCGGCCGTCGTGCCGGGCAGGAATGTCCAGGGCGCTGGAACGGTCGAGCAACTGCAACCCGAAGTCGCGGTCCCGTCGGCCGAGAACGGCGTCCTCACCAACGAGACGCCGAAGTTCTGGCTCGTCGAGTTCCCCGGCGCTCCGCTCGCCGACGGCAACAGCGACGCAGCGGTCGACAACGACGAGAAGACGTTCCGCGCCGAGGCCAGTGCGGAAGGCGCCTCGTTCAAGCAGCGGCTGCGGTTCAAGTCCCTCTTCAACGGCGTCTCGATCCAGGCAAGCTCGAGCACGATCTCGCGCATCCGGCAGTTCGCTTCGGTCAAGGCGGTCTACCCGGTCCAGAAGCACTCGCTGCCGCCGACGAATCAGGTCGCGCCGGATCTGGCGACCGCGATCCAGATGACGGGCGCGGACATCGCCCAGAACGAGCTCGGCCTCACCGGCAAGGGCGTGCGCGTCGCGGTGATGGACACCGGCATCGATCTGCAGCATCCCGATCTCGGCGCCGGCTTCGGGCCCGGGACGCGGATCACCACCGGCTTCGATTTCGTCGGTGACGCCTACACCGGCGAGAACGATCCGGTGCCGGATCCGATCCCCGACGACTGCAACGGCCACGGCACGCACGTCGCCGGCATCATCGGCGCGAAGGGCCAGGTCACGGGCGTCGCGCCCGGCGTGACGTTCGGGGCGTATCGGGTGTTCGGCTGCGAAGGATCGACCACCGACGACGTCATGATCGCCGCCATGGAGCGCATCCTGCGCGACCGGATGGACGTCCTCAACATGAGCATCGGCGACGCCTTCGATACCTGGCCGGAAGCGCCGACCGCCGCCGCGGCCAGCAGGCTGGTCAAGAAGGGCGTCGTGGTCGTCGCGTCGATCGGAAACAGCGGCGCGAACGGAATCTACTCCGCCGGCGCGCCCGGCGTCGGCGAGAGCGTGATCGGCGTCGCGTCGTTCGACAACACGCACATCAAGCTGCCCTTCTTCACCGTGTCGTCCAGCCCCGCCCACGTCGGATTCACGGCCGCGACGGGCGCGCCCGCCGCACCCACCACGGGCAGCCTGCCGATGGCGAGGACCGGGACCACGGCGACGCGGAACGACGGGTGCACGCCTCTCGCGGGCGGCAGCCTCGCCGGCAAGGCCGTGCTCATCCGTCGCGGCACCTGCACGTTCTACACGAAGGCGTTCAACGCGCAGACCGCGGGCGCGGCGGCGGTGGTCCTCTACAACAACGTCGCCGGGCGGGTGAGCCCGACCGTGGCGGGGAGCCCGCCGATCACCATCCCCGTCGTCGCCGTCTCGAACACGGAGGGAGCGCTCATCGACGCGGGCATCGCGGCGGGCCCGGTCACGCTGACCTGGACGAACCAGTTGGACAGCTTCCCCAACGCGACCGGCAACCTCATCTCGTCGTTCAGCTCGTTCGGCCTGGCCGCCGATCTGACGCTGAAGCCCGACATCGGCGCTCCCGGCGGGTTCATCTTCTCCACGCTGCCGCTCGAGCGGGGCGGGCACGGTTCGTTGAGCGGAACTTCGATGGCGTCGCCGCACGTCGCCGGCGGCGTCGCACTGCTCCTCGAGTCGCGCGCCAACCTGCGCCGCAGCCACGGCGGCGACGACGACTCCGGAAACGACGAGAGCTGGCGCGGAAGCGGCGACGACGAGCGCAACCTGGTCCGTGCCGCCGACGTCCGCGACATCCTGCAGAACAGCGCCGACCCGCGGAACTGGTTCGGAAACCCGTCGCTGGGTTTCCTGGACAACGTCCACCGCCAGGGCGCGGGCATGCTCGACATCGTCGGAGCGGTCCAGTCCACCTCCACGGTGAAGCCCGGCAAGCTCTCCCTCGGCGAGGGAAGCGGGCCGATCACGCAGAGGATCACGATCCGGAACGCGGGATCCGCCAGCGTCACCTACGCGCTGAGCCACGTTCCCGCCCTGTCGACGGGCCCGTCGATCTTCTCTCCGTCGTTCCTCACGGGATTCGCCGACGTGGCCTTCAGCGCCTCGTCCGTGACCGTGGGCGCGGGAGAGTCGGCCTCGGTGAACGTCACGGTGACGCCCAACGCGGGACTGGCTGACAAGTCGATCTACGGCGGCTACGTGGTCGTCACCCCGAGCGCGGGCAAGGTGCTCCGCGTCCCGTATGCTGGGTTCAAGGGCGACTACCAGTCGATCCAGATCCTGAACGAGTCGGCCCTGCCGGCGCCCTTCCAGGGCGCTCCGCTGCTGCTGGACGGAAAGGGGCAGGTCGTCACTCCAGCCCACGCGGCGTTCACCCTGAAGCCCGACGATCAGCCCAGCATCGCGTTCCACCTGGACCTCCAGGCGAGGAGGCTGACGGTCGAGGTGATCGACAGCGGCGGCAAGACCCTGGGTCGCGCCGCTGACATCGACTTCGTCGGGCGCAACTCCACGAGCACCGGATTCTTCACGGTCGCGTGGGACGGCACCTTCATGCCCGGCCAGAACGGGAAGGCGGTGAAGGTCGCACCGAACGGCGCGTACACCCTGAAGCTGTCGGTGGAGAAGCCGCTCGCGGAGAAGAACAACCCGGCGCACGTCGAGTCCTTCACGTCGCCGAGCTTCCGCATCGCACGGCCGTAGCACGGAGGTCGACCTCGGCGGCAGGCGCGTCCGGTGCCTGCCGCCGATTCGAACGACCGCACACCGGAGCCGGCGGTTCAACCGATTGAGCCGCCGGTTCGAGCACGGGGCTGCTACTTCGTGACCTGGATGGCTCCCCGATCGATTTTGCCCGGCGGCCTCGGGTTCCCAAAGAAGTCATCGGAAGGCGCCAGCGTGCTCGTCGCCGAACCCAACGCCGGCGAGCCCGCGCCCGGGGCGAAGTTCCCGTTGGCGGGATCGACGAGCAGCGCCTTGACGGCCATGTCGTCCTTTCCTTTGAACGGCACCTTGGCGGCGTCCCACAAGTTGTGGTCGTAGCGGTTGCCGTCGTCGATGGCCACCGGCTTGCCATTGAGGTTCACGACGAGGTTGTTGACCATGTTCACCGCGTCGGATTGCAACGCGTCGATCTGCCCGGAGGACACGAACTCGGAGTCGGAGAGCATGTCGTTCCAGGACGTGTTGTTGACGACGTCGACGCGCTCGGAGCGGTAGAGGTGGATGCCGCGACCGCCGTTGTCGTGCACGACGTTGTTCGCGATGAACGTGCGCCCGGTGTACGGAACGCCCTGCACGTCGCGGATTCCCAGCGCGCGCTGCGTGTGCTTCGAATTGTCGACGATGATCCCGTTCCCGTCGTAGATCCCCGGCGGCACGTCGCCCTTGAACGGGACGTTGTTGCGATTTCCCCAGGAGAGGTTCCCGACGATGAAGTTCTTGTAACCGTTCTTCGTCGTGCTCCCCGGCGCGTCGGTGAGATGGTAGAGGCCGATGCCGCTGGTGCCGAAGACCGTCCACCACGAATTGTCGTAGATGCGGTTGTGCTCGATGGTGATGGCGTCGCCGACGTTCACCTCGATGCCCGCGGCAGTGCAGTCGTGCAAGGTCGAGTTGCGGATGACGATGTCGTGCGGGATGGCCGGATGCACGTCCGCGTACCCGACACCGTCGACGTAGATGCAGTTGTGATTCAACCACGCCTGCGTGCCGTCGTTTGTGGCCGCTTCCGCCGCGGTGATCGATGCGCGCTGGCCCACCACTTCGAACCCGTCGATCACGACGTAGGCGACGCCGAAGAGATGGATGCCGGCCCAGGCGCCGCTTCCCCGCGGAATCTGGATCAGCGGGCGATGTCCGTCGGCCGCCTTGAAGGTGATCCACGCATCCGGAGTGCCCGACGTCGAGATGGTGAGCGGGTTTTCGGTCCCGTTGCTGGTGTACGTTCCGTTCATCACCAGGACCGTCCACCCCGGCTTCACCGCGCTCGCGGCGCGCTTGAGCGTCTTGAACGGGGCCTGCGCGGTGCGGCCATGATTGCTGTCCGCACCGGCATTCGCGTCCACATAGAAGATCGTCGTATTCGGCAGATTTTCCGAGGGAGCGGTTTCGCTCGACCCCGGTGCACAGCCGAACAGCAGGACGCTCGCCAGTACCGCGAGCAAACGTGTCGCGCCCTTCCGCGCGAAT
>Ga0114129_10007422_pt1 | contig 15608 bp, 11 predicted proteins | sample RhiMetdeltSRZDD1_FD_80071 | JGI IMG/M metagenome (GOLD analysis project Ga0114129, IMG submission 80071) | Populus rhizosphere microbial communities from Tennessee, USA - Rhizosphere MetaG P. deltoides SRZDD1 (version 2) (version 2) | ecosystem: Host-associated > Plants > Roots > Rhizosphere >... | reverse complement strand
TCCACCACGTGTTTCCGCGCTTGCGAAGTGACATTCGTTCTCCTTTCCCGGAGTCACTCGCAACGCTTGCCGAGACGGAGAGTAGAGCGAGCGCAGATAGTCGGCAAGATCGGCCTCGATGAAGACCCAGCGCTTGCCCGGCTTGGCGGCAGGCACCAGGCCGAGGCGAGCCCTGCGGCGCACTTCCTCCGGATGCATCCGAAGAAAGGCGGCAGCTTCATGCAGTCCGAGAGACTTCATGTTGCCGGGATCCCGACAATCGAATAGTCGCGAAAACGCAAGTCGCTGAAGAAACGTGCGTTTCGAATGTTTCCCCCCGTATTACTGGACGGGGGGAAGAGGCACGTGCCGGGCCGTCCGGCCGCTTCGCCGTCCGGCCGTCCCGGCCGTGAGCTTTCCTCCCATCCAGAAGACGGAGGAAGGCGGTACGGCGCCGCGAGGTAACACAATCGAAGACGCGCTGCGACATAGCGACTCCACGACTCCACAAAGTTGACCGTGAAGTCACAAGGCGGCGCGTAAGCACTGACCAACGATTGCCTCTGCCGGCAGTCCCACGCGACTGCGCCGCCGGCAGCCCTGGCTGCGGCCCTCCCGTGAACCGGGACCGCTATTCGGGCGTTAAGAAGAGCACCTAGTGACGAGGTGTATATTTATACAGTTCTCGCGGCGCCGTCAACCCATACAAGAGTTTTAGCTTTTAAGCTACAATGCAGTTCGAGATCCGCCGCTATGTCAACGCCGCGGGCGCCGATGTGTTCGGCGAATGGTTCGCCGCACTTGCGGATCGACAGGCGCAGGTACGCATTCGAGCACGCCTCGACAGAATCAGCCGCGGGTTGTTCGGCGACTGCGAGCCGGTAGGCGAGGGCGTATGGGAGCTGCGGGTGGATTGGGGTCCTGGCTACCGCGTGTACTACGCGCGTGCCGGCCAGGCGATCCTCCTGCTTCTCTGCGGCGGCGACAAGCGCAAGCAGCAGGCAGACATTAATCGAGCAAAGGATTACTGGAATGACTTCAAAGAAAGGACGAGGCCGAAAGGCTAGGGTTCCGGCGAGCGTGCCTGACCGGCCGCACCTCCTGGAATGGCTCAAGGACGCCGAGAACGCGGCCGGCTACGTAGAGGCGGCCATTGAGCTAGGCGATCCGGCCGGCGTTCTTCAGGCGCTGCGCAACGTCGCCGAGGCACGCGGCGGCCTCGCCCGAATAGCGGAAAAAACTGGATTGAATCGGGAAACGCTATACCGGACGCTGTCCAAGCGCGGCAATCCGGAGTTGAAGAGCCTTACCGCGATTCTTGAGGCGACTGGCTTGCGGCTCAGCGTTATAGCGCGGAAAGCTGCATGAGGCGAAACTTGGGCAGATCAAGCAAACGAAAATTCGCCGCGGCACATCCTGGCGTGGTGCTGCTGGAGGATTTTCTCAAAGGGAAGAATATCAGCCAACACCGGCTGGCCAAGGGGATAGGCGTACCGCCGCGGCGGATTAACGAGATCGTTCAAGGAAAACGCGGGATTACTGCTGACACCGCTCTGCGGCTCGGCAAGTTTTTCGGCATGGAACCGCAGTTCTGGATGAACCTGCAATTGCACTACGATTTGGAGGTCGCGAAGGCTGCTAGTGCCGGCAAGCTTGCCCGGGACGTGGAAGTATTGAGCGCAGCCTGACAGTCCGGGTCGCCCCGGGTACGCTTGCAAGTTTGTTGCCGATCGCTGCAATGTCTGACGTTACCAACGTACAACTAAATCCGCCGAGTAACTGGCAGGACTTCGAGCGTTTATGTCACGGGCTTTGGAAGGAAATTTGGGGTGACTCAAATACCCAGCGGCATGGCCGTACGGGACAGCCACAGGCAGGCGTCGATGTATTTGGTCGACCAAAGGGCCAGTCTAGATATGCGGGTGTCCAGTGTAAGGGGAAGGACGCTCGATACGGTGGGCAAGTAACGGAAGATGAACTGAGGGAAGAAGTAAACAAAGCCAAAAGCTTTCAGCCGCCGTTGCGTGAATTCATCCTAGCAACTACCGCGAACACGGACGCTGGCATTCAAGAGTTGGCTCGGAAGCTCACATTGGAGCACGAGTCAACGGGCCTCTTCGAGGTTGTAGTCATGAGCTGGCCCGAAATAGAAAGCCGCTTAGCTCAATACCCCGGCGTCGTCGACGTATACCTACCTCACCAAGGTGACGCGGGGAAGAAAGCTCTAAACGCTGTAATCCAGCTGGCTCAATCGCAAGGTGAAATGAAAGAGGAGCTATCGTCCAAAGGCGACGAAGTACTCAGCCGTCTTGATGCTCTTCACGAGAACATTCGCACACTTACTACCGGTCAAGGCACCGCCATCCTTGACCAAGAATTGGGGGCGGAACTCGATCATTGCAGAGATCTCCTCCAAGACAACCAGGCCGAACTGGCATTACAACTGCTCGAGAAACTTCGAACTCGCACTTGGTCGGCAGCCAATGCGGCCATCCGATTCCGCATACTAGCCAACATCGGGTCAGCCAAGCTTATGCTGAGTCGAGAGGGAGAGGCAGCCCAAGACTTCTTAGACGCGTTCGCATGTGATTCGTCGTCAGACAAGGCGCACGCAAATCGAATACTTGCATTCCTACTAAAGAATGACCTAGACGCAGCAGACCGGGTTTCGAACGACGCAGTCCGAGCGTTCCCGAAGAGTGCCCTCGTTTGGGCTAGAAAAGTTCAAGTGATTGGCGCCCGCGATGAACAGTTTGAACCTACGAAGACTGTACCGCCAGATGTGCCAGATCACGAAGAGCTGTTTCATGCCATTGGTTTCGTGCTTGGGAAGAGAAGCAGATTTGCCGAAGCTGAAACGTGGATGCGTCGAGCGCTGGCACTTAAGCCAGACTCCGGTGAAATACAGATGGCTCTGGGTGACTGCCTCGCGGAGAAAGTGTCCCAGGGCGGGAAGCTATACATCGGCGCTCCACTCTCCACAACCGAACGCAAGGACCTAGAGGAGGCAATTGAACTGCTGGAAGGAGCTCTGGAGAAGCTAGCCTCGGCTCGGCGCAAACAATCAATTGCTCAATGCGCAGCGAATTTGAGCACGATACTTATGGTGCTGAGTGAACCACAGCGCGCGCTCGAAGCTGCCGAAAAAGGCTTGAAGTACCACCCGTCCGACGCGAACTTGCTTCGCCAGAAAATTCGCCTGCAACTTGGCATGGGGAAACCTGACGAAGCCGAGGAGACATTTGCTCAGCTATCGCCGGCGGATGCCGAGGCACAACCGCTCTTTTACGCGGAATTTCAAAAGAGAGCCGGAAATCCGAGTGGTGCACTAGACCACGTGGAGCGGTACATCAAGTCTCAGCCTGACTCAGAAGAAGGTCGAGTGGCGAAATGCGCGTTCGTCCAAGAGTGCATGGAGCAACCTGGAAATTATGAGGACAAAAAGCGGCGCATTCTTGCTGTCTTGAGCCTCGGCAAACCTGAATATCGAAGTGAATTGATTTTTGCCGAGAAAGCGCACGAAAACGATGATAGTGAGGGCGCTGATAAGGCGTTGGCTCGCGCTCGCAGTTCGATAGAAAAAGTGAACGATAGCCGGGCATGGATCTCTTTGGGCGACACGCTCGTGGCTTTGGATAGGTCCGACGAGGCTATTGCGCTCTATCGTCGCTATTGCACGCCGCTGAACGACGGCCCAAGTCTGCGTAGGTACGTCGGGACCTTGATGTCACTGGATCGTCGTCGGGAACTGACCGAGTTGCTTGCCAAGATTCCAGAGTCAATTCTAAACAAAAGATTTTATCTCCGCGTGCTCGGAGAGTTCGCGTATCAGACGGGTGATCTTCAATCATCGCTTCAGCATTTTGAGAAACTCCTTAGAACTGCGCCGCACGACTTTCAAAGTCGTGCTAGGTGGGCGGAAATCCAACTTGCATTCCGGAATGGCCAAGCTGTTGAAGAGTATTTGGCTGTTCAGAAAAGGACAGAACATCAACTGGAGCCGCAGGACGCTCTAGAGGTGTGCCGTATCTATCGGGCAGTCGGCAAACCGCTCGAAGCTTTGCGCCTTATCTATGAAACGCGAAGGAAGTACCCCAACTCAGAGCCCATCAACATAGCCCTTATGTCGATGCTGCTAGCTAATCGAGATATCGATCTTCCTAACGATCCCAAACTCCCTGTCGGAACCGATACGGCATTCTCCGTTCAGCATGGCGGGCGAGAATCGATTTTCATCTTGGAAAATCGGGCGATTCACGAATTGCGCGACCATGAAATTCGACCCGACCATCAATTAGCGGTGAGAGCAATGAGCAGACAGGCAGGGGACCAAATACTCCTCTCGGAGAGCGCCTACTCGCGTGAGGAAGGCACGATTCTTTGGGTGAAGCACAAGTACGTGCACGCGCTTCACGAGACGATGGAGACACTTGAAGCACGTTTCCCACATCAGAAAGCATTTTTCAGAGTTCCGATCGAAAAGAAAGACGATCAACTGGAACTTGCGCCGATTCTCAAGGCTCTTGATGCCCGAGCCGAACACACGCAAGAGCTAGCCAAGCTCTACACGGAAAAACACCTCCCGCTTTGCGCTGTGGCAAGAGCATCTCGAACCAATATCTTGGATCTGTGGCGCGGGTTCATAACCGACACGGAGATGACCATAGCAGTTTGTCTTGGAACAGAAGAGGAACGTAAGCGCGCGTTCGACCTCATCCAGGGCAGAGCACACGGATTCGTTCTTGAACCCATTTCGCTATACCTCTTGCATAGTCTTGGGTTGCTGCCAGTTCTCGAAAAGGTCTATGGCCGTCTCGCGGTGACTAAAGCAACCCTAGATACATATCAAGATCTCATTCAGGAACGTCAGCTTCACAAAGACGGCTATCTGAGTTTGGCCAAGGTTGAAGGCAAGTATGTACGTCAGGAGATCACTGCGGAAGACATTGCTTCAAACACTAGGCAATTGCAGGGAATACTTGACAGGGCGGTGGCCAACTGTGACCTTATTCCTGCCGTCCCTAAGCAAGACCTTCAAGAAACTGATCCCAAGGCGGCTAGAGAAGTCTTAGGAGACGCGTTTTTCGATACGCTTTTAGCCGCGAATGGTTCGGCGAGGATCCTCTTGTCCGATGACCAGCATCTGCGCGCGCTTGCCAGCCAATCTTTTGGCGTTGACGCGGTTTGGACTCAACCGTTGCTTATGGAGTTGCGTGCAAAAGGTGAGCTGACACCCGAAGCTTATGTAGAAGCTCTTGCCGTCCTGATTCAGTCTAAATATAGCTTCTCTTCCGTGAATGCGGCCGACATGATTGTTGCCGCAAGAATTGACAACTGGAACGCCGGTCCTAAGTTCCAGCTTCTCGCGTCAACTCTATCTGCTCGTAGTGTGCAGCTTTCATCGCTGATCACTTTGAGCGTTGAGTTTCTGAGATCCATTTGGCAAATGGTGCCGTCAACCATTTCTAGCTCTGCTGCGCGGAAGCTAACTTTCGCATTGTTAGAGCACATCGCACCCCATAAGTCAGAGCATGTCGACGCGTTTTACTCTGGAGTGATGAAATTGGTGCCTCAAGAGGCGGGAATTGCAATTCATGACTGGTACGAAGCTCACTTGGTGATGCGACCTGGCACTCGGTGATTGCTCCGCGATCTGGCAGGGATCGTCGAAAGTAAAACGTGACCAAAACGTGACCTTAGTCCCGAGCGGCAACTAGTATCGGACCTGGCGGATAGACATCAAGATCTAAGCTATTGGCGTCGTTCAAAAGGGGAACGCTGTGGCGCAAGGCAAGACAAGTTCGTCTGAGCAGGTTCTGCTCCGTTGGAGCGACTATGTTCCCTCTTCTGACGTACAAGACCCTCTTGGATTGGCCCTTCGGGGCTCTGCTCGCCTGGGGAGTAGCCTGCTTTATTGCATTACATCGATTACACCGCGAGCGCGATACTTCGCTTTCTTACCCTGGGCGATTCTTGACCACCAACGTCGGGAACGAGACCGCGCGCATGCGCTAGCGCTCCATGATGCAATTGTACTTAGAGAACAAGCGCTCACACTAGGCTGCATCGCACACCACGATGGACACCCGTGTGCCGGCGGCGCGTTAGTAGGCACACGTGGCGCGCAGCGATGGTATGCCGTCAATCGCGAAACTGTGAACCTTCGAAAGGTGCGTTTCGCAAAAAACCCGGCACTTTCGGCTTACTTCAATTCACTCGTGAACCTAGGATTTTTCGTAACCGAAACAGAAGCGATCGAAACGGAAGAGATTCGCGATGAGGAAGAGCTTACTTTTGACGACATTGAGCTTTCTGAATTAGGCATTCGCCTTGCTGAAGCCTACGATTCGAGTGTCAGCAGGTTAGCCGCAACGCGAGAACTGGCATCAACCAGGAGGGTTTGTACGATCAATCATCTCGCGGAGTTCGGTAAGAGAGGTGGCCTTTGCGAACTGCTACGAAATGACGCTGCAGACCGGGATCTACTACAACAGATTTTCTTTAATCAGCTTTCCGACAAGGGGCCATCACACCAGGTGCGGCGATTGTCCCTTCTCCTTATCCTGGAACTTTGTCGTGTTCTTGGACGCAAAGGGGTGTCGTTAGACGAACCGGCTTTTGGCGACGCCGTGTATTTTGGAATCCTCCGAGATAGCGCTACGCAACGTGCACTCACTCTACCACCGCAGCTTCGCGACATTGCTACGCGCTGGCGGATGTTCTATTTCCACCACTATATGAGCGTTGCGTTGGAGGGGATGTTCGCTTGGAGCATCGCACAACTTGAACCGCAGGGCCTGACTGGCGCGACGGTCGCAGAACTTGTTGATCGGCTCGACGATCGGTCGCTAGGCCGCGAGTTACCGCAGATCTTCGGCTTAGCACTCACAGGTAAGTTCGCACTGACCAGTCCGGCGGAGTTTTTTGGAGCTTTCGATATTGATTCGCGCGAGCTCGATGAGCGTGTCAGCTTGGCGCTTGATCGTGCAGTTACACCAAATACCCTCGTGGCAGAGAACGCACAAGAGCATCTGATTCGGAGCAACGCATATCTAACTTCGCCGATCGGATTGGCTGTGCCCCTTGTGCTACTGGCACTGACATTGGGGCGGTATCGCCGATGGGAGACTTCAAACTTCGGGCGCTGGTTAGCCAACCACGTGTCTGACCCCTATCTCGACCTCCTTCCACCACTGGTCTCCTTAGGCTTGTCTCAGAGGTTTGGAAATTGGTGGTCGTCTTCCTGGCGAGATCTCGCTAGTCATGTTCTCACACGCTTTGTGATTCGCCAACACCTTACGATGTCCTATGAGAAAAGCTCAACCGGAGACCGCTGCCTAATCCAGGACGACGGTCAACGGATTGTGACAACGGGGGTCTTTGACAAAGTCGGAATGGGCAACGTGAGGTTTCATAGCGCACGACAAGTACTGATCGATATCGGACTCGTAGAATCAAGTCCGGAAGGGATCTATACCCTCACAGCGGCTGGCGCCCGACTCCTTAAGCAAGAGTTGGCGAAGACTGGCCCTAATGAAGTTCATTGATTTCGGAGACTTCCTAAATGGTGAGCCAGCCACCTTGGCTCTCCTTTCTACGTATCAGTTTGATCCCGACTACTTCGAGCGACGTTTGCTGACAAGCCCACTGCTTCAAAGGGCTCGAAGGATCGCGGTCCTCATGGACGAGCGCCAATGGTTCCGCTTACTACAGCAAGACTATCCGGCGCGACTGCTGAATCGTCGATATCTGTTGGTTCCCGTCAAGCGGGCGGGGGGCGTGTTTCATCCGAAGCTAAGTCTCTTTGTAACTCCGAGCTCCACGCATGTCTTGTGTGGCAGCAATAACCTCACTCGGGCTGGCTGTTCCAGAAACTTAGAAATTCTTAACTCTGTTGTTTCTCAGCCCGACCAGCGCAATGAAGCATGTTGGCTTGCACAAGAAGCTTTCGCATTTTTCCGGCGAACTTGCGCAGACGCGCAGGAAACCATCGCTCCAATCTTGCGTGGATGGCTTGACGATCTAGCTTTGTCTGAGCGATGGATTATTTCAGACGTACCGCTCGAAAATCGCCGTAGAGTAAGACTCATACACACATACGACGGCTCAATCTGGCAAAGGATCAGCGGCTGGCTTCAGTCTCCACCGAAGCGCCTGATGGTCGTTTCGCCTTTCTATGACTCCGACGGAGAGTTGTTGACAAGGGCCGCTAAGCAGTGGCCAAGGTGCAAGATCGAACTAGTGGTCCAACAGCACACAACAACTCTTAGCCCGATGCCACTGCTTACGCTGAGGAGGCAAATAAGTCTGGCAGAACTCCGCAACTCGTCGCGCCGACTTCACGCAAAGGTAATCGCTTGGCAGTCAGGAGAAGGAACCGCGTGTCTCGCTGGAAGCGCAAATTTCACTAGCGCTGCACTGGATGGGCGCAATGTTGAGACGTGCCTACTAATTGAAGATGCAGCCTCAGATATAGAAAAGCTCTTCGACCGGGGGTTAGATAAGCGGCCGATCAAATTCGATGACTTCGTGCCCGGCACAGAGACCGAACCGGAACCCGATGCGGAGATAGGGATCGGCCCTCGCCTAAACGCTGCTGTGCTAGGAGCCAATGGTGTGCTTCGCGTTGCCTATCAGCATGGCTTATCGCCAAGTCCCATTACATTGCGAGTTGGCATCCGTGCTCCTGGTGAGAACCATCCTCGCGTACTGCTCAATGTGCCCATTAGCGCTCGATCGGCAGTAGTTGATCTCCCAGAAGCCGCTCTCGCGGACAGCCCCAGCGTTTTGCTGGCATCCCTAATCGCAGAGACGGCAGCAAAGCGACTGGACAGTGTCGCGATTTGGGTGGTTCAAGAGGCTCGGTTGACGTATGAGCCGGTAACCGGCAAATCGTCGACAGGTGGTCAGCAAATTGAGGAAACTGGAGAAGGCCTCGCTGAATACATAGAAGAGCTTGGCAAGACAGAAGGGATTGCGGCTGTTATCGAATACCTTAAACGTCTAAGCATTAGGTACAACGATGGGGGTAGCGGTCAATTTCGAGGTCGCCCTTTTGTACTACGTGTGCGCGATCCATTTCGTCCTGACATTCCTCCTGATTGGCTGCTAAAGCCGAGCCCGGATGGACTCTCGCTAGCCGACGCGATCTACGAATTCGCAGATCGCCATGAGCATAAAAGGCTAAGGAGGCATGCTAGCCGTGGAAACATCAATGGTATTGAAAATTTTCTCGATATCTTGGTAGCTGTCGTCCGCTTGCTTTACGTCTATCACATGCGCGGCGTAGTTCCGCGTGGGCACATTCTTGGAAGGTTATACAAGTACTTGAGAATTGCTACAGTTGGGATTGCGGATTCAGCGGACCATAGCGACGGTTACTTGATCTCGGTGAGCGAAAATCTAGGTCGCGACTCTTCGCTCCTTTGCCAGATAGCGAGAGACACACAGTTTCTGTCTCACCTCTGGGCGATCCTGTTACTAGCCTTAGAGATGCGGCAATCAGTCGACAAGCAAGCTACTTCTAAGAGGCTCAGCAAATATCTTCCTAGCTACGTCGCGATGCTGCAGGAGGTGCGTCGCAGCTTGTCGTTGCATTCACCGACCGAGGAATCGATCTCTAAAATCTTAAGTGACTATGGTGCGCTCACTGACCCGAGGCGGCGTTACCTCTCCTTTGATTTTCGGCCTTAGGAAGGTAATGAGCATAACGAAAACGTGACTTTGCCACGGACGTTGACGTGTTTCGGTAGCCAACCGTAGAACAACAAGTTCAAGTCATAATCCGTTGGTGCCCTGCCCAAAGTCAGGAGAACAGATGCGAAATCTGCCTAAACGTTGTGACGGCTTTGCGCCGTAAGGCGGTGCGCTGACGAACAGGTCAAGTGGCTAAGCGCGACGAGCAAATGCTTGTGCACAGGCAAGCAAGGTATTGAAGCCCGCTATGTGAGCGTCCGCGTAGCCTACTATCTCATTGTCCGCGTCTTCTCCGAACTCGTCCGCTGAGTAAGGGTGGATGACAGGAATCTGGCCATGAGTAAATCGGCTGCGAAGTTTGTACAGCGGGCGCAGCGACTGCTCAAGCATGCTCGATTGAGCAGCGTTTGCACCTAACAATTTGCACACCTCGCCGTGCACTTGGCGAAAAATATCGCGCGGAGCGGGACGAAATAGCGCTTCCAGCGTGTACCAGAGCCAAACTGCGCTGTGAGGACTCGCATTCATGCCCGCGACCTGCAGCAAAGCGACGGCAACGCGTTCTAGACGAGAACGCGCAACGTGGACAAAGCGTTTCTCGAGCGGTGCTAGCCATTTGAAGCATTGCTGTAGGGGTACAGCGCCGACAGGAGGTCCCCGGCCGTCGAGCGACGCATGCCACGCCCACTCAAAGTCATAGGCCTCAAGATAGATTCGAACTTCACTGCCTTCCCCGCGCGATCGTAGATTGCAGCATCCTGGAGCGGATAAGTTCATCGCAAGAAACACGTTCGCAATGTGGTACCGCAGGAACACGGCGCAGTCCAACTCGTTCGTGGGCGCGTCTGCGCTCGTGACTGTGACCGTGGCTGGTACCAGGACATCTCGATGAAGGCGCTCGGTCCAATCGCTGGAAAGTGGACCATCCTCTCGCCGCTTCAAAGCTTCGACTTCTTCAATCTTGCGGCGCGCGAACGCAGACCAATCCATTTCTATTCTTACCTCATAGTCAGCATGCGCGTAGGTGCGTTTTGAGGCGTATTGCGCTGCGTCCCTCCAAGCTACTTGGTACGCGGGCAGGATCACATCATCATGATGGTCGGATGATCGGTCGGACGGTTCGAAGCGAATCTGAGCGGACTGTTGGACTGTTCTCACTGGATCATTCGCCTAGGGCCGCTTGTTTTAAAGGCCTTGGTTTCGCCTTGGGCACATGCGTGGCGATCTAGTCGATCACTTTCTTGACGCGCACCGATAGTTCGTACTCGTACAGTGAGACTCCAGCGACTCGAGAGCACGCTAGGCGAAGATCATCGGAAATCTCACGCGCGATGATGATTCCTCTCACGCTCTGGCCGGGCTCGGCGTGATTCTTCTCGATCCAGCCCATATAGCGTAGGAGTTGTCCTACTACACGATCGTAACCTCGAGAGACTTTTAGCTCCACAACGACAAGATTCTTTTGCTCGTCGAGCGCCAGAATATCGATGAAACGCCCACCGGCCGGGAATTCAATGCCTGTGATTCCCTCTTCCTGGTATAGGTGCAGCGACGGCTCTATGAGATAAGGGTTCTTGGCCAGAAAATCGCGGAGATCACTTTCATAAGCGAATTCACTCGGCCCAGCGGAGTCCTCTTCGGCTGGGACCGCCGGCTGCGTTGAAGTTTGGGCGTCAGACTTGGAATGAATCGGAGCTGGATCGTTGCTGGGGTCGTAGCGTCGAAAGTTGCTGCCGTCCAACTGAAACAAGAGATCTTCGTCGGACTTGGCGTTGTAGTGCAGACGGCTTGGCGCGTTCGTCGAAAATCGAATCAGGTGCGCCGCAATGGTCCCCTCCTTGATTTTCGGATAGTGCGCAGCAAACCAGTCGATGGCCTGTTCCTTGGAGAACTGCTTCCCGGTATGGGGTGCTAGGGCTGCCACCATTTCGTGCACCAACAACCGAACGGGCTTGTCGTAGATCGCCATAAATCCGCCCCCTGATCGTTCGTTCTTTGTCCCGAATTTCGAGTGCGCAGCGAGGATAGTATGGCAAGGCCTAGGTCAAAGGGCGACAAATCAAGCTGTGCCACCAGGCTCGCGCCCTGAGCCAGTACCGGGCGTATGTTGCGCGTCAGGCGCCGAAGAAATGGAGGCACAACGATGCGATACCTTTGGGCATTCATCAAGGGCGCTTGGTACGGTCTCGCCCTTATCGTGCTCCTTTACTGGCTGGCGAGAAAGCTGCTGCTTTAGCTCGAACGTCCTTCGTCGAGCCGGAAGAAGTCGAGTCGTGGAGGGATTCCGATGAAATTTCTTGAATTGATCTGGGCTTTCTTGAAAGGGATCGGCTACGGACTTGTGATCATCTCCGTCCTCATAGGCCTGAGCCGCATGCTCGCCAAATGGTGAAGCATCCAGAAGAGGGGCCTGACAACAGACTTCCAATCTGCGTCCAAATTCTGTGACGGATTTGTGCCGTGAATGTGCTTTGAAGAGCCTGTTTGTGCCTGACTGTCAAAAACCGGCAAGCGCTGCGAGCTTGATAACATTACGTTAATCGCTGGAGAGTTTTGGAATCGGTTTCCCTAGTGCGCCTCGAAATCTGTTGTGCCCTCCGGGGCACCGGGGGTTCGAATCCCTCTCTCTGCCAGACTTAATTGATACACAGCAGATTTGTAGGTTTGGCTCTCCCAGGGCGCTGTCAGCCCCGATATGCAAATATTGGAGTTCTCAGCCGGGCGCCAGCCTGCAGGTTGAGGAAGGCCATCACATAGAGTGCTCGAGTTGTCCCATTGCGAGTTCTTCCAAGACTCAGTGGAAGTTTACGAAGTACCACGCCTCCCAATCCGTTGACAACGGAAGGTAAACACGCATAGCAACAGCTATAAGGCCTGGGTCAAAACAATCAAAAGTAAAGTCCGGGACGTTTTGAGAGTGCGGATTGTCGGTGACCGTGAATCGCAGCAGCCGATTCTCAGTACGGAAATGGCGCGCCGACTCAAACTCTGCCTTTAATTTAGACGCGAATATGTCTTGCGTGGTCGCATCCTTCGCCCAGAATCTTCTGTGCTCGTCATTTGCGGAATCTAGTTCATTTGACGCCGTAAGTTGAGCATGCCACTCGTACTCAAGTGGCCGTCCGTTGACGAGATTGAGCGTACTCAAGGATTGGGCATTTTGGTGCTTGCTAGCGAAGTCGGCCAATGAAGGAACCATCACCTCTCTCGAGTCTAGCGACCCCAGAGTTTGCCTGGCGCGACGTGACACCCAACCATTGTTTCTAGAGACATGCACGGTGCCGGGTGTCGTATGCGCGCGGAGCATCTTTACTAGCTGAATCCCGACAAATGTTTCAGTGCCCTTGCGCTCCAGATCATAGTGTGCGACCAGGGCTGCACAAACGCGGCGCCTGGAGTGACTGGCAGTCTCATCCCGGGGCAGTACGAGAAGTCTCTTCGCGGCAGCGCTGCTTTGTACCTTCTCGACAACGATCCCGACACTACCCAGCGGATACTTGCTAAGAAACCTATCTCGGTAGACGGTTTGCGCCTCTGCGGCCGTCATGGTCAGGCCAGCTACGATCGCTAGCTCTGCGGCGAACCTTCTTAGCGTGCTCATGCCATAGCCCTTTCGCTCCTAAGCTAATCTGTCTTCGGCTTAATGAAAATTGGCACAAGAAAGGTGAATAGGAGCAAGACAAGCGATCCAATCAGACGTTCATGAGTTGGATAGTCGGTGATTTTCGGTAATGCGTCATAGTTGACATTGAAGATCCAAACGACAAAAGCGAGCACCGCCACAAGGTGTTGTGACCAGAGCGTGACGAAATACAACTTGACGAGCACAATGGGGATCACAACAATCCCAATCACGACTGCAGTACCCAACAAGTAGTAGCCTTTCGTGTCGTCCTCTAAGTCGGCGGTCACAATGACGCTGGATAGCGCCAAGAAGAGAGCGATAGCCTCACTTGGAATCAGCTTGACGATCTTGTCCACGTAGGTGTCGTCCGCCTTAATAGTCTTGGCACTCATGATTGAATCCCCCAGTTCACCGAACTATGTGGGCCTAGCTCATTCTTGTGTCCGACCAGCATCAGGGTGCGCCGAGTGACATCTGGCGCATCAAGACGGCATCTTTGGCCTTGGCATCAGGAAGCCAACAGGGTGGATGACCTTGGTGAAGGGGTGCTTTTCGTTTTCGACATGCCAGTTGGCCCAGTAGCGATCGTCGGGATCTGGTTCTAGCGAGAGCCAATTGCGTGCGCCGATAAAGTGAGACCGCGTTCCTGGCAGTTCGATGAGCTCCGAAACGATGCCACGCTCGTCATTCATGTTCCTGCCGGCAAACTGCTCTAGAAAGAAAAGCACCACCCCCGGAGGGGCGGGATGGACGATGCCCGAGGACGTCAGTTGATTGATGATGCGCGCGCTCGCATCGCCCCCGTCGCGTTCAGAGCAGATCGTCCCGACAGCCCCCACGTGGACGTCGCCGGAAAGCAAAGTGACTCGGCAGTTTTTTGTTGTGGCGAAGCTGAGCAATCGATGAATCAATCGAAGGCGCTCCTGCCGATGAGGAACGCTTGTCCAATGGTCTCGTAGATCGTCCTCAAGCTCCTGATATCCAGGAAAGATACCGAGCGCGTTTTCGAGCATCGCAAAGTCGGGATGCACGACTGGGATGCTACTCATGAGGAAAAGATGTTTCACTCCTCCTGGCATTGCTGAATTGGGCAGCGCGTCTAGCCAGTCAAAGATCGCTTTCCACGATTTCGGACTCAACACTTGTGTGAGAGTCCGCTCGCTGCGCATATCCGGCGCAAGGATTGCGGTCGAGCCGATTCGACAGCCGAAGCTAAAACAATCCTGCCCGGCAATAGCGAGTGGATGCGGTTCAGTCGGGCGAGACTGCTGCTGATATAGGGCGAAACTTTCGCGCGCGTTCGGAAATATTTCCTTGTAGACCTCGCATTCCTGCAACTCGGTGGGATAGCTGCCCCAACCGTCAAGGATGTCATGGTCATCCCATATCATCAGCGTTGGTATTGTCGCGAACGCCTGCGCAACCTCCTTCTGGGACCAACGCCTTAAATACAGCGAACGGTAGTACTCCGCAATTTGTCTTTTCATCGCTGCCGATGGCGTTCGCTTTATGCGCTCGTCAGCGGGAAGAGCCACCCAGTTGCCTAGTGTGCTGAGTTCCTCCCACATTGAGTCAAAGTAGACCTGGTCTCCTCCCATTAGCAGCAGGTGGAACGAAGCTTTCTCGTGCGCTCGATTCACCTCTTTCCAAAGCGCGTTGGGAACCTTGGTCCCTTTAAGGAGCTTCAGGCTGGAAAAACCGTTGCACGAGGCGTAGATGGCCCTGGGATTCGCGTCTTTGGCAGGTACGGCAAACGCCCATTCGACCCCTTCGAGGCCGTAACGCACCGTCCTTTCAGTCGCTTCTTGACGCACGTTGCAGTCATAGCGCCACAGCGTTATGTCATCCCTCGCTGCCTTGAATCTAGCAAGCTCGTTGGCGGTCACCGAGCGCGACTCGCCATTCGCGGAAACGCTTATTGCTGGTACAGAACTGCTGTCGGTCGCAACAAGGATGCTTACCTTCCAGGCACCTCCTTCGCTTCCACGGAAATTGAGGATCGGTCCCACCTTGATCGTCATGGACTCTTCCCGCTCTCGCTTGAAGTGCCAGCGGCTATGCGCCGGCGTTCGGTCTCGATAACGCCGCTACGCTTCGATGTGGTCAGCACGATTTTGCGAAGCTCGTTTTGTCGTTCGGCCACGGGCGATCTTCGCGGTCGTAGAAGTCGAACCTGCTCATGTCGGCACCAAAACGGCGCACCGCGCCTGCTGGACCATACGCACGGACCCCCCTGAAGGATTGGCAGTGCTCTGGAACTACGACGCCCGAACGGAGTGTCGGACTTACGTCAAACGCGCAGCTGCAC
>Ga0114129_10007421_pt1 | contig 15609 bp, 13 predicted proteins | sample RhiMetdeltSRZDD1_FD_80071 | JGI IMG/M metagenome (GOLD analysis project Ga0114129, IMG submission 80071) | Populus rhizosphere microbial communities from Tennessee, USA - Rhizosphere MetaG P. deltoides SRZDD1 (version 2) (version 2) | ecosystem: Host-associated > Plants > Roots > Rhizosphere >... | reverse complement strand
TCCGACCCGGCGCTGCCATCGGAGAGGACCAAGGAGGCTGAGGACCTGGCGCTTCGCAAAGCCTTTACTGCGCATGCAGGCCCCACACTGTGGGCAGCAGGGCCACGACGTCGGACGACGGGCACGTTCGGCCAGGACCGCTTCGACGAGGTGACTGGTGAGGACACGCGCCAAGGACCAGGCCGCCAGGATCAACTTGGGGAGGGTGTGGGCTTCTTCAATCGTGCAGAGCCAGCGTTGCACGCAGGGATCATCATCGCGTATGCTGTCGCTGAGGCATAGCATCGGGCATCGGTCTCCTTTTGGAACAAGACAAGGGGGTTCCAAAAGCGTACCGTATGTCTGCTGCTATGCCAGCCCTCCCCCAACTGTAAACTACGCCCGTAAACAAATCATCTCCTTTTCTTGACCAAGCATTCAATTCCTCTGTTGTAGGATTCTCACCTAGATGGTTTAGATGATCTTGGTATATCTTCCACGATTCAAGGATGCGTTTTTCTTTTTGTTTACTCCCATAAAATACAATATCAATCATATTGAGTGCCTCAACATGGCCAGGGGAGACACGAGCTGCACGTGTCGCCATTAAAGTATGAAAGATACGAAGCTTTCTTTGTCGTTTATCACGCAGCCGTTCGATAAACTTTTGTGTTTGAACTGCCAAAACTGGACCAGTAAGCGTCGCAAAGATGACTAACCACATCAGCCACTCTGCTGTTTTTGATTCAGACATAAATAGCCCTCGTTTACACAGTCTTGCCTATAAGCTCACCAACCGTCATCCGCAAATAGTATAACTTATAGCCCTATCAACTGCTGCATCTTTGCGCAGATAGGAAAAACAAACAGCATATATGATACTGTTAGCGAACTCAAAAGTGCTGAAATTTGTGTATCCCACATACCTTCCTGGAAGGCAAAAAAGCCTGGGAAACTACGCAAGAAAAAGTACTGCTAGAACCTTGAAATAGATTCGCCAACAGTATCCGCGGGAGTACCCCCAGCGGCCCACAGCACGGCATCACGCGGCGCAGTGCTGTCTGGACATGCTGCGCAGGATGAGAGAGGGGTAGGGTCATCAGGGGTGCTGGAGCGGATTTAGCAAATTGCTACTCTATACCACCGCCCTGAGGTCGCTCCAGCGGCACAGCGAAATCTGCCGACGAATGATTAAAGCAGAAACCAAAGGAGAGGTCAGTGCTGCGACTTCGACTTGCCTCATATCGTGGTGCCACCCAGTATTACGGTGACCGGCCTTTTCTACATCTCCAGGGTGGCAGATGATCTCGTGATTGCCGGGCGGAAGCGATGTGAGGAGCGCCACGATGGTGTTCTCATCGAGATGACCAAACTCAATAAAGCCCCAGCTGTGCACATCGTTTTCCGGTATCTGGCAGTATGCGAAGTAATCAAGGGCACGAAGGCCAGCCGCAGCGATAGCACGTCGCGGTCGTCGAAGACATTGACCTAGGGACGGCTTCTGAATGCATCGTAGAGCAGGCAGTCCGTACCTCTTTGACAACACTCCGACCGCGTATCGAATACGTGGCAAGCATCCTAAGTGACAATGCGTATCGAGGTGGTCCAGAACAAGGCCATGGTTCAGCGCACGTAAGATCTGTGTATCAAACTCGCGGATAATTTCTTCCTGGCGCATGCGACTCATCTGCACCACTGCTGAAAGCCAGGATTGAGGAAACATTCCGCGCTTATCAACCAGCGACCGTATGCAGCTCGGTGGTAAAACCGGCCTACCACCAACCAGCGCAAGGTGGATACCGACACCTATTCCCGGTGCAGCTTGGAGCAAGGCGACATGCGTCCCGAAAGCCTCACAATTTCCGAGGATCGAACAGCTTGTGAGAATTCCGTCCCGGTACGCGCGTACAATGCCCTGTGAGATAGACGCAGTCATACCAAAATCATCGCCGTTCACGACGAGCCGAATCATGATGCTGAACCTGCTTGCTGAGACGCACGGGAGTTCCCGAACGGCAGGCTCCCGGGGCTTCTGATCAACTGACCGTAAGCCCATACACACCCGATCAACAACGCGACTACCATCATGAAAGCGCCAATCAATATCAAGACGCTTGGCAGAGTGGCAATAGTTGGACGAGGCTTGTGGAAACACCAGTAGTGGAATCCAACAACCCAGGACATTATGGTGACGAGTGGAAAGAACGCCAGCCTTATACCGTATCCCAACACCTGATGACCGCTGGTCGTCCAGAACGCGAGCAAGGGTGGTTTTGATTTTCTCAACCACCTTTCCCAATTAAGGGGTGCCGTAAGCGAGAACCCGCAATGGACCATACCGAAGCCCTCTTCAATCTTCTTTTGATGCGGCAACCAAATACCCTCCGTGAGTTCTTCTGGCTCGGGGTCCAGTTTGATGAGGGCGGCAACACGTTCCTCGATAAAGCAGATGTAGTCGCCAGCCCGTTTCATTCGAATGGCCTCGCTGATCCAAGCGTAGAAGCTCGTAATACTAAAGAGTGGCAAAAAGCCGAGAAAGGCCACGAGGACTACTGAAGCGGACGTGGACCACTGCGAGAACCCAGCTGCTGCCGCAATACCTATAAGAGTGCCACCCCACTGGAGTGCTGTAAACGTATTCTGATCCGCCCGCAGAGCTTCATCTCTAATCGTCTTATACTCTTCTGAGAGTAGCTACAGGTACGATTTCCACTGATCGCCTGCCGAGTCTTGACGTGCTGTCCCGTCCGACATTTGAACTCTCCAGGCTCGCGGTTAGAGCTTCAATAGTCGTGCTATCGAGATGTATTTAAGCGCTTACAGACAGAATGGGCTGAGCGGCGGCATCGCTGTCGCCCTGATCGGCTTATCGTAGGTGATTCTGCGCGGCCAAGGCGAAACCATAGAACTGCAAGATCTCGTAGGACTTCACACACTGCTTGGAGCGGTCGCACGACACTCTGAGTCCCGTTCTGAATAGTTACAGGCACCTCACGACAACGTAACCGCATGTGACGGACCTTCAGCATCAATTCGACGTCATACGCGAGGCCAGTGGCAAGTTGGGATTCAAAAAGCTGAAGATCAGCCGAGCGGCGCAGTGCTTTGACACCGCACTGAGTGTCACCAGATAGTTTAAATAGCCGATGCACAAGAGCCCGAAAACAGCTTCCGAGTATCCTGCGAGTCTGACTGATACCTTGAGCGCGGGATGACCCGTTAGCCGTTCGACTCGCGACCACAATGTCGCAGTCAGCTAGAGCGGCGACGATTCTCTGTAGATCGCCATCACCTACCGGAACATCTGCGTCGCAGATCACGATTACAGCGCCGGTCGCCCGTAGCACACCTTCACGAACTGCCATGCCCTTGCGGCCACTACTGACAGTGACAAAGGGTACACCCAGGGACGCCACAGCCGACTGTGGCAGGGTCCCACACACGATGATATCGGCAGTCAGGTTGGCGCTGGCGGCAAACCTCCGTATCCGCGACACGGCTGTATAGACCCGAAGGTCGTCCTTAACAGGTATGACAAACGTATAGACAGCTGACAGATCCGCACGCAGTGAAGTTGTCATATCAAACTGATCAAATCCTAGCTTATAGCTCGATACTGCAGAGCCGCTGCTAGAGCAGGTGTTCGGTTTACCGGGATTCTTCACTCAGCATTTGTTTGACCCCGTGCAGGTTTTCGGACCGCAGCCACCCTGCCGAAAGAGGCAACGACTGGGAGCTACTTCAATACTCATCGGGTCCGATTCCCTGCAGCTTGCTTCGTTCCTTGCCGTTCAAGATGCGCCGCAGCAAGCTGTGAGATAGTTCATTGTGTAATTCTTCGCTCAGTGCTTAGCGATTGTTAGCGGCTGTCCCGAAAACATTATATTACGTATAACATCTTCATACGAGACGTGCAAGCGAAGCCTTGTTCAGGCAGTAATTCCCGGACAGCAGGCTGGTTTGTGCTGTCTCAACCTAGTATGAGGCCAGACAACAGCGTCCCAAGACATCAGGGCGACTCGGCCAAGTCCTTTTTTACCCGTAAAGTTAAAGTCTGGACACAACCTGCATGGAGGAGTGCCCAGACAGGCCCACAGAATTTTCTAGAGACTGAACGGCGGATAGAAACTCTTTTTGCGCCGGCACCTTGGAAGCGCACCCCCCGCCCTCTCCCGCAGGAAAAAGGAGCTGTGAACTCTACCTCATCTGCGCCTCTCACCCCACGCGCACGCTAGCTCCCCCGTCGACAGGCAGCGCCACACCGGTGATGAAATTTGCCTCATCGGAGGCCAGGAATAACGCCGCATGCGCGACATCCCAGGCTGTACCCATCTTCTGACGCAGAGGCACCTGCGCGTTACGCTCTGCTGCAATGGCTTCACGCGGGCGTCCCCAGGTTCGGGCGCGTGTGTCGACTGCCATCGGCGTATCCATGAGGCCAGGGAGGATGACGTTGGCGCGAATGCCATACGGCGCGTTCTGGATGGCGATTTGCTGGGTCAAGGCGATTACGGCTGCCTTGGTGGTTTTGTAACCGACCCACGGATAGGTCGACCACGCCGCTATGGATGAGATATTCACAATGGCGCCTGAGCGCTGCTGCCGCATGATTGGGATAGTGTGCTTGCAACTGTAGATCATGCCACGCAGGTTGACGGCGACAAGGTGATCGAAGGCCTCTGTGGTAATGTCTTCAACAGCCGCATCGTTGCCGGCGACGCTAATACCGACATTGTTGTGCAAGATATCGACTCGTCCCCAGCGCTGCATAGAGGCATCGATGACGGCCTTGATCTGCTGCTCGTCCACCACATCCGCCTGGCACGCCGTCGCCTCCCCTCCCTCCTGAGCGATAAGCGTGACGGTTTCCGCAGCCGAGGTGAGGTCCCGGTCGACAACCAGCACCTTCGCACCTTCCCGGGCAAACACAAGCGCCGTTGCCCGACCGTTCCCAACTGCAGCAGTGGACCCCTCGCTCTGTCCCGCCCCGATAATGATCGCCACCTTGTCCTTCAACCGCATGCTATCTCCTTTCGTCGTGAGGTGTATGCAGCTACGGTCATTTCTTGCTCTGCGATTTGCATATACTCCAATGGACTGATCTAGGGGGCTATACAGAAAGCACAGGGTCTTCCAGTGGTGGATGGTATCCATCTGACATATCGCGCTGTCGAATGCGTATGACAATGCTATCATGGCGGTCATCATTCAGGTCGAGCAACTCAGCCGTTGCGCGTCCCGTTGATGTACGCCCCACAATACGCAGACGTGCGATGTCCCAGACAAAGTGATCAGACCATCTATCGCGGCGCGGATTGAAGAGTGAGACGACCTCAGCAGTCTCTAGATCGCGTCCTTCGAGGCGATTCCCACGGCGTTCATTACAGTTGCGGCAGGCCAACGCTAGGTTGTCGGCCTCATCCGAACCGCCAGCAGACTGGGGCAGCACATGGTCAATAGTGAAGAGCACGAATTGCCATCGTTCGTCGGCATGGCAATACTCACAGCGGCGATGCGCGCGCTCGCGTACGACACGCCGCGTTCCCGGTGACACTGCCATGATGGCCTCAATGGGGGCGGGCACCGCGTGCGAGGCGATTGAGCCAACTTAGCGTTGTGTCCAGAGCACAGATCGCCTCATACTCGCGAGTCTCTTTTGGGGATAATGTGCCAGCTTTCCGCCTGGCGAGCAGCGTTTCGAAACGTTCCTGCAGAGTATGACTGGCTCGCAGTACTAGCGTTGCACCTTCCGTCTCAACGGAAACCGCTCCGTCAGGGAGCTCGTGTACCCAGGTGTATGCATCCTGTATCGTCGTCTGCTCCATCCCATCACCTCTCTAACTTGCCTTTACCGTTGACATTGCCGTGGAGTATGGAGGATTACGGAGTAGAATACAATACGCGAGCATAGGAAGACGACGTCGGACAATGAAGGTCGCGAGGCACAACATGCTTGAGACAACCCATGAGCAAGCCCACACTATGCCCTCGTTTGCCGGGATAGATGGATGTCGTGCGGGCTGGTTAGTAGTCCTGGCGCACCCGCTGGCGCGTAATGCCCAGGAGCACCAGGTCACGATCTGCCCGAGGTTTGACGACGTCCTCGCCCTGCTTCCGACGTCGACAGTCAGCGCTGTCGATATCCCCATAGGGCTGCTGGCAGAGCAGCAGCCAGGCGGGCGGGACTGTGACCGGTGCGCCCGACGCTTGCTGGGGCGCCGGGCCAGTAGTGTGTTCACGCCACCCACACGAGCGCTCTTGGACGCCACGCACTACGCCCAGGTACGCGGGCATGGCTTGAGCATCCAGGCGTTCAACATTCTGCCTAAAATCCGTGAAGTCGATCGCGTCATGACCCCAGCGTTGCAACAGCAGGTGTACGAGGCGCACCCGGAGTTGGCTTTCCAGGCCCTGGCTGGCCACCCGATACAGGAGCGCAAAAAGACCGTTGCCGGGCGTGAAGAAAGATTACGCGTACTAGAAAATATACTAAACCCGTTGTTCCACGGGATACGCACCGCTTTCGGGCACATCCTGCACGCGTGCAAACGCGCTGACGTTGCCCCTGACGATATCCTGGACGCGTATGTCCTAATGTGGACAGCGCTACGTATCTGGCGTGCGCAGGCCCAGCGTGTCCCACGTAGCCCCCAGCATGATGCCAGGGGGCTACGCATGGAGATCTGGTATTAGTCGGAATGAGGAGGATATGCACCCATGACGGCCATCACTGACTACAGTCCCTTTGGCGCAGAGGTCAAGGCCAATCCGTATCCGTATTACGCCTGGCTGCGTGAGGAGGAGCCGGTCTACTACAACGCCCGCCTCGATTTGTGGGCGCTGAGTCGTTATGCCGACGTGATGCTGGCAGCGCGCACACCCGAGGTGTTTTCCTCGTACATGGGCGTAGGACCAGACAAGCGCCACGGCCTGAACATGATCTCCAACGATCCCCCCGTGCATACACGCCTCAGGCTCCTCGTCAGCAAGGCATTCACGCCACGCATGGTTGAGCAGTATGCACCACGCATTCAGGCCATTATCGACGAGTTGTGCGATGCCGTTGTCGCGAAAGGCACGTTCGAGCTCATTGAAGATCTCGCTTTACCCCTACCTGTCACCGTCATTGCGGAAATCCTTGGAGTAGACCCTGAGCATCGCACAGATTTTAAGCGCTGGTCCGACGAGGTCGTGCACTTTGTCGCCGGGACCCCGCATGGGCATCCTCGGGAGCAATATCAGCAGAGTTGGGAGGAGTTCACGGCGTATTTTTCCCAGGTGATTGAGAAGCGCCGCCAGAAGCCGCGCGATGATCTGATCTCCCTGCTGGTCATGGCCCAGGAAGCCGGGGACTCCCTGACCATGATTGAGGTACTCAATTTCTGCCAGCTTCTCCTCGTGGCCGGCAACGAGACCACGACGAACCTGATCGGGAACGCGGTGCTGGCACTGTCCGCCCACCCGGAGCAAGAGCGCATGCTCCGCGACCACCCGGCGCTCATCCCCAGCATGGTGGAGGAAGTCCTGCGCTACGATTCGCCAGTGCAGCTCTTGTTCCGTACGACGACTCGTGATGTCGAGATACACGGCACCACCATCCCGGCCGGTAGCAAGGTCGCCCTACTCTGGGCCGCGGCGAACCGCGATCCTGAGGCGTTTGCAGACCCAGACCGGTTCGACGTCGCCCGCACGCCGAACCAGCACGTGGCCTTTGGCTATGGTATCCACTACTGTCTTGGCGCTCCGCTGGCCCGTCTGGAGGCGCGTCTGGCTAGCGAAACGCTCCTGCGCCGCCTGAAAGGTTGGCGCCCCCATCCCAACGATCCGTATGAGCGTCTGTCTCATCCGCTGTTGCGTGGACTGCAGCGTTTTCCATTGCTGTGCGAGTTTGCCTGATCGGCACCCCCACCCTAGCCCTCCCCCTCGACGGGGGAGGGGAACCGCTAGAGCCCTGGCAGCACAGTTTGTGCCGAACACTACCGGGAGGGGCAGTACAGAGACGATCACTAGCCCCAGAGTGCTGCGGACGCCAGGCGGGCGCCTTCGGCCATGGCGCGCAGCTTGGCCCAGACAATTTCAGGTTCGACCTGATAGGTTGACCTGGCAAAGGTGCCAAAGCCGCAATCAGTCCCGGCAATAACATTCTCCTTGCCCACGACTTCGGCATAGCGCATCAGCCGCTGTGCCACCAACTCCGGGTGCTCGATAAAGTTGGTGGTGGAGTCCAGCACGCCGGGGATGAGAATCTTATCCTCGGAGAGCTTGACGTCCCGGAACACGGCCCACTCATGTTCGTGGCGCGGATTGGCACCTTCAAAGGAGATGGCCTGGGGACGCGCCTTCAGCACAATATGCAAAATATCCTTAAGTGGGATGTCGCGGTGGTGCGGTCCTTCGTAGTTACCCCAGCACAGGTGCAGGCGGAGGCGGTCTGGGGGAATGTCGCTAAGCGCGTGATTGAGCGCTTCAATATTCGCCTCTGCGATCTTCACAAACTCTGTTGTGCTGAGGTCGGGGAACGCCAAATGGCGCCCCATCGCCAGATCAGGGCAATCGATCTGGAGTACGAATCCGGCCTGGTAAATGGCGTCGTATTCCTCCTTCATGACGTCAGCCAGGCGGGCGAGATAGGCCTCACGGCTCGGGTAGTACTCGTTGCGCAAGAAATGCGCAATCACTCCTGGCGAGGCAGCGGTCATAAACCCTTCGGCGTGCTGTACGCCGGACAGCGCCGCTTTGAGGTGCGCGATATCCTTCTGCACTGCCGCCATATCCTTCCAGGCGACGGGGCCGTTACACGCCGGTCGGGCAATGGTGGCCTGGCGTCCCATACCCTGACGCTCTGCGGCCTCGGGAAAATCAGCCCAATCAGCACGCATGGGCACTCTGCTCTGCCCCCCAAACCCGGTAAGGCGATGTCTGACATAGGTAGAGTAGCCAACCTTCCCCTGTTCACCATCATTGACAATGTCCACCCCAGCGTCCACCTGCTGCCGCACTATCTCGGCGACGGCACGCTGGACGCGGGTGTCGAAGGCGGCGGGATCGGGGGTCGTCCCGGCGTCCAGTGCTTCCAACGTGGCGGACAGGTCTGGGGGGCGCGGCAGGCTCCCCGTGTGAGTGGTGAGAATACGTTCAGTGCTGCGCTTCATGGTGGATTGCTCCTCTGTGAGCCCGCACGCCGGGCTCCGGTACGCGTATGATGGGCCGCTTTGTCTTCCCGCAGTCCTGCACCTCGGCAGACTCTGGCGGCATTATACGTGACCACACTGCACACCGCACGTCAAGATGACCAGGGGCCCTCGGTATGCTACGATGCGCGCGCTGCGCGTATGGGTTTCGGTAATCAGCAGGAGGGCGCATAGCGCCCTCTCCCCGCGGGAGAGGGCGGGGGGTGAAGGTCGCTGCGCTCCCTGCGCCCACACAGTGGCGCCGAAGGAGCCCAGTGGCTCCTGGGGAAAAGCCCCTCACCCTAACCCTCTCCCGGCGGGAGAGGGGACAAGGTTGCTTGAGACTGCACCGAGGGAGGGAACATGGAAGTCGCCGAGCGTGACGAGCCCCGAGGGGCTCTTGACGGGATTCGTGTGCTGGATGTCGCCGAACCATTTGGAGCCTACGTGAGCCGCATTCTGGGCGACCTTGGCGCTGACGTTATCAAGATCGAGCCTTCCGGGGGTGATCCTGGCCGGCAGATGGCTCCCTTGGTGCCTGTGGGTGCAGAGCAGTTGAGCCTCCTCTTCGTCCATGCCAACCTGAATAAACGCAGCATTGTCCTGGATGTGCAGCAGCCGCAGGACCAGGAACGCTTTCGTGCCCTGGCCATGCAGGCTGACGTCGTGGTGAGCACCGAGGGTGTGGCGGCCTGGACTAGCCGTGGGGTGGACCTCAACCGGCTCTCCACCGACTTCCCACGCCTGATCTGGACCTCCCTGACGCCTTTCGGTCTCAGTGGACCCTACAGTGCCTATGTCGGTAACAACATCGTCGCCGAGGCCATGGGAGGCCTCATGTACATCCAGGGTGACGATACGCGGCCACCGTGCGTCTCTCCCTACGAGCAAGGGATGCATTTAGCCAGTCTGCACGCGGCCTTTGGCACGCTCAGCGCCCTCTGGGAGCGGCAGACCAGCGGATGTGGCCAGGTGGTCGAAGTATCGGCGCAAGAGGTGCTGGCCCAGATCTACTACGCCCTGGTGCGCTATTCCTACGGCAAAGACATCCTGCGCCGCACCGGCGCCCGCAATCCACAGCCGGCGAACGGCTATTATCGCTGTCAGGACGGCCATATCTTCCTCTCCCTCTTCCAACCACACCAGTGGGATAGGCTGGTGGAGCTGATGCAAGACCCCGTTCTCCTGGACCCGGCCTTTCGCGACCGCGACTACCAGCTTGCGCATGCGGACGTCGTGGAGGCGCATATCCAGCAGTTTGCCGCGCGTTTTGATCGCTGGACGCTGACGGAAGCGCTGCAGCGCTGTGGCCTCCCTGCGGCGCCAGTCTCGACCATTGCTGATCTGGCCGCGAATGTGCATCTCGCCGCCCGGCACTTTTTCAGGGACATCGAGCAACCGCCCTGGGGACGTCTGCGGAGTCCTGGCCCGCTCTTCCGCGCCTCCGCCTCGCCTGTGCGTGTGCGGCGGCCAGCGCCGCGCCTCGGGGAGCACCAGGTGGAGGTGCTTGGCACAGCCGTGGCGCCTACAAGCATGGCACACACCGGCCCTGTCCCAGCGGCACGCCGCTGCCTGCCGCTGGCAGGGATTCGGATCCTGGACCTCAGTCGGGTCTGGGCTGGCCCCTACGGGACACGCTACCTCGCCGACGTTGGCGCTGAGGTGATCAAAGTCGAGTCAAGAAAATTCCCGGACGGTCGCGGGTCCAACGATGCAGCCTTTGCGGAGATCAATCGCAACAAACGCTCCATCACCCTGAATTTTCAGATGTCTGAAGGTCGGGAGCTGCTCAAACGCCTGGTCGCGCTCAGCGACGTGGTGGTGGAGAATTTTAGCCCGCGTGTCATGGTGCAATACGAGCTGGACTACCAGCATCTGCGCGCGGTGCGTCCTGACCTCATTATGGTGAGTATGCCCGGCTTCGGACAGAGCGGTCCACACAGTGCCTTTGTCAGCTATGGTGGTCCATTGATGGCCTACACTGGCATGGCCCTCCTCTGGGGGCATGCGGATTCCCCGCTCGACGCCCACAGCAAGATTGCCTATCCGGACTATACCGCTGCGGGGACGTGTGCGCTCGCTGTGACCGCTGCCCTGCACCATCGCGCCAGTACCGGCCAGGGACAATACATCGAGATTGCCCAGGTGGAAACTACTGCTGCTGCTATGGAGGTTGCCTTCTTCGACTACTTCACTACTGGCACTGTCGCGGCTCCTAGCGGCAATCGCGACCGCAACAGTGTCCCGCAGGGTTGCTATCCCTGCCTGGGGCACGATGCCTGGTGCGTCATAAGCTGCCCCACGGATGTGCACTGGCGTGCCCTTGCCCAGCTCATTGGTGATGCAACTCTGGCGGACGATGCACGCTTTGCGACGGCGGCTGAGCGCTGGCTCCAGCACGACGCGCTGGATGCCCTCATCACTGCCTGGACCAGCCAGCGTACCCCACACCAGGCCATGCGCTTCCTGCAGGACGCTGGCGTGCCAGCCGGTGCCGTACAGACCGGCGAGGGTCTGTGGCGTGACGTGCATCTGCGGGCGCGGGACTATATTGTGACGCTGGAACATCCAGAACCGGGCATCGTGGAACACCCTGGCCTGACGGTGCGTCTGCATGGCACACCAGGACAGATGCGGCGGCCGGTAAGTCGGCTCGGCGAGGCGAACGAGGAGATCTTTGGGGGCCTGTTGGGTCTGTCGCGTGATGAATTGACCCGGCTGGTCACGGCTGGTGTCCTTGCCTAGCTGGGGCGATAGTAGTGCGTTGACAGGAGTAGGGCAAGGTGCAACGGTCAGTCTGTGTCCCCCTAGGATTTGCATTTTGGTATCAGCACATCTCTAATATACAAATCAGGAATATTCTACTTGTTAATAGGAAATTCTCAGGGTATCCTGATAGGGTAATTTTGATCTATATATCGACCACCTTAGTGCATGTGTAGACATCCTTGACGGGTGGGTCGGAGAGAGTCAATGCTCCAGGCCCCCTGTTCTGCGCTAGCGTCGGCAGTCTTTCCGGCACCACGATGCAGCGCCGGACCAGTGGTCATGAGTGGTGTTCCACCCGCGCAAGATGGAGTCTTCTCCACGCTAGACGCTTTCACCTGACGAGGCAGTGCGCACCCCGTCCCATGGGAGCTCGGTTGTTGGCAGGGCGACTCTCCAAGGATGCATAGCGTACACGCCCTCTCTAGGGTTGGATCAGTTGCTGTGGCCATGATTGGCCTACAATGCATGGCGCAAGCAAAAACTTACACCTCGATGTTGCGGTCCTGCGCTCAGAACTCGCTGTGTGGAGTCCGCTCGGTATGCCTGGTGTGAGCGTGGGAGAGGACAGACCAATGAAGAAGAAAAGCGGGGACATGTCTCAGCCCCCCGATCCGCGGGACAATAGCCTATTGGCCGCGCTCCCGCAGGAGGACGCAGCGCGCCTGCTGCCCCACCTCGAACCGCTCACCTGGGCGCTCGGCGATGTGCTCTACGACCAAGATCGCATCCCAGCGTTTCTGTATTTCCCCACCACGGCTATGGTGTCGCTCATCTACACATTCGCCAATGGCCTGACGGGTGAAATGGGTGTGATCGGGCCCGAAGGCGTGGTGGGGATCGCCCTCTTCATGGGCGGTGCCTCGACGACCAGCCAGGCCCTGATCCAGGCGGCCGGGAGCGGGTTCCGATTGCGGGCCGCCGTCATGCACGAGGAGTTCCAGCGCGGGGGTGCCTTCCACAGGCTGCTGCTGCGCTATACCCAGGCCTTACTGACGCAGGTTTCCCAGACGGCAGTGTGCAACCGGCTGCATTCCATCGAACAGCGGCTGTGTCGCTGGCTGCTACAGACGCAGGACCGAGTACCGCCCAGCGAATTGCGGATGACCCACGAATGCATCGGCCAGATGTTAGGGGTACGCCGCGAGAGTATCACGCTCGTGGCCCGACGCCTGCAAGCGGCGGGTGTGATTCGCTATACCCAAGGCCACATCACGATTGTGGACCGCCAGGGCCTGGAAGCGCGGGTGTGTGAATGTTATGAAGTTGTGCAGAACGAGTTTGTGCGTCTGCTAGGATGGGGCCGGGACACTGGACGCGTCCCGGAGAGAGGGAGGGTACTCACGTCCGGCAGGTTGTGATAGGACGGAGCGCCAGAAGAGCATAGAGATCGCGTAAACGCATCGAGTTCATACTGTGGACTACCCATGCGGAAGAAAGGATTCTGTATGTCCCAGCCCACCGCTCTACGAGACAATCGCCTGCTCACCGCACTCCCGCAGAAGAACGCGGCGCGCCTGTTGCCTCACCTCGAGCCAGTGACGTGGTCGCTACGTACTGTGCTCTAAGAACCGGACTGTGTCCCGCCGTTCCTGTATTTTCCCACCACCGCTATAGTGTCTCTGATCTCCACCCCAGCCAGTGGCCCGACCGCCGCAACGGGTGTCGTCGGTTGTGAAGGGGTAGTGGGGGTCGCCCTGGTCATGGGCGGCGCTTCGACGCCGAGCCAGGCGATGGTGCAGATGGCTGGGGGCGGATTCCAGCTGCCGGCGGCAGTCGGGCATGCGGAGTTTGAGTGGGGGGGCCTTCCAAGCAGCGCTGCTGCGCTATACCCAGGCGCTGCTGACCCAGACCGCGCAGACCGCAGTCTGCAACCGCATGCAGGCGATCGAACAGCGGCTGTGCCGGTGGCTGCTCTTAATCCACGACCGGGTACCCCACTAAGGAAAGGCTGATAACCAAAGAATTTCTCGCCCAGATGTTGGCCGTGCGGCCCGGGACCTCCTCAAGGCGGGCATGATTCGCTGTGGCCAGGGCCACATCACCATTGCAGACCGCCGCGGCCTGGAAGCGAGGGTGTGCGAGTGTTATAGAGCGGTACAAAACGAATTTACCTGGCTGTTGGGGTGGGTAGGCCTGGGTAGGCGGCTCTCTCCTACAGCCAAGGTGGGCTAAGACATCTCGGTTTCCCCAGCCACCCTACTGCCTGGCGCGATGATGCAGCAGGAAGAAGGCGGATACACTTCCCTCCTCAGGACGCTCCTCTGCAGGGGTATTAGAGGCAGCCCAAGATCTGTCCGAAGTAGACCTGGATATCCTCCAAGAGGGCGGCACGGGTGTACGCCCTCAGAGCTCAGCCATGCCGCCTTGCATGCCAACAGCGCGTGCAGGAGTTCTTATGGAGCACGCTCTCCCCGGCTTCCCGACCACCTCATGGGCGCGCGGTATGCGTTGACGTGGGCAGCGCCGCGTCCGGCTTTGGCGGTTGGGGCGGACCGTCCACCGGCGGCTCCACCGGCGCCGTCGAGCGCGTCATGGCCTGCGTTTCCTCCGCTCGGGGACTGCTGCCGCCCAGCGGAATACTGGTATCCCCCTCGCCCCCCCCGGGGGTGGCGGTGATGGTAAAGCGCCACGTGAGATCCTGCGCCAGACAGTTCTTGGCGAAGTCACACACCGCAGCGGCCACCCGGGCGGTATAGCTCTCGCCCCGCTTCAGGAAGATCTGATGCGGGAAGAGCCCCCAGGTGTAATCACCGATCTGGGCGACGCTGGCCGGTACGGCTGTGCCCTGGGCGTCCATGAGGGTAAAGGTGGTGGCGTCGACCCCCGTCACCGGTTCCGAGAAGAAGACCTTCACCACGACGTCTTCATAGACGTTGTCAGCTCCTGCCCGCGGGTAGGGTGTCGCGGTGGGCGGAGTGGTATCGACCGTCCTGGTGATCGGGATCACCCAGTTTGCGACCCGCATCGGCACCGGCGGGGCGCCTTCGACCACGGCCGGCTCGACCGTAGGCTGCCGCCCGTCGCACGCCCCCTTCAAGACACAGGGTTCGAGCGTGCCGTCCAGGTCCGTATCGGCCAGGTTCCCCAGGAGCTTCTTGGCCACTATAGCTTCGAAGGACTGATAGTAGACGGCGGCGGTCACCGCGATCGGCCCCCCTGTCCCCGGGGGGATGACCACGGCATAGCGATCGAGGTGCACGGTAGCGCCCGCATGCGGCAGCGGCTGCAGGCGGGTATCGACAAGGAAGGCATCATCGAACACGTCGCCGTCGCCATCGCGGTCTTGGTACTGGGGCTGGCCCAGGGGGTTGTTCCGGTCAATCACCTTACCGTTGGTATCGATGGGCATACCGTCAGCATTCACCACAAGATTTAATGGGGTGGCATAAGGCAGCGCCAGGGTCGGACAGCCGTCGCCCAGGGAAGCCACGGCTTTGAACTGCCAGGCGTAGGGGTCGGTCGAGCCGGCGGGAATGACCCAGTTGCACCCGGGGAAGTTGGGATCGACCATCTCGGTAGCGGTGAGGTACCCCACACCCACTGAAGTCCGGTGCCACACGGTGTCGGCAATCTCGAGTTCTGTGCCGGTAGCCAGGTCGAAGGCCCGCAGCGCCACCCAGGCGTTGCGCCCCTCGGGGAAGCCGCTGGGGAACTTGTGTCCACTGCCCGTGTTGGTCACGCTGAGGTGCAG
>Ga0114129_10007418_pt1 | contig 15610 bp, 17 predicted proteins | sample RhiMetdeltSRZDD1_FD_80071 | JGI IMG/M metagenome (GOLD analysis project Ga0114129, IMG submission 80071) | Populus rhizosphere microbial communities from Tennessee, USA - Rhizosphere MetaG P. deltoides SRZDD1 (version 2) (version 2) | ecosystem: Host-associated > Plants > Roots > Rhizosphere >... | reverse complement strand
TTCGAAGCTCGTTGCGGTTTGCTGCGAGAATCTGTTGCGGCTGCTTGAATACCTCGAGTAATTTTCGCACCCGTACCGGCCCGATCGTCGGCAGCATATTGAGCGCGATACATGCTTCCGTCGCGTTCATTTGTGAGCCGCAAGCTGAAGGCCTGCGCTAATTCTAAAAGGGAATTTCGTCGTCGTCTGGTGCGGCCGACGCTGCGGACTTCGGCGGCGCAGTGGCTTTGCTACCAGCGCTTCGATCTTCATCGGCAGTCTCACCACCCGCGCCGCTCGGACGACCGCCCAGTAATTGCATGCTCTCGCCCACAACGCGAAGTTTGGTCCGCTTTTGACCGGTTTGCTTGTCGTCCCAGCTATCCATTTGCAGACGGCCCTCGATGAAAACCGGCCTCCCTTTCCTTAAATATTCTCCGGCGATTTCGGCCAAACGCGCCCACAGCACAACATCAACGAAGGTAACTTCTTCCCGCCTTTCCCCGCCCTCGGTTGTGTATACGCGATTGACGGCGACACCGAGATCACACACGGCACTGCCCTTGGGGGTATAACGGACTTCGGGATCGCGCGTGAGATTTCCGAGGAGAATGACTTTATTGAAACTGGCCATTCCCGGCTTATACCCAACTCACTTCGCTTTTGCCACCTTTTTCGGGGACTTTTCCTTCTTTTCCTCGAGGCGCTGGTAATTTTGGCGATAAATCTCGGGGTCGAGCTTGAATTTTGACCGCAGTTTCGCAATTGACTGCGGCTCGGCGTTGAAAACAAAGTTAACGTAATATCCGGCGTTGAGCGGGCCAGCCATGTAGGAAAACGGGCGCTTGTCCATTTTCTGCACCTGTTCAATCTGGGCGCCTTCGTGTTGGAATTCGGATTCCAACCGATCGATGATTTCCTTGACTGTGTCTTCCCGGCCTTGGGTGTTCAGCACAAGCAGTGCTTCGTAACGGTGTTTCATGATTTTTCAGTTTTGTTGAAAATGTTCATCGCGGAAATCAGATCATTGTCAATCGCGCATTTCACAGCTTCTACGGCGCGATCGATTGCTGATCTGGCGGTCGGTTTTTCCTCTTCAAGGAAACGGCTCAACACGTAACCAACCGATCCTGCGGGTGGAGCGTCTCCGATTCCAATGCGGAGACGGGGGATGTCTTCGGTACCAAATTGCGTGATGACGGATTCAAGACCGTTGTGTCCGCCCGATCCGCCGCTGGCGCGCAATCTCAGGCGGCCGAGGGGCAAGGCCATATCATCAAGCACTACAAGCACCTGGGGCGGCTCGATTTTGTAAAACTGAGATGTTGCTACAAGTGGGTAGCCACTCCGATTCATGTAGCTCGTCGGCTTCGCCAGAAATACATCTCCGCATTTGGCCAACAGGGCGTCCCACTTTCTCGACTTTTCCCAGCTTGCTCCAAACTGCGCGGCGAGCTGATCGACTACCATGAAACCAATGTTATGCCGGGTAGCGCCATATTCTGGTCCAGGGTTTCCCAAGCCGGCAACAAGTCGAATCTGTGGAGTTGATCCTTCCACCTTCGCTCAAGCCGCAATCCGGTCCGAGCCGGATTGGCATTTTTCGCAATCTGCAATCAAGAAGGCTACTTCTTTTGCTCTTTTTCCTTTGGAGCCTTTTCCTTTGCAGCCGGTGCTGCGGCGGCTCCTTCGCCCTCTTCCTTCTTCTCGGTGATAACTTCTGGTCCCGCAGCGGCAGCTTCGGCCTCAACAGCAGCTGGCTCTTCTTCGACAACAGGAGCCACAACCGAAAATGCGGTCAGATCCGCCGGCACCTTTGCGGTTACGCCGGAAGGCAATTGGATGTCGCGCACGTGTATGGCATCGCCGATATTCAGTTGCGACACATCCACGCTAATTCGATCTGGCAAATCGCGAGGCAAACATTCGATGGCGAGTGCGCGCAGGCTTTGCTCAAGCAATCCGCCAAAAGTCTTAACGCCGACAGGCGTCCCGCCCGCCTCGAGAGGAACTTCAGCCTGGATCGCTTGATCCATGGATATTGCATGAAAATCGACATGAACGATTTCGCCACCTACGGGCGAATGCTGCACCTCCTGTACAAGCGCTGCGCGATTTGATTTTTCACCGGTGATTTCAAGTTCGACCAGCACGTTTTCGCCCGACGCGTGGCTCATCATTGCATTGATGTCCCGGGCGGCGACCTGCAAGGATTGAGGTTTCACTTTGCTCCCGTAAATGACGGCTGGAATAAATCCGCGGGCCCGCAGCTTGCGTACAGCTGAGCGCCCCGCGCTACTTCGCGGCTCTGCTTTTAATTTAACCTGTTTTGCCATTTGTTTCGTTCTCTATGTTAAACAGCGATGAGACCGACTCGTCATTGTGAATCCGCTTGATGCCTTCCCCGAGAAGCTCGGATACGCACAACACCGTGGTTTTAAACCCTTTTACGGTGCGCACAGGCGTGCTGTTCGTCGTTACTAATTCCGCAATTTGAGACTTTTGCAAACGCTCGATTGCGATATCGACCAAAACGGCGTGCGAGACGCCGGCGTAGATTTTTTGCGCGCCGCGTTTTTTCAAAAGTTCGGCGGCGGAAGTCAGAGTGCCAGCCGTCTCGGTAAGATCATCGACCAAAAGCACATCGCGCCCTTCCACTTCACCGATGAGGTATAACGCCTCGGTTTCGATGGCGCTTTTGCGTTCTTTTGCCACGATTGCGAGGTTCGCACGCAGTGCTTCAGCGTAGGCTGAAGCCATCTTGAGTCCGCCCAAATCGGGAGAAACAACGGTCGTTTTCCCGGTGAGCTGGTGTCGAAGATATTTGATTAGTACCGGCAGCGAGTAAAGGTGGTCCACCGGGATGTCGAAGAACCCCTGCACCTGTTGGGCATGGAGATCCATGGTAAGGACGCGGTTTACGCCCGACGCATAAAGCAAATTCGCCACGAGCTTGGCCGTAATTGGGACACGCGGCTGGTCTTTCCGGTCCTGGCGGGCATAGCCGAAAAAGGGAATCACCGCAGTGATCCGATCCGCGCTGGCGCGTCGTGCTGCGTCCACCATGATCAGCAATTCCATCAGGTGTTGGTTAGTGGGTGGGCAGGTTGGCTGAATGACAAAAACGTCGTGACCGCGGATGTTTTCGTCGATCTTAACGTAAGTTTCGCCGTCGGGGAACGAGCTAATGGTTGCCTGACCCAGCGGCACACCCACGTATTTGCAAATGCGTTCCGCCAGATCGCGATTGGCCGAGCCACTGAAAATTTTTAATTCCGGTTGGAGCGCGAACATGGAGCGGCTAACTTAGGCGTGTCGCAACGCCCTTGGCAATCTTCAAAACTTGCCAATCAACTTTTCTGTAGCGAAGTTCAACTAACCCCCAATTTTCTCAAATGAATACCGAGGTCATTCGAATCGAACGACCGACAACAAGCTCGAGGTTGTTCGCGCATACTCGCTGGGATGCTATCCCCGCGTTGGCCGGACTATTTCATCTGGCTTACTTCCTTGGACTGTTTTTCCTTTACCCGCATGCGCCGTTGTGGGTCATGCTGATCCTCGGATTTATTTATTCGCTGATGGTAAACGCGAACATCAACGGGGTGGGGCATAACTTCATTCACAATCCGTTCTTTCGCCCTCAAACTCTGAATCGCGTTTTTGGAGTCACACAATCCATCGCCTGCTGCTTCTCGCAGACGATGTACGATGCCGTGCACATGCAGCATCATAAGGGGAATTCCGATCGCCAGGACGAAAAGGGCGATACGGTTGATTGGTTATCAATTTATCGTCACGGCCACGACGGCGAAGTGGAAAATCCATGGAGCTACGTGTTCCTGAGTTTCTTTCGCGATGATGTCGGGGCAATTCGCCGAGAACTGCGCAAACGCAATAACGGCGATTTATTCTGGGGTAACCTCGAGTTGGCGGCCTTCGCGATCACACTCTTCGTGATGTTCCTGTTCAACTGGCGCTTTGTGATTTTTTATCTCCTGCCGTTCTGGTATCTCGGCCACTGCTTTAGCTATCTTAACGGTTACTATCGGCATTATGGCGCGAATCCCGATAAACCGATCGCCTGGGGTGTAAGCAGCTACGGAAAAATCTACAACTGGCTGTTTTTCTATAACGGCTACCATGCGGAGCACCATTTCCGGCCCAAAGTGCATTGGACGAACATGGAAAAATTCCACCAAAGCATCGGGGAGCTTCAAAAACAGGAAGGCGTTCGCACAATCAGGCGCGCCCACATGCTTGGCTTTTTGGATCCGGATCTGCCGAAACTGGGTAAGCGCGAGGCGACGGGTGTAGCGGCGTTTGTGTCAAACCCCGAACAGAATCACAAGGGCGCTTGATACAAGCGCCTCTACACTTGCTTTCCGAAACTTGCTCGAAGCTTTTCCTTCTTGGCTTCGCACTCGTCCTGCAAGCGGCGCAGTTCCGAGGCAAGCTGTTTCTCGAGAGACTGCACTTCTTCGAGACTTTCGGCAATTTGCGCCTTGCGAATTTGGTCCTTCAGGAAAACTTCTCTCTCGGCGATTTTCGCGCGATAAACAGAATCGATTTCGGCGATTTCTTTTTTTTGTTCTTCAGTGAGCGAGAGAGACGGTGACGCTTTCTCCAGTCGTTCCATCGCCAGTTCGTAAGCCGATTTCATTGCTGATCGTGGTTTCTAATCGACGTATTGCATGTCCGAAATCAATTTCTAAGTTAATTTAATGTCTTCGCGAATCCAATTGCTCAGTATCGATTTCGACGGAACCCTCGTCGCGCACGCTCGCGAACCTGCGTTGGATCGGCAGTGCATGGAATTGATTCGTGAGCTGCAGAGTGCAGGTGCGACATGGGCCATCAACACTGGGCGCTCGGTTGATCTGCTCGAATCCGGGCTTGCCAGTTTCGAAATTCCAATCCGGCCGGATTTCATTCTAACAACCGAGCGCGATGTCTTTCGCCCCGGCGGAAACGGGGACAAATGGGAGCCGTTCGGTGACTGGAATGATCGCTGTGCCCGCGATCACGCTGAGTTATTCTCTGCCGCCGAGCCAGTCCTCGCTGAGGTAGTCGACTTCCTGACTCAAGAAACAAAGGCGCGTCTTATCTACGATTCCGATCGGCTCGAGGGTCTTGCTGCGGAAAATGAGGAAGAGATGGAACGCATTGCGAAATTTATCGAGCGAGCGCGAGCCGGTCACCCAAAGTTTGATTATCAGCGGAACGGCATTTATCTCCGTTTTTGCCATGCCGATTATCACAAAGGCGCGGTGCTTGCTGAGTTGGCACGCTTGATCGAAGTCCCACGCGACAACATCTTCGCGGCCGGCGACCATCATAATGACGTCTCAATGTTGGACGGAAAAGTTGCTGCGATGCCATCCTGTCCGGCGAATGCAATTCCCGAGGTGCGAAGCGCCGTGCGCAATGCAGGCGGTTACGTGGCGCAGCAAGAACACGGCGCGGGCGTTTACGAGGCGCTGCGCTATTTTGCGGACGGAAAATCGGGGAAGCAATAAAGGTGACTTGGCGGCGAAGTCTTCCGCGTTCAACGATTCAACGCTTCAGCGTCTGTGACCGCCAGCGCCAGCGGTGCATCGGCTTCAATTTTCCCAGCGAAACGATTTGTCATGTAGGTGAGGAGCAACACCCAAAAAGTAAGTGCCAATCCGAATAATGGAAATTGGAGCGCGAGCGGCAGCGAGTAAATAATTGTCATCAGCGGAATCCAGACAGCCCAGGTGGCGAGCAATGTCGGAATGATTTTGTCGCGGTAATGTTTCCATGTGAAAAGATCGCGAATCGGCTGCAGCGAGATACCGCTGTTCTTCCACTCATACGTGAGCACTCCGAATGGCGCCGCAAAGAGCGGATTGTAACCAAATTGATCGACGCAAATTTTCGCCGCGACAACAGGGAATGTTACAACGTCCCCAAACCAAGCTGCCTGACTTCGATATAAGAAGTCGACGAGCATTCCATCGAGTCCCCAAACCGGTACAGTAAACAGCAAATTACGAAGATTCCGGCGACTCGGTCGTCCTCGCTGGAAGAAAAGAATCAAGAATAACTCTGGAATAAGAGCTCCTGCTGTCACGGATGCGCCGATCACAAACAGGAGGCCGTGTGTTCGCTTTAGTTCTGCCAGTTGCGAAAGGACTGCGAACACGGTGTGACTGGTGTAAAAGCTGACGAGCAACATCAGCATTAGTGCCTGGATGATTAACGCTGGTAGTGCGTTAGCTCGCGCCGCTTCCCAACCGAGAGTGAATGGCGAGCGCGCTCTATGCGTCATCGCCGCTGAGTCTTCTTATGCCGCCCGTGCGATCAAGTAGAAATCTTCGCACAGATGTAGATGCTTCGCTCGGTGAAGCGCGACGCTAACTTGACCAACGCATCCTGAGCCGCGCCATCCGGAGGTCGGCGACTACAGCCCAATTACCAATGAACGCTTCCGCTAGCTCCAGGCCCACCCGGAGTAAACTTTCCCTCATCGTTCAGTTTCTCTCCAGGAACAGGCGTGCCAGACGCAGCAGTTTCGGAGACTGAGCTGTCGCTCATCGAATCCTGAGATGTTGCACACGCAGATAGTAGCGTTGCGACCACCACAAACAGAACCACGCACACGGCAAGGCGTTTCTTCACCGGCCGAACGTAACTGTGCAGGGGTTTGATGCAAGCCGCTGTGTCCGGTAGATTTTGTCATGAAAAGCGCCGGCAAGACCGACATTAAATCTCTCGTTTTCGCCGAGCTCCTAGAACGGCTGCGCAACCTGGGAGAACCCTCATATCGCGCGAGTCAGATCACTGACTGGCTTTACAAAAAGCGCGTCGACACGATCGACAAGATGTCCAACTTGCCGGGGCCTTTGCGCCAACGGCTTTCGGAAACTTTTACGCTTGGCAAAATCGACCTCGTACGAGTGCTTGGTGCTCGTGATACGACGCGGAAATTTCTGTTTCGTCTGGCCGACCAAAATTTGATCGAATCGGTTTTGATCCCCGCGTCGCTCGCCCTTTACGGTGCGAAATCAGACCGTCGGACGATTTGTGTCTCGACCCAGGTCGGCTGCGCCTACGGGTGCAAATTCTGCGCGAGCGGTTTGGAAGGTTTTTCGCGTAATCTGAGCCCAAACGAAATAATCGATCAACTCATCGCAGTTGAGCGCGCGACTGATGAAAAGATCGACAACGTTGTGTTCATGGGAATGGGCGAGCCCCTCGCCAATCTCGAGAATGTGCTGGCGGCGATCCGGATAATTAACGCGGAATGGGGTCTTGGCATTGGAGCGCGTCACATCACGATTTCTACCAGCGGACTGGCGCCACAGATTCGCAAACTGGCCGAGGAGCCTCTGCAAATTCGGCTGGCCGTTTCCCTGCATGGCGCCACTGACGAGGTTCGTAATCGGATCATGCCGATCAATCGCCGTTACAATATTGAGACACTGCTTTCGGCCTGCGACTACTACAAAGCTCATAAAAAGCAGCACCTCACGTTTGAATACATCTTGATCGCGGATGTGAACGATTCTGGCAAGCAAGCGCACCTTCTTTCTCGTCATGCACAGAGACTCTCCGCAAAAGTAAATTTGATTCCGTACAATACCGTCTCGGGCCTGCCTTGGACGCGACCTTCGGAAAGGCGCCAGGAAGAATTTCTCTCGATTTTACGATCCGACAGGGTACCGGCAACGCTGCGTCGCGAGAAAGGACATGATATCGATGCCGCATGCGGACAGCTGCGGCTACAAACGGAGCGCGAGGCGCGCGTTGCTCTGTAGCCACGGTTCTATGGGCCGTCCGGAAGTCACGCGCCGAAAACCTCCATAGGGCGGTAGCTACAGCTCCGAAAAATTTTGCGCACAGCGACAAGCTCGCGTTTAGTCCTTTTATCATGGCCGGCTACGACGGTGAGCCCGAACGCGTCTGGGACGAGTACCAGTGGGAGCGTTTCCTGCAGCAACAAGAGGGCAAAGCGGAAAAATACATGCGCTTGCTGGAGGAATATCTAGATGATCCTCAGCGTGACGAGATCATCGCGCGCGAAATGGGTTGGACGCAATTATTGGATGCGAGGGATTGGAGCGCAGAACTGGATGCGTTGCCGGACGGAGACCTGGGCGAAAACGAGGACCGTGGAGGGGACGACGCGTTCGGTTCAGCTGAGAACTTTGAAGAACATGATCTGTATCGTGCTGCTTTTGCTTTGACGATCTGGATTGATCATCTTTTCGATCGAAACGCTTCGCTTCCGAACGAGCCGGCAGCTGTAAAGTTGGCTACGCAAGCTGCGCTGGCGAATGCCAAACTTGCCGCCGCCTTAAGCAGCGACAGTCTGAGTGAAATAGGGATGACAATCGCTTATTTGAAGCGCGCCTTGAAAGCGATCACGCTTTCGATGGAAGCGGCCGCGCAACTTCGCAAGATCGCCGGGCTGGTTTCCCGCTCACAGTACGCAGTCCTTCGAAAGCGACTTTTTCAAGTGCGAGACGGGATTGTCACTCTGATGGGGGAATATCGCGGCGAGTGGCGTCGCCGGTTCGGTCCCGAAAGCTTTCGGGGTTGAATGAAATAGGGCTAGCTCCCGTCAAATCCATGCAAACGGAAGCGACTCTGGCTCAGGCCGATGTGTCGGAACTCGATTTGGTAGCACGATGCCAGGCCGGTGATACCGAAGCATTCGACGAGCTGGTAGCTCGCTACCGAACCCGAGTATTTGGCATGATTTACAACATGGTTCATAGCGAGCAGGACGCGTGGGACCTCGCCCAGGACAGCTTTCTTAAAGCATGGAAATCGATCAAGCGTTTTCGCGGACGGTCGTCGTTTTACACGTGGATTTACCGGATCGTCATGAACGTGACGATCGACTGGCTGCGAAAAAAACAAGTGAAAGGCGGGGGCGGCGAGTTCGACGATTCGATCCAGCTAAAGGAAGTTGAGCCGGCATCCAAGACCATGCCGAAGGCAGAGGCTTTGCCTCATGAGATGATGGAACGGAGCGAGATTCGTACGCGAATTGACGACGCGATTGCCCAGCTCTCGCCCGAGCAACGCGCCGTCATTTTGATGAAAGAAATCGAAGGGATGCAGTATCATGAAATCGCGGAAGCACTCGGTTGCTCGATAGGCACCGTGATGTCGCGTCTGTTTTATGCGCGCAAGAAATTGCAAAATTTACTGAGAGACGTTTATGAAAACATTTGAAGAAAAGTGGACGGCGTGGCTGGACGGGCAGCTCAGCGGACGAGAACTGTCGGAATTCGAAGCGTCCTTGCCAGACAAGGCGGCTGCTCAAGCGGAAAAGGGGGACGTAAGAAAACTAGGCGCTCTTTTAAAGCGCGAACTGGGTGTCTCCGCGCTTACAAACGAAGAGTTTTTTAGCCATCAACTCCGCGAACGAATCCGTGAAAGTAGCGTGCCGTCCGCGAAGGGCGAGGGCAGAGGCTCTGCGTGGTGGACGGTTCCTCGCTTGTTGTGGGTGGGAGCAGCGTCGCTTGCGGTTTTTCTGGTATTTACAATTTTCGTCATGCGCGACAAGAATCCTGCAGAAGAATCGCAATACCTCACGCAAATTCTCAATGCGCGAGTTGATCCCGTTGTAAGCCCAAATGCGACCGTCTCAATGTTCGAGGTGAAGCAAGATCGGGTAACAGTGTTGTGGACGGAGGGATTGCAAAGTCTGCCTGCCGACTACGCGGCCAAATAATCGCTCATGGGTCGCTCGCCGGCGTTCTTAATCCCGTTTGTCTCACTGGTCGCAGTGGTGGCATCGGGGTTGCAGGGTGCAGAAACGGTCTGGAGCGGACTTGTTATTGCGGAAAACGTTGCGCAGCCACAACCGATTCCTCCGGAACTCACGCGGATCGAGGGGCCACTTAAAAAATTTTTCGGTTACAATCAGTTTCAGGTGATTGGCCAATCACAAAAGAGTCTCAAGACCGGACAGGAAGATTGGCTGGCAACCAGCAAATTTTTTGGACTCCACGTCGACGCGCAGGGTGAAAGCGCGGTGGGGTATGTTTTGAATTTGAAGCTCTACAAGGAGAAAGAGCTCTTGCTCGAAACAGATGCCAAGCTAAGCAAACGCAGTCCCCTGGTCATCAAAGGTCCTCAGGTTGGCAGCGGGCAATTATTGCTCGTGTTGGTCATACAATAAGTGACGTGCGTTGTTTCGGAGTAGAGATGCGCATCCAGCTTCTTTTTTTGGTGGCCGAATTTGCAATCATGTCCTCTGCGCTCACTTTAGAAAAGCCATTCAGTTTTAAAGACACTCCCGGAAAACTGCCGAAAGAAGTGGTTCCAACGGATTACTCGGTTCGGATCGTTCCTGATATTGATAAGTTAACATTTGCCGGGACGGAGACGGTGAAGCTCAATGTTCGCAGCGCAGTTCGCCAACTCGTGTTGAACGCACTCGAACTCCAAATCGAAGCGGCGTCTCTCGATGGCAGGGAGTTGCCGGCCTCCGCAATTAAGACCGACACGAAGAGCGAACTGCTCACGCTTGCATTACCGTCAGAACTTCCGACCGGCGAGCATACGCTCACGCTCCGTTTCGCGGGTAAAATAAACGAGCAAGGACAGGGTCTTTTCTACATGCGATATCAGGAGTACGGCAGTGGCGCTCGGAAGACCATGCTGGGCACGCAGTTTGAAGCGACGGATGCCCGCCGATTTTTTCCTTGCTGGGACGAGCCGGTTTTTCGCGCGCGCGTCCAACTGACCGCTGTCGTGCCGGAAAACTGGCTCGCTGTCTCTAACATGCCGATCGAGAGCGAGAAAAAAATCGATGGCGGCAAAGAAGTGCGCTTCGCTGCGACCCCGCCAATGTCCAGTTACCTAAACGTTTTTGTTGCAGGCGAACTTGATTCCATTGAATCGCGAAGCGGCCCGACGCAGCTCCGCGTGATCACGACGAAAGGCAAGGCAGAGATGGGGCGCTACGCGCTCGAAGCCACGGCCAAAATCCTGCAATACTACAACGATTATTTCGGGGTGGCCTATCCGTTGCCGAAACTGGATCAGATCGCAATACCAGGCGGCTTTGGAGGCGCAATGGAAAACTGGGGTGGCATCACCTACTACGAATCGAAACTTCTGTTTGATCCGAAAAGTTCCTCCGCGGAAACGAAGCAGGATATCTATGAGGTGCTGGCGCATGAAATGGCGCACCAATGGTTCGGCGATCTGGTGACGATGGCTTGGTGGGACAATTTGTGGCTCAACGAAGGGTTTGCGTCATGGATGGGTTCCAAATGCACAGCGCATTTTAATCCAGAATGGGAAGTCTGGTTGCGTCACGAACTCCCGCGGGACCCAAGCCGCCGTGTCGGAATCGCCAAGGAAGCGGCCATGGAAGGCGATGCACGGTCGACTACGCATCCCATTCAGCAACCGGTAGCGACCGAGACTGAAGCCAACAGCGCCTTTGACGATATTACTTACAAGAAGGGCCAGTCATTCTTGCGGATGTTGGAGAGTTTTCTCGGCGAGAATCCGTTTCGGGCAGGAATTCGCCGTTACATGGCGGCGCATAGCTATTCAAATACCACAACAGCCGACTTGTGGAATGCCCTCTCGGAAGCCTCCGGAAAACCGGTCGCAGAAATCGCCGCCGGTTGGACAGAGCAACCGGGTTTTCCCCTCGTGAAAGTGAAACGAGAGCAAGATGGTAACGTGTCGCTTTCGCAGGAACGGTTTGCCGTCAATTTCACGAAGGCTCCGCCACTTGAATGGAAAATCCCGCTGACGTATGCGGTCACTGGTGAAACTCCTGCAACGCTGTTGATGACCGGGAAGTTTGGCAGCATCCATAACATTCTTCCCGATCGAGCGCTTAAGCTCAATGTAAACGGCGCGGGGAATTATCGCGTCGAATATGACGAGCCGTCGTGGAAGTTATTGCTCGGGGTTTTGAAGAATTTGGGGGTTGAGGACCGTGTCAATCTGTTGAGCGACGCCTGGGCTCTGGTTCAGGCGAATCGCGCCCCGATCGGTCTTTACTTCGAGTTGGTGGAAAAGCTGCCCGCTTCCACCGACCTGGCCGAGCGCGAACAGATCACTCACGTCCTGGATTTTATTAATCGGCTTTTGAGCGGGAGTTCCGAACAAGAGAAATTTCAGCAATATGCGCGATCACTCTTGCGCCCTACCTTTGATGCGATTGGCTGGAAAGCGGAACCCGAGGACCGACCGGCGACCGTGAACCTCCGAGGGAGTCTAATTACTGCGCTAGGAAATCTCAATGATCCGAAAATCATCGCGGCTTGCCGCGAACGGTTTAAGGATTTTCTCAGCAATCCGGATTCGCTGTCTCCTGATCTTAGACCGGCCGTCTTTTCAGTTGTGGGACGGTACGCCGACGAGTCGACGTGGAACGAACTTCACCAGCTTGGCCTGAAGACAACCAGCATTGAAGAAAAACAAAATTATTACGACGCGCTGGCCGACGCGATCGATCCCAAGTTGGTGAAGAAGACTCTGCCGATTGCGCTTACGGACGAATTGCCTACCAGTCGCGCGATTTTTCTTGTCTTGAGAGTCGCTCGCGAAAGTGGTCATCCGAATGTCGCATGGGATTTTGCCAGAGCGAACATCAAGGCGCTGCTTGCAAAGGCCGATGCGCTTGGCGCTAATACGTATGCGCCCAGCCTCTTTACCTTCTTCTCGGACAATTTGCGCGCCCAGGAGCTAAGGACATATGCGAAAAAAAGTCTGCCGGTTGCAAGTTCTCCGCAGGTAGCAAAAGCCGTGGATGAAATTCAGTTCCAATCAGAATTCAAAAGCCGCCTCGCACCGCAACTCAGTGCTTGGATCGATGGCAAAAACACTGCGGAGCCCCGCATATCGGCGATCCGGGATCACTGATCACCGTTTTGTTGAGGCGTAACCCACAGGCGCATCGGGATCATCGATGACTCAACAAAACCGTGGTGACGGAAAAATTCCTGCGCGACATTTTCCGGTCGATCGGTCAGCAACGTAATTCGAAGGAAATTTTTCTGTTTCGCAAAATCGATCGCGTGTTCGAGCAGCTTCGAACCGTAACCCTTCCCCTGGTATTGCTTGTGAACCACCAGATCTTCCAGCAGGACAACGAACCCGCCCTCTGCTGTGCTGATGGTAAATAGCAAATTGATCATCCCCACGATAGCCCCGTTTCGCCGCAATACGAAGACTCGGCCTCTGCTGGGTTGTTCAAAAATCAGGCGCAAACCACGAAGCTGTCTTTCCTTGTCCGGGCGAAAGTCGCCTTCCTGAGCGAACAAATCACCGAGCATTTGCGACAATTCGTCGAGGTCGGCTTCGGTCGCCGGCTCGATCACAACCTGTTCTTTTTCGCCCATTGCTTGCACTGCATATTCCCAAAATCCGCTGTTCTGGCAATCAAATTAGCCTGACACGCGCCAGCGTTAACTATTGATGCGCCTGGCGGCGTTGACAATCTTGCGCTCGACCTTACTTTAGCCGCTCTTAAATCGCGCCGAGTCTGTCTTCGGTTTTATGAAACGCACTTACCAGCCATCCAAGCGAACACGCAAACGCCAGCATGGTTTTCGCGCCCGCATGAAAACTAAAGGGGGCCGCGCAACACTGGCACGCCGCCGCCAACGCGGGCGCAAACGTTTGCTTCCAAAAGGTGTGGAAACGCACTACGCGCGCCACACACAGGCGTAGCTCTTTTGCTTCGAACCGAATCCGTTCGTCCTCTGTCTGTCCGGTCGACCGAGATTGAGCAGGTTTTTTTTGGCTGGCCAGTACTCGCTGGCTTTGTTACGCTGCGCGACAAGAAAATTTAACGTGATCAAATCAAACGCAGTCGTGATCGAATTGCCTAAAACCGATTCGAGGATTTTTGCACACACCCGTTGGGACGTGCTGCCCGTGTTCGCTGCGATTTTCCACTGCGTTTATTTCTTCGGAATGTTCTATCTCTTTCCGCGGAACTCGCTGTGGATCATGCTCATTCTTGGCTTCATCTACTCGGTGAGCATTTCATGGAACATCAATGGCATTTCGCATAACTTCATTCACAATCCTTACTTCCGATCGCCGTTGCTTAACCGACTCTTCAGCATTCTTGAGTCAATCACTGTGGGATTCAGTCAGGTTTTTTACGAATGCATCCACATGCAGCATCACAAGGGAAACGCTGATCGACCAGACGAGCAGGGTGAGACCATCGATTGGATCTCGATTTACAAACATGGACACGATGGTGAGCCCGAGCACCCACTTACCTACACTTTTCTGAGTTTCTTTCGCGAAGATCCGAAGACGGTTTACCGTGAACTAAAACGCAAAAATCCGCGGGATGCCTTTTGGGGAGTTACAGAGTTAACGCTATTCGTTTCCACGTTCATCATTCTCGGCGTCCTTAACTGGCACTACATCTGTTTCCTTCTTCCGTTTTGGTATTTCGGCCATTGCCTTTCCTATCTCAACGGCTACTACCGCCACTACGGCGGCAATCCGGACGAGCCACTCGCCTGGGGGGTGAGCAGTTACGAGAGGCTTTACAATTGGATCTGGTTCTTTAACGGCTATCACGCGGAGCATCATTTCAGACCCAAAGTGCATTGGACACGAATGCAGACACTCCGCGATCAAATCGTGGAACAACAACGCGCTGCAGGAGTCCGGGTTATCAAACCGCCGCACGCCCTCGCTTTTCTTGATCCCGATTTGCCGGGATTGAAACAGAACTCTCGGCAAAAATCTCACGGTCGTTGGAATCTAAAGTCTGCCCGCTTCTCAGGTGGGACGAACTGAGAAAGCGGCCGGTTTATTTTTAGACGTTCGCGCTGTCGCCTCAATTGGCTGAGCAAGTCGAAGCTTCCGTAAGGCGATTAAAGCATAGCTAACGCGCCGACGATTTGACTCCTGGCGGTTGGCGGTATCTTCTCCGCTTAACCCGGCACATCTAAATCCGCACATTATGATCCAATCCTCACGTCTTCGTTCGCTTTTACTTTTTGCTTTGTTCGCATTTCTCTTCGTAGCGGAACCGCTCCTCTCCAGCAGTCTCCGCGCGGCGGAGGAAAAGAAAATAGAGTTCCCGGCTCCCAGCCAGCATTCGGTGGTAAAACAGCGTGTCGGGTTGACGGATATCGAAGTGGATTATTCGCGCCCAAACAAGAACGACCGCCAGATCTTCGGCGGCCTGGTGCCTTACGGTAAGCTCTGGCGCACCGGCGCCAACGCGGTCACCAAAATTAAGTTTAGTAATCCAGTAACGCTCGGCGGCAAGGAGATCCCGGCCGGTGAGTACGCACTCTTCACGATTCCGACGGCGGAGGAGTGGACCATCATCGTTTCGAAGGACGCCAAGGTGCAGAGCGCGGCCGATTATAAGCAGGAGAACGATGCCGCGCGGGTCACGGCGAAGCCGGAACCGATTCCGAACACAATCGAGACGTTCACCATCGGGTTAGGTGATGTGAAAGGCGCCTCCGCAACGCTTAATCTCCTTTGGGATAAGACGCGCGTGCCGGTAAAGCTGACCACGAACGATGTCGAGCAGGTAAGCAAGCAACTCGATGCAGTCGTTAGCGCAGGGACTCCGCTCGACCCGCGCACCGCGTATCAGGCGGCGGCCTTCTATTACGACAACAACAAGGACATA
>Ga0114129_10007417_pt1 | contig 15614 bp, 19 predicted proteins | sample RhiMetdeltSRZDD1_FD_80071 | JGI IMG/M metagenome (GOLD analysis project Ga0114129, IMG submission 80071) | Populus rhizosphere microbial communities from Tennessee, USA - Rhizosphere MetaG P. deltoides SRZDD1 (version 2) (version 2) | ecosystem: Host-associated > Plants > Roots > Rhizosphere >... | reverse complement strand
TTCCGGCAGATCGGCGGCTACGCCGGCACACCGCGCTACTCGGCTACGTATGTCCGGCAGATCCAAGTGAAGACCCTCAGGTCACGACCGTCGTGCTGAGTCTGCTCAGCGGTGGCGACGAAAGTGGTCGTAGCAGTTTCCGTTGTCGAGCTTGTGTGTCGTGACGCTCTCCTCGACGAAGCACAGCATCGCCCGGTCCGCCGCGGGGCCACCCCGCAGGATCGCGTTCGGACTGTTCATGGCAAATCTCCTTCCGGTTTCCGTGCCCAGAATGTTCCCGGCCTGCGGTCAACGCCCGGCCGAGGATGGCTGAAACACCGGTCGAGCCACCGGAGCCACATCGTCCGATATGGACACCAGCCGGCGGGTGAGACCGCGGGCGAACGCGGCGAGCAGGCCGGCTGTGGCCAGGCCGAGCGCGCCGAGCAGCAGGTAGTAGCCCGGCTCCCCCAGGACCGGTGCGAGCGCGGCGATCCGGCCGCCGATGACCACCCCGACCGCGGCGAACAGCCAGAACAGCCCGAGGACCTGGCCGGTGAAGCCGCGCGGTGCCACCTCGCCGGCCAGGCTCAGCCCGACGGGCGCGATCAGCAGCTCGCCGCAGACCACGAGCAGGTACGCGGCCAGCAGCCAGCCCGGCGAGACCGGTCCGTCCGTCGCGTCCGCCGCGGCTGAGGCCATCACGACGAGCGCGCCGCCGCCGCACAGCAACCCCAGGACGAACTTCACGGGGGTACGGACGCGCGTGCCGGCGCGTACCCAGGCGAGGGCGGCGACCGGTGCGAGGATCAACAGGAACATGGGTTGTACGGACTGGAACCAGCTGGCCGGCACCTCGAAGCCGAAGGCGACACGCCGTACGGAGTCCTGCGCGAAGAGGTTGAACAGCGCGGGACCTTGCGCGTACAGCAACCAGAACACCGCCGACGCGACCAGCAGCCAGCGGAACGCGCCGATCCTCGTACGGTCGGCCGCAGTCAGCGCCGGCTGGCGGTGCAGGCGCACGAGGTACCACACCGGCAGAGCCAGGATCAGGAGGCCCGCGACGACGAGCAGCCGCTCGATCGGCAGCACACCCGTACCCAGCGCGAGGCCGAGCAGCAGTACCGCCGGGCTCCCGATCCCGGCGCCGAGGCGCAGGCGGCGGTACTCCGCGGGATTGAGCGGATTCGCCGGCCGCCGGCCGACGTCGCCGAGCCGGCGCGAGCCGCGTCCATAGTGGATGAGCCCGAGGAGCATGCCGAACGCCGCGATCCCGAAGCCGAGATGCCAGTTCACGCGCTCCGCCGCGTACCCCGTGACCAGCGGCGCGAAGAGCGCGCTGACCTGGATGCTCATGTAGAACAGGGAGAACGCCGCCTCCCGCTGCGCCGGGCGCCCCGCGTAGATCTGGCCCACCATCGCGGCCATGCTCGGCTTGATGAGGCCGGAACCGGCGACGATGAGGCCGAGCCCCGGGTAGAGCCAGCCGGTGGACGGTACGGCGAGGCAGAGGTGACCGGCCGCAATGGACAGTCCACCGTAGAGGGTCGCGCGACGCGGCCCGAGCAGGCGGTCGGCCAGCCAACCGCCCGGCAGCGCGGCGACGAAGACGAGGGCGAGGTACGTGCCGACCACCGCCGCCGCGTGCGCCTCAGGCTCACCGAGGCCGCCGTCCGCCGGGGACGCGACGAGGTAGAGGTACAGGATCGCGAGCATCCCGTAGAAGCTGAACCGTTCCCACATGTCGACGACGAACAGCGTGCCGAACCAGGCGGGCTGGCCGAAGAAGGTCCGCTCACGCATGGCCGGCTCCCGCCGGTGGCTCGTCGATCATCTCGACGACCGCGCACGACCACGAGAAGCCCGCGCCGACGCCGGCCAGCAGGCAGCGCTGCCCGGGTCGCAGCAGGCCGGAGGCGGTCAGGTGGCCGAGGCCCGCGATCTGGTCGCCCGCGCCGAGATGGCCGATCCGGCGCCCCCACGCCCAGGTCGTCCGCTCGGGGTCGATCGGGAACTTGTGCAGGAAGTGTTCGTTCAACCGGGCGCGGCCGAGGTGCGGCAGGACGAACCAGTCGACGTCCCCGAGGTCCGTACCGGCTTCGGACGTCGCCTGCTTGACGGCGTCCCGCTGCCCGGCGTCGATGCGGTCCAGCACGGTGTCGAGGCCGGCGCCGCTCACGTACTCCTTGCGGCGGCTGTCCACGTCGACCGGCCACGAGTCGACCGGTGGCGCCGGGTGGAACGGCGCCCGGCCGCGCGCCATCGGTTCGAGGCTGGCGTCGCCGATGGTGGTCAGGCTGTGCACCTGGAGATAACCGTCCTGAGTGGACAGTACGGCCGCCGTCCCGCCGTCGCCGTAGACGGTGCCGAGGTCGCTGCGCCAGCGGTCGAACCCGGGCAGGCAGAACCGGTCGCCGGTCGTCACGAGCGCGGCCCGCCGCGCCGGATCGGCGGTCAGGTACGCCGCCGCGAGGTCGAGCGCCGCCATGCCGCCGTTGGACATCTGCCGGACGTCGATCGCCGGGCACCGGTTGCCGACGGCGGCGTGCTGGACGAACGAGGCCGGGGTCCACATGTCGTGGCCCTGGTAGTAGGCGCTCGCGTGCAGGATCAGGTCGATCTCGTCGGCCGCGCAGCCGGCCTGCCGTACCGCCTCGGCGGCGGCGACGGCGGCCAGCTCGGGGCCGGACTCCGTGTCGGACACGCAGGTCGAGACGAACTCGGTACGCCACAGGGCGCGCCGCTCACAGAGTCCGGCCGCCTCGGCGTCCACAAGCGACAGCGGCTCGGGCAGCCGGGTCCCGAGACCGCTGACATAGAGGTTGTCGTACCTCACCGGGGTGGCTCCCCACCGGACCGGCGTGGCTCCGCGGGGAACCGGGGTGGCTCCGCGGTCGCGCCGTTCGGGTGGTGCCCGTTCACCCGCGGATGCACCTGGTAGGCCCACAACGGCATCGGCGCGACCGTACGGCCGTAGATGACGAACGCCTCGCCGAACCAGCGGAGCACCGCCACCAGGGTGCGGGCGGGCGCCGAACTGCCTATGCTCACGACCGGTCGCCTCCCTCCTCGCGGTACGACACGGCCACCTCGTAGATCTCGTAGAAGCGCTCCCGGCCGCGGTCCTGGAAGCGGCGGAGGGGGGACGTGGTGCTGCGGTGCGACATCCCCTCCTCCCATTCCTTGAACGCGACAAGGTTCTCCCACTCGCTCATCACGAGCACCCGGCTGGTGTCGTCGGTCGCGCGAAGCAGCTCGTTCGACAGCAGCCCGGGGGTGCCGGACAGGCTGGCGCTGATCTGGCGGTACGCCTGCTCGATCGCGCCGGGCTCATCGCTCGGTTCGCGATGCCAGATCATGACCCGCGCGCGGCCGCTCACCGCGCCGCAGCCGTTCTGCGCGCGGCCGCTCCCGTCAGCGTGAAGACGCCGTTCATCGTGTACATCGCGCCGCCGTGCCGGAACGGGTGCAGGCGCTTGCGGTGCTCCAGATGCGCCGCGCTGTGCTCGAACTCACGGAACTGCGGCTCGTCCACCCAGTCGCTCACGACGTAGTAGGTAGACGCCTCGTCCGAGCTCTTCAGCAGCCACTGCCCGACATTGGCCGGGTGGTCGGTGACGACCGTGCCGATGGAGAGCCAGGTCTGCTCGAAGTCCGCCTCCATGCCCGGGTTGATGTCGAACCGCAGCATCACCCGGAAGAACGGTGTCTGGTCGGTCATGTCAGATCCCTCCGTCGACCTGGATCGTGGCGCCCGTCACGTACGCGGACAGCGGGCTCGCCAGGAACAGCACGACGTTTGCCAGCTCTTCGGGGGTACCGAGACGGCCCAGGGAGGTGATCTCCTGGTACCGCTTCTGCGCCGCCGCGTACTGCTCCGGCGTGAGCTTCTTGGCTTCCTCGGTCTCGATGACGCCGGGCTCGACGAGGTTCACCCGGATACCCCGCTTGCCCCACTCACGGGCAAGCGCGCGGGAGAAGCCAATGAACCCGGCCTTGGCCGTGTTGTAGTGCAGGTTCATCGGTACGCCGATCGTGGCGACGCGCGAACCGATGTTCACAATGGACGATCCCTCACCGAGCAGCGGCGACGCGTGCTGCACGACCGAGAACGCGCCGGCCAGATGCGTGTCGAGGATCCGGTGCCACTCGGGCAGCGGCATCTTCTCCACCGGCATCTTGCTGATCACGCCGGCGTTGTTGACGACGACCTGCAGCGAACCCATCCGCGCCTTGCACTCGGCCAGCATGTGCTCGACCTGCTCCGGCACGCTGACATCGACCTGCATCAGGTGGTGCTCGCCCGGCGTCTCCTTCAGCTCGCGGGCGAGGCTGTTGGCCGCCTCGGTGTCGCTGCGGTAGCACGTCATCACGTTGGCGCCGGCGCGGGCGAGGCCGAGCACGATCGCCCGGCCGAGTCCCCGGGAGCCGCCGGTCACCAGCGCGTTGCGGCCGGTCAGTTGGAAATCCATGGTCATTCCCCCGCGTCCTTCGCCGCCCGTTCGACGCACTCCTTGATGTGCGCCATCTGGACCTTCGTGTTGTCCAGCAGGTGCTGGGCCATCTGGTCGTCGCTGAACGGCATCTCGTCCTTGACGTGGAACTCCTGGACCCAGCGCATGTGCACGCCGCCGTCGACCTCGTGGTACTCCCAGAAGATGTTCATGTGCTCGAAGGGGCCGGTCTCGATCCGCTTGGCGCGTACGGTGCGCGTGGCCGCGTCCGGGGTGCGCTCGGAGACCCAGCTCCACTCCTGGCCGTTCTCGTCCGGGTGCATGGTCAGCCGGAAGCGCACGGTGTCGCCGTCGCGCTCGAGGATCTCGGCCTTCGAGTACTCGGTGTAGATCACGGGCCAGGACTCGACGTCGTTGGTCATCGTCCACACCAGATCCATGGGCGCGTTGATGACGATCGAGGAGTCGGTACGCGCGCTCATGCCGCACCTACCGAAAGCTTCTCGTTGACGTAGTCGACGAAGTGGCGTGGCGTCTCGAGCTGGCCCACCGCGTCGTCCGGAGTGGACGTACCCAGCTCCAGGTCGATCTTGCTGGCGATCTCCAGCAGCGCGAGCGAGTCGTACCCCAGATCGGTGAACAGCGTGTCCAAGATGTCGCCGTCGAGGTCGACGGAGTCGTCGACGCCGACACTGGCCCGCATGATGCGCGTGAGATCGGCGAGAGTGAACTCCCGCATCTGGCACCTCCCATTTTCCGTTTAGTTTCCGCCTGAACGCAGCCGGAGCCGGGTTGGGCCTAGGCGAGCACAGGCATTAGTTGTCGTTGCCCTTGACCACGATCGCGGCGTTGAACCCGCCGTAACCGCGGCCCAGGACGAGCGCGTGGCGCAGCGGAGCCGGCCGCGACTCGCCCAGCACGAGGTCGATCTGGTACTCCGGATCCACCGAGGTCACGTTGACGGTCGGTGGGATGACACCGTCGCGGATCGACAGCAACGCGGTGGCCACGTCCAGCGCGCCGCCGCCGCCGTACAGGCGGCCCGTCATCGTCTTCGGCGCGGTGACCGGTACGCCGCGCGGACCGAACACGGCGGCGATCGCGTCCGCCTCGACCCGGTCGAGCGACGGGATACCGTACGCGTCGGCAAATACGACATCGATGTCGGCCGGTGTGAGCCCGGCGTCGGCGACGGCCTGCTCGGCGGCGCGCCACAGGGTCGGCGGCCGGCCGCGACCGGGCCGCGGATCGAACGTCGCCGCGTACCCGACGATCTCGCCGTACGGCTGCGTGACGCCGCGGGCCTGTGCCGACCCGGCCTCCTCGAGCACGAGGATGGCGCCGCCCTCGCCGGGCAGGTACCCGACCGCGTCGACGTCGAACGGCAGGTATGCCCGCGCCGGATCCTTGCGCGGGCTGAGGTGCCCGGTGGGGATCTGCGCGACGAGTCCGGCCGGGGCCATCGTCGACTCCGTACCGCCGGCCAGCGCCATGCGGTGCCCCTGGTTGAGCAGCCGCCGGGCGTGGCCGATCGCGTCGAGCCCGCCGGCCTGCTCCGACACGACGACACCGCAGTGCCCACGCATCTTGTGCCGGATCGACAGCTGGCCGGTCGTCGCCGCGTAGAACCAGGCGATCGACATGTACGCGCTGACGTGCTCGGGGCCCTCGCTCCACAGCTTCTGCAGCTCGCGCTGCCCGACCTCGACACCGCCGGTGGCGTTCGCGGTGATGACGGCCATCTCGTACTCCGGCAGCGCGCTGGTGACCAGTTTCGCGTCCGCGAGCGCCGCGTCCGCCGCGGCGATCGCGAGGTGGCTCATCATCGAGGTCTCGACGAGCAGCCGGCTCGGCACGTGCTCCTTCGGGTCGAACGAAGCCATCTCGCCGGCCAGCGCGATCGGATACGTCTCCGGTTCGAACCGGCTGATCGGCCCGATCCCGGCCGTCCCGTCGACCGTCGCCGACCAGTACGTCTCGGTGCTCATCCCGTTGGACGCGAGCGCGCCGATGCCGGTCACCACCACGGGTTTCACCGCCGGTCCCCCGAATCCGCTGCGACGACGATCGCGCTCTGGAACCCGCCGAACCCGCTGCCGACCGAGAGCGCCGCGTCCGTACGGTGATCCCGCGCGGTCAGCGGTACGTAGTCGAGGTCGCATTCGGGGTCGCGCGTGTAGAGGTTGGCCGTCGGCGGGACGACGTCGTGCTCGATCGCCAGCGCACAGGCGGCGATCTCGATCGAGCCGATCCCACCGAGGGAGTGTCCGACCATCGACTTGATGGAGCTCATCGGCACGTCGTACGCGCGGGCACCGAGACTCGTCTTCACGGCCGCGGTCTCGTGCCGGTCGTTCTGGCGCGTACCGGAGCCGTGCGCGTTGATGTAGTCGATGTCATCGGGGTTCAGCTGGGCCTGGTCCATCGCGACCCGGATCGCCTCGGCCATCTCCCGGCCGTCCGGCTTCAGGCCCGTCATGTGGAAGGCGTTGGCCCGGCTCGCGTACCCGACGATCTCGCAGTAGATGTGGGCGCCGCGGCGGCGGGCGGCGGCGGTGTCCTCCAGGATGAAGAAGGCCGAACCCTCGCCGAGCACAAGCCCGCGCCGCTCGTTGTCGAACGGCTGGCACGCCCGGTCGGGCTGGTCGTTCAGCGTCGATGTCGCTTTGATGGCGTCGAAGCATGCCTGGGTGATCGGCGAGATCGGCGCGTCGGTCGAGCCGGCGATGACGACGTCGGCCGACCCTTCCCACAGCAGTTCGGCCGCGTACCCGAGCGCGTCGATGCCCGACGTGCAGCCACTCGACACGACCGCGGTCGGGCCCTCCGCGTGCGTCGCCCAGGCCACTTCGCGCCCGAGCGAGCTGGGCGCGAAGTAGTCGTACCCGTGGGGCACCGCGTACTCGTGGTCGACGAGCCACTTCTGGCCGCCGTCGCTCAGCACGACGTACTCGTTCTCCAGGCCCATCGTGCAGCCGACCGCGTTGCCCACCGCGACGGCGGTGCGCTCGGGTACCAGCTCGTCGGTCGTCAGGCCGCTGTCGGCCAGCGCCTCGCGGGTCGCCACGACGGCGAACTGCGCGGTGCGGTCCATGCGCCGGATCTCCTGGGGCGACAACCCGTACTGGGCCGGATCGAAGTCGACCTCGGCGGCCACCTGGCAACGGAAGCCGGTCGGGTCGAACAGCGTGATCCGCCGCGAGGCGGACTGGCCGGAGGTGAGCCGTTCCCAGAACGCCTTGCGGCCGATCCCGCCGGGCGCGACCACGCCGAGTCCGGTGATGGCGACCCGCCGGGCTCTCACCGGGTCCTGCCCAGCGTCGTGGCCGGCTCGTGCGCCCGGTCGGCCCGCGACTCGGTGTCGATGTGGCCCAGGTCCGGCCGCGGCGCGAGCGGGCTGAGGTGGAAGACCGCCGTCACGTCCTCGGTCCCCCGGTTCTCGACCCGGTGCCGCACGCCGATGGGCACCATCAGCGCGTCACCGGGTCCGAGTTCGATGTATTCGGTGCCGATCCGCATCATCACGATGCCGCGCACCACGTACACGAACTCCTCGGAGTACGGGTGGATGTGCTCGCAGATGTAGTCGCCCGGCGGCAGCGTCAGCGTCCCCCCGAAGCCGGATGTCGACTGTACGGTCACCGGGCTCAGCTGGACGCGGACATCGCCGCCGCGTCGCCGGTTGGCCGCGACGTCGTCCACGGCCACCTTCCTCGCCAGCGTGGTCACTGCAGCTCCTTCCGGCGCCGGGGCACCGGTCACGGTCTCGGTCATTTGTCACGCGTCCAGCTGTAGAAGATCTCGGCCATCGCATCCTTCGGCTCTTTCCAGTTCGGGTCGTACGGGCTGATGAACTTGGCGAGCTTGTGGTGGATGTCCTGGAACAACGGGTGGCTCCTTGCCTGGTACAGGCGCTCGGAGATGTTGTGCTCCGCCTCGACGAGTTGGAAGTACAGGCCGTGGAAGCGCAGCAGCGTCCGGCGGTCCACTCCGATCATGTGCGGCAGCTCGGTGGCATCGGACTCGGCGAAGATCTCCGCGACCGACGGCGCGTCCTGCGGATCCATCTTGGCGACGATCAGCATGCGATCCATGTGCTCTCCTCTATCCTTCGGACCCGCTCTGGAGGTTGGATCCAGCCTGGGTACAGCGTCAGTTGACGAACCGGAACCGGCCGGCCCGGACCCGACCGCCCGCCACGAGCAGCTCCTCGCGCGTCGGCACGCGGTCGGTCGGCAGGCCGATGCGCAGCTTGCCGGTCGGGCCGGGGCCGTTGCGTGCGACGAACTCGCCCAGCAGGTCGGCGACCTCGGTCGGGTCCTCGGTGATGACCGGCTTGGCCTGCCGCCACCGGCCCCGGATCCGCAGCCGCACCGGCTGCCCGCCCCGCAGGTTGCGCGGCCACGTCGGCCGCGTGCTGACCGCGAACACCTCACCGTCGGCCCAGTCGTGGTACGCCACCGGCACCACGTACCGCCGGCCCGTCTTGCGGCCGGTGAACTCCAGCAGCATCAACCGTTTGCTCGCGATGCCGTGCAGCGGCGAGTTGAGTAGCGGTACGATGACCCGGTTCGCCGCGCGCATGACCCGCACCGGAGGCGGCTGCCATTCCTTCGCTGCCGATGTCTGGGCCACGGCAGGTCAGGCCTTGTACCCGACGACCAGCTGGTCGGACTCGGTCAGCCGGTGCACGGACGTCTTCTCGAACCCGGCCCCGCGCATCCAGCCCTCACAGTCCGACGCGGTGTACTCGGAGCCACCCGGCGTGATGAGCTGCATGCTGATGCTCATCAGCAGGTTCGTCGCGTCCCGCCGGTCCTCGTCGATCATCGCGTCGTACGCCATCGCGCAGCCGCCGGACGGAAGGGTGTCGTACGCCTTGCGCAGCAACGCGATCCGCTTCTCGTCGTCCCAGTCGTGCAGGACGTGGCCGAAGATGAACACGTCGGCGATCGGCAGGTTGTCGGTGAAGAAGTCGCCGGCGTGGAAGTGCACCTTGTCCTTCAGGCCCAGGTTCTCCATGTGCTCGTCGAAGAACGGCTCCACCGGCGGCAGGTCGTAGCAGCCGCCGTTCAGGTGCGGCTGGGCCTTGACGATCTCGGCCGCCAGGTTGCCGCGGGCCCCGCCGACGTCCACAAAGGACGAACGGTCGCGCCAGTCGATCTCGCGGGCGATCGCCGTACCGATGCCGGCATTGGCACCGTCCATCGCGAGCATGAAGCCCCGCACCGCCTCGGGCCGCGAGTAGAGCTGGCTGAAGTCGCCGGCCCCGGACTGCTTCTCACCGGTACGCAGCAGCTGCGCGAGGTTGCCCCAGACCGAGTACTGCCAGCTGAGCATCTTGAGCCGGCCACCGAAGAACGTCGGCTTGGTCGGGTCGAGGTACGTGTCGGTCAGCTCGGTGTTGCGGTACGTCCCGCCGTCGCGCTCCAGCAGCCCGAGTCCGACGAGCGCGTCCAGGAAGTCCCGGGTGGCCCGCGGGTGCAGGCCCAACCGCTCGCGGATCTGCGGCTCGGTGGCCGGCGTCTTGGCGAGCATCGGGAAGATGTTCAGCTCGACCGCGCTCAGCAGCGCCTTGGCGGCCCAGAACCCGCGACCGAGCTCGAGCAGGTAGTCCGGCCCGGTGGTCGTGTTGTCCACTGTGGTGGTTGACAGCATGCTTCGGTCTCCTTCTCAGATGGCGATTCGTACGCGGTACAGGTCGAGCCACGCGTTGAGCTGGAACAGCAGTTCCACGTGGGTACGGGCGGTCCACGTGCGCGGGCCGGTGACGAGGCTCTCCGGGTCGTCGATCACCCGGCGTGCGGCGTCCCGGTCGACGAGCGCGGCCACCGGCGCCGTCGGGTCGTCGATCAGCCGGCCCAGCTCGTCGCAGAGCGCCTTGGCGTACGCCGCGTCCTGCGTGACCGGGTACGGTGTCTTGCGCCGTTCCACAATGGACGCGGGCAGCACGTCGCGCAGGGCCGCCCGCAGCAGGCTCTTCTCCCGCCCGTCGAAACTCTTCATCGCCCACGGCGCGGTGAACGTGTACTGGACGAGCTCGTGGTCGCAGTACGGCAGCCGCAGCGCGAGCCCGACCGACTGGGCGACCGACTCGCTGTGCGGCAGCAGCGTCTCCAGCCAGTTCGTCACGTTGAGGTACCAGATCTCGCGCATCCGGCGCTCCTCCGCGGAGTCGCCGGACACGTGGGGCACCCGCGCCATCGCCTCGGCGTACCGGTCGCCGCAGTAGCCGCGCATGTCGAGCTTGGCGAGCAGGTCCGCGTCCAGCAGGTCGGTACCCATGCCGTGCCGCGCGCCGGCCATGTGCGCCATCGCGATCCACGGGAACGTGCCGGAGTGCAGCAGCGGCGGAACCGACATCCACATGCCGCCGCCGAAGATGCCGTCGGCCGCGTCGCCGAGGATCGCCAGGGGCACGTGCTCCCGGACCGTGCGGCACAGCGCGTACAGCGACGTGTTCATGTTGCCCAGCGGGCTCGGTACGTCCTTGGCGCGCAACGCGTTGACCCGCACGATCGGGTCGAGCAGATCGGCGGTGCTCACCATGATGTCGCTGTGCTCCGCGCCGATCGAGTCGACCAGCTCGCGGACGAACGGGCCGTCCGGCGTACTCCACACGGCATTCGGCTGGAAGTCGGCGTCCTGCAGGAACGCGACCGTGAACGTCCGCAGTGGACCGTCGCCGCGGGCGCGCAGTACGCCGTCGGCGAGCGAGGCGATGCCGCTCGAGTCCAGCCCGCCGGAGAGCATCATGCAGTACGGCACATCGGCCGACAGTTGCCGCGCGACGGACGCTTCCAGCAGCTCGCGTACGGTGCGTACGGTCGTGTCCAGGTCATCGGTGTGCGGCCGGCCGTCCAGCGCCCAGTAGCACTCCTGCGTGACGCCGCTGCGGCTGACCCGGACGACGTGGCCCGGCTTCACCTGGTGCATGCCGGCGAAGATGCCGTGGCCCGGCGTACCCGAGTAGGACAGCAGCTCGCGCAGCCCGTCGAGGTCGACGGTCGGGGTGACCAGTGGATGCGCGAGGATCGCCTTGCGCTCGGAGGCGAAGAACGCGCCGTCCGGGGTGGGCTGGTAGAACATCGGCTTGTTGCCGAGCCGGTCCCGGATCAGCAGCAGCTCGTCGTAGCGCGCGTCCCAGATGGCGATGCCGTAGACGCCGACCAGCCGCTCGGCGCACCCGGCGCCCCATTGCCGGTACGCAGCGAGTACGACCTCGGCCTCGCTGCGGGTGCGGAAGCGGTGCCCGTGCCCTTCCAGCGTGGTACGCAGCTCCGCCGCGTTGTACACCTCGCCGTCGACGCAGCCGACCGCGACGTCCTGACCGTCCACTGTGGCCACGAAGGGTTGGCCGGGCCCGGTGACGTCGACCAGCGCCTGCCGCCGGTAGCCGAGGGCGGTGTGCGGCCCGACCCAGACGTCCTCGCCGTCGGCACCGCGGGACGCCATCGTCGCGGTCATCGCGCGCACGGTCGGCCGTTCTCTACAGAGGTCGCGCTGGAAGTCCACCCATCCTGCGATGCCAGACATGAACGTGCCCTTCGATCGAGGTCGTCGGCGTGTGGACATCGTTTCCGGTGGGCTTCGAGGGCCGGCCGAGAACACCTAGAGGACCGGTCGGGCCGGCTCCTCCTCGTGGTCGCGTATCTCGGTCGCGGCGCGCGGCAATCGCACGACGAGCGCGAGCACCAGCAGGCACGCGGCGAGGGCGAGCAGGATGGTCAGTTTGATCGACGCGACGTGGTCACCGCTCGAGCCGGCCGACTGCTCCCCGAGCCGCCCGAAGTAGAGCGCGCCCGTGAGCGCCACGCCGAAGGCGGAACCGGTCTGCCGGAACGTGTTGAAGACACCGGAGGCGGAGCCCGCGTCCACGTGGGGTATCGCCCCCAGCGTGACGTTGAGGATCGGCGCGCTGACCATCGCGACGCCGACGCCGAAGACGAACAGCCCCGCGAACGCCTGCCCGGACGTGAGCCGGGCCCCGGCGAGGACCACCCCGAGGAGCAGCGCCCCCATCCCGGCCGCCATCAGCGTCGAGCCGGCGAGGAGCGTACCCCGGCCGAGCTTGCGGCTCAGCGGGATCGCGGCGATGGAGCCGAGCGCGGTGCCCAGCGCCCACGGGGCCATGGTGACGCCGATGTGTGCGGGGCTCAAGCCGAGCCCGTTCTGCAGGAACACGACGAAGACGAAGAAGAAGCCGGTGATCAGTGCGGCCACGATGAAGTTGGCGACCAGCCCGATCGTGAAGGCCGTCTCGCGGAACAGGTGCAGCGGGATCAACGCCGCCTCGCTGCCGAACCGCCGCTCGCGGTGGCGCTGGTACCCCAGGAACAGCGCCAACGCGGGCAGCGAGGCGGCCAGCGACGCCCACGCCCACCAGGGCCAGCCGTTCTCCCGCCCGTGCATGAGCGGGTAGATGAGAAGCAGCAACGCGACGGCGGCCAACACCGCCTGGCTGAGGTCGAGCCGGCGCCGGGCGCCGCCACCGGACTCCGGCAGGTACAGGTAACCGCCGAGCACCGCGAGCGCGCCGAGCGGGACGTTGATGAGGAAGATGCTGCGCCAGCCGAGGCCGGCGATGTCAGCCTGTACGAGGAGGCCACCGAGCAGCGGCCCGCTGATGGTGGCGAGGCTGACGACGCTCGCGTACGCGGCGAGCACCGGGCCACGCCGCTTCGCCGGCACCAGGACCCGGTACACGGCGAGTACCTGCGGCGCCATCACGGCCGCGGCGATGCCCTGCAGCACCCGCGCGGCGATGAGCAGCTCGACGCTGCCGGCGAGCCCGGCGAGGCCGGACGCGAGGGTGAACCCGGCGGTGCCGAGCAGGAAGCTGCGCCGGCGGCCGATCACGTCACCGAGCCGCCCGCCGCTGACGAGCAGGAGCGCGAGCGGCAGCAGGTACCCGGCGAAGACCCACTGCACCGCGGCGTAGCTCGACCCGAGATCGCGTTGGATCGACGGGATGGCGACACTGACCGCGGTGACACCGAACTGGTTCATGAACGTGGCCAACAGGACGACGGTCAGCGGCCGGACGGGGTACGGCGTCCGCGGCGCCGCGGCCGGGGCTGCCTCGACGGCCGGGGAGACGGCGGTCACTGCAGTGCGACCGCGACCGCGGTGGCGCCCAGCGCGACGAACGCGCAGGCGGTGCGCAGGTAGTGCCAGTCGCGCCACGGACGGCGCGGGTCCTGCCAGTCGGCCGGCAGGGCATCCTCGTCGGCGGCCTGGACGCGCTTGTTGATGGGTACGTTGCCCAGCTGCGAGATCAGCTGGACGCCGACGGTCGCCACCGCGGCGGCTCCGAACAGCAGGCGTGACGGCGTTGCCGGTACGAGCACGGTCAACCCGAGCTCCGCGACCAGAAGCACCACCACGATCAGCGGCATGACCGGGTGGTACCCCTTGCCGAGTGACCGGTGGATCGGCATGTAGACACCCGACGGCAGCGTCATCAGAGTCGGCATCACGCTGACGGCGATCGCGAAGAACACTCCGGCGACCAGGCCGCTGCCCATCAACGCCACCGTTGCCAACAACTCCACCATGGCCGCCTCACGAGAATCGACATTCGACGAGTCATCACCGTGGCACCGGCGGCTCAAATCAACGTCCAGCCGGGCTCGACACCCACCGCACCGCCGCCCGGCGACCACACCCGGACAGGCGTCATCGCCGCGCGGCGGCCGCCGCGCTCCCTATGAAGTCTTGTGAATCCTCAAGCGCGGTTCGCCGCGCGAGTCGACAGGTCCGTCCCCAGGATGTGGATCTCGCGGTCCGCCGCACGCCGCCCTCGTGCGGGCCGGACCGTATCTGCCTTACGGCAGGTTCAAGCTCCGGCCCCAACTGCCCACGTGGTCGAGCCGCGGACCGGACTGCGGCGTCGTGGTGGTCTCCCCGGCCAGGATCGCCCGGTGCAGGCGCTGCAGCTCGCCCGACGGGTCGACCCCCAGCTCGGCGACGAGCGCCTGCCGGGCCCGCTGGTACGCGTGCAGGGCCTCGGAACGCCGGCCCGCCCGGTACAGCGCGAGGATCAGCCGCATCTGGAAGCCCTCGTGGGTCGGCTGCTGCGCCACCAGCCCGACGAGGTCGCTGAGCAGTTCGTGGTGCCGGCCGAGCCCGAGATCCGCGTCGATGCGCAGCTCCAGCGCGCTCTTACGGATCTCCTCGAGGCGCAGCACGTGGGCCTGCAGGATCGGGCCCCGGTTCACGTCTACGAGTGCCGGTCCGCGCCAGAGCGAGAGCGCCTCGCGCAGCGTACGGGCCGCGGTGGTGACCTCGCCCAGCTCCAGCTCGAGCCGACCACGCCGGACCAGCTCCTCGAAGAGCTGTACGTCGAGCGAGCCCGGTTCGAGCGAGAGCATGTACCCACCCGCGAACGTCCGCAGCAGGGCCGCGGCCGGGCCGCCGGTGTGAGCCGGAGTCCCGTTCTGCGCGGCCGTCACGTTCAGGGCCTTGCGCAGCTGGTACACGTAGGTCTGGAGGGTGGTCGTCACGCTTGTGGGGGGTCTGCTCTCCCACAGCTCGTCGATGATCTGTTCGTTGCGGACCACGCGGTTGAGGTTGATCGCCAGCAGCGCCAGCACCCGGCGCGGCTTGGGGGCGGTCGGCGTCACGCAGACGCCATCGACCCGCACGGATAAGGGTCCCAGCAGGTCGATCTTGACGATGGGCAAACTCATGTCCCGCTCACTTCCTGTAACCGATTGGCTTGGCGTACCGAACTCGACCGGCACGCCCAGCTCCCCTCGATCGGATGATGGCGCCCTCTGCGCTCGCGGGCCGCCACGCCGTCGGAATTGCCGCCATCCCTTCTTCAGTTCGTAGTCCCGACCGGACCACTAGCGATACTAGATATAGACAGACGTCAACTCGTCTACTATGTCACGCGGTGCTGCGCACCGCAACCGCCCGGACACGATTTATTTGTGTTGTACCGGCGAGCCGATCACTATTTACAATCGCTTAACCTGGTCGACGCGCAAATAGTTAAGTCTGTGGCCAATGAAATTCTCGACAGAAAACTCTCCCAGCTACAACGGTGTATTGCCGTGCGCGCCGCGGGCGGCGGGGGCGGCGGCCAGGGCCTCGGCGAGGCGCCGGCGGGTCTCGGTCGGTTTGATCACGTCGTCCACCACGCCGATCTCCAACGCCCGGTTCACCCCACCG
>Ga0114129_10007416_pt1 | contig 15614 bp, 14 predicted proteins | sample RhiMetdeltSRZDD1_FD_80071 | JGI IMG/M metagenome (GOLD analysis project Ga0114129, IMG submission 80071) | Populus rhizosphere microbial communities from Tennessee, USA - Rhizosphere MetaG P. deltoides SRZDD1 (version 2) (version 2) | ecosystem: Host-associated > Plants > Roots > Rhizosphere >... | reverse complement strand
GTCGACGACGCCGACCAGATGCAGCAGCGTCGACTTGCCGCATCCCGACGGTCCGCTGACGGCCACGTACTCGCCGTCGGCGACCGACAACGACACGTCGCGAACCGCGGCAACCGGGCCCGCGGCCATCGGAAAGAGCCTGGTGACTCGCCGCGCCTCGACGACGGACATCAGCCGACGACCTCGCGCCTGAGCGTGGCGGCGATCGGCAGCCGCGCGGTCAGCCACATCGGGTACGCGGCGGCGGCGGCCGCGGTGACGCCGAACAGCGCCGCATGCGTCGCGACCGCGCGCCATTGAAACACGAAAAAGTGCAGGCGCTCGGGCAGTCCCGGCATCTGCCGGAGCAGGTGATCGAGGCCCAGCGCCAGCAGACCGCCAAGCGGCAGCGCGAGCAGCGCGCCGCCGCCGACGAGCAGCGCCGATTCCCAGAGCAGGATCGAGGCGATCCGCCCGCGGCTGATGCCGAGCGCGCGCAGCGCCGCGATTTCTCCCAGCCGCTGGTTGACCGAGACGGTGAGCAGCGTGGCCACGAGCAGGAAGGCAAAGACCGTCGTCAACGACGACAACACGAACGAGATTTGACGAAAGTAGGCGAACCCGTTCTGGTTGAACAGCGCCACGACGTCCTCGTTCGAGTACGCGCGCACATCGGGGCGGACGCGATGGATCGCGCGCACCGCCGCCGCCGGCCCCGTCGCCGGCTGCGACGCGGCCAGGATCAGATCGGCGTCCACGCCGGGCCCGCTCAGCGCCTGCTGCAGCGCGGTCATCGTGGTCGCGACGCTGTTCTCGCCGGCCGACGCGAAGAAGAAATTCACGACGCCGGTCACGCGACAGCTCACCGCCGGCAGCGCCGAACGAACGCCGTCTGGATTGACGCTGATCTTCACCGATGACCCGGGCTCGACGCCGAGCGAAGCGGCGAGGCGGCGGCTGACGAGGATGGGACACCGATCGAACGACGAGTCGCGGGGAAGATCGTCGCCTCTCACGATCGTGTACGGGCCGCCGCTCGCCTGCGTCGTGCCCACGAGCGTGACGGGACGCGATGTCCGCTCGTTGGACCACAGCGTCGCCCGTTCGATGCGGATGAGTACCACGTCACGCACCTCCGGCAGCGCGCGCAACTCGGTCGCGAGGCGCGTCGATCCGGCGATCGGAAGCCGTACGATCGGCATGCCTTCGCTGCCGACGATGCGCACGTCGAAGCCGCCGCTGTTCAGCAGATCCGCGAACGACGCGAGCAGTCCGCGCGACAGGAGCAGCATGTCGAAGAGCAGCGCGCCGATGACCGCCACGCCGATGACCGCGAGCACCGCGCGCACGCGATAGCGCTTCGTCGTCCGCCACGCCAGCCAGAGCGACGTCATCGCCGGAACAGCGACAGGATTTCGCCGCGAAGGAGCGGCCACGACGCGCCGATGCCGGCGGCGAGGCCGAGGGGCAGCGCGATGGCGACCGATCGCAGCGCAATGGATGGCGTGACGCGCAGGAACACGAGCGCCGTGTCGTAACGCGCCTGGAAGACCCGGTTGACCAGTCCCTCGGCCGCGAACGCGGTGAGCACGCCGAAGATCGCGCCAACCACCGCGATGAGCAGCCCTTCGATCGCGACGGCGGCCAGGAGCGAACGGCGCGAGATGCCGATGAGCCGGAGGATCGCGACCGTGTCGCGCCGCTCTTCGGCGCGGATGACCATCAGCGCCAGCAGAAAAGCGGTCGCGCCGATGACGGTGACGGCGGAAATCGCCACGTGAAATCGATCGAGCACCGCGAACGGATCGTCGTCTCGTGCGCGGCTGGTCGGCGTGACCGCCACGCCCGGCGCCCGCGCGGCGAGTTCGGCCCCGAACCGCGCCGCGTCGCCCGGATCGGTCAGCTTCACGTTGATCGCGTCCACGGCTTCGCGCGCGGCCGGGTCGGCCTCGTCGGCGACGAGCGCGACGAGATCGGGCAGGTGCAGGTGGGCTTCGAGCCGCTGGGCCGTGAAGCGCATCGGATCGGGCGTCGGTTCGTAGATCCCCGCCACGCGCAGCGTCACCCTGCGGGTGCCCTCGGGATCGGCCGCGAACGTGACGGTGTCGCCGATCGACACGTGCGCCCTCGCCGCGAGCTGGCGCGACAGCAGCACGCCCGGCGCCTGTGCGTCCACCGGCGAGTCGGTCGCATGCGCCAGCGCGGCGGCGGACAGCAACGCGATCGCCGTCACACGGAACCATCGACTCATGACACGGCGATTATGTCACTTCAGAATATGGCACAGCCGTTCAGCCCACGATCGAACGCAGGGGCCGCACGCGCGCAGAGCATGTGGCCGTGTCGATCAGCGATACTGATCGCGGATGCGCATCGACGGCTACGCGCCGATCGAAGACTACGCACTGATTGGCGACGGACGCACGGCGGCGCTGGTCGCGCGCGACGGCGCGATCGATTGGCTGTGCCTGCCGAATCTCGATTCGCCGAGCGTGCTGGCGGCGATTCTCGACGCCACGCGCGGCGGGACGTTCGAGCTGCAGCCTGCTATCCCGTTTCAGTCGTCGCGGCGCTACATCCCGAATACCAACGTCCTCGAAACGACCTTCACCACCGATCGCGGATCGGTGCGCGTCGTCGACGCGATGACGCTGCCCGATCGCCGTCTCGAGGCGATGCGCGAGATCGTGCGATCGGTCGAGGGCCTCTCGGGGACGGTGCCGATGCGCTGGCGATTCGCGCCGCGCTTCCGCTACGGCGCCGGCACGCCGCGGGCCGAGTGGCGCGGCGGAATCCCGGTGGCGACCTGCGGCGCGCAGGCGGTGGCCGTCATGAGCTGGGACGCGGGCGCTCCCGCCTGGATCGACCACACGCTCGAGGGGCAGTTCGAAGTCGGGGAAGGCTCGTGCGCGATGCTCGCGCTGATCGGAGCGTACGCCGAGCCGCTCGTGTTCCCCCAGCGCGCCGCACTCGCCGCGCGGCTCGACGGCACGATTCGGTTCTGGCAACAGTGGATCGACACGCGAAAGTACCAGGGGCCGTGGCGCGACCAGGTCGCGCGCAGCGCGCTCGTGCTCAAGACGCTGATCTTTTCGCCGTCGGGCGCGAGCGTCGCCGCGCCGACCGCGTCGCTGCCCGAGGAGATTGGCGGTCACCGCAACTGGGACTATCGCTTCTGCTGGCTGCGCGATTCGAACTTCCTCATCGACGCGCTGATCGAGCTCGGCTGCTTCGACGAGGCGCTTTCGTCGTTCTGGTGGTTCATGCACGCGACGGCACTCACCGAACCCGACCTCCACGTCCTGTACCGGCTGGACGGCGGCGTCGGAATTCCCGAGCGAGAGCTCCCGCTCGACGGCTACCGTCATTCGCGTCCCGTGCGCATCGGCAACAGCGCGGTCAAACAGATGCAGCTCGATATCTACGGCGCGCTGTTCGAGACGGCGTGGCTCTACAGTGAAGGGCATCATGCGCTCGACCGCGACACCGGCGTCGTGCTCGGGCGGATTGCGGATCGCGTCTGCGACATCTGGCGATGTCGGGACTCCGGCATCTGGGAAGTGCGCAACGGTCCGTTCCACTTCACGCACTCGAAGGTGATGTGCTGGGTCGCGCTCGATCGTGCGGCGCGGCTCGCCGGCCGCGGCGAGCTGCCGTCGCGGCACCTCGACCGGTGGACGCGGGAGGCGGCGGCGATTCAGGAGTACGTCGAAACGCAGTGCTGGTCCGATCGGCTCCGCAGCTACACCCGCATCGCGGGTAGCGACGATGTCGATGCGAGTCTCCTGATGCTGCCGCTGGTCGGCTACGGCACGGCGACCGTCGAGCGCGTCCACGGTACCATCGACGCCGTGAACCGCGACCTGCGTCACGGCGACGTCGTCTATCGCTATCATGCGGACGATGGTGTCCCCGGCGGGGAAGGCTGCTTCCTCAACTGCTCGTTCTGGCTCGTGGCGGCGCTCGCGAAGGTCGGACGCAAGGACGAGGCGGCCGCGCTGATGGAACGCCTCGTCGCGCGCGCGAATGACGTCGGTCTCTACTCGGAGGAAGTCGACCGGCACACCGGCGTGTTCCTCGGCAATTTCCCGCAGGCCCTCGTCCATCTCGCCCTCATCGAAGCGGCGTGCGCGCTCCGTTGATGGCGGCGATTCCGTCCTCGCTCGCCGGCGGGTTCATCGGCACGCTGGTGCTGATCACGATCATCCGGGCGGCAAGCGAGTTCGGGTGGACGCGGATGGACCTCGCGTTCCTGCTCGGCAGCACTGTCACGGTCAATCGCCGCAAGGCCAAAGCGATCGGCTATACCTTTCAGTTCCTGCTCGGCCTCGTGTTCGCGCTCCTCTACGGCGAGTTCTTCGAGATCATCGGACGCGCGTCGTGGTGGCTGGGCGCGCTCGGCGGCGCGCTGCACGCGGTGTTCGTCGCGACGGTCCTCGTCAACGTCCTGCTGCCGGTGGTCCATCCGCGCATGGGTACGCCGGAGACCGCGGCGAACGAGATCGCGCTCATCGAGCCGCCGGGGTTCCTGATGCTCAACTACGGACGCAACACATTTCTTATCACCCTGCTCGCCCACGTCGCGTACGGCGCGATCGTCGGCTGGGCGATTCGGATTTAGCTGATAGAATTTGCGGATTGTGTTTCAGCGAAAAACCACGGGATCGGTCGTGTGTCCGTCGTGCGGCTCGCTCGTCGGCGTGCGCGACGAGAAGTGCTATACGTGCGGGCGCTCGAATCCCGGCCTGTGGGGCTTCGCGCCCATGCTCCGGCAGCTCGGCAACGATCTCGGGTTCGTGCCGCTCGTCGTCGGCACGTGCGCGACCGTGTACATGCTGACGCTCCTGATGTCCGGCAACGAGCTGCAGTTCGCGCCCGGCGGGTTGAATTTCCTCGTGCCGAGCACGCGCGCGCTGCTCACCTTCGGCATGACCGGGGCCTATCCGGTGTTTCAGTATGGCTGGTGGTGGACGCTGCTGAGCGCGGGCTGGCTGCACGGCGGCGCGCTGCACATCCTGTTCAACATGATGTGGGTGCGCGATCTCGGCCCCACGATGGCGGACATCATCGGTCCGTCGCGGACCGTCATCATCTACACCGTCTCGGGCTTCTGCGGATTTCTCCTGAGCTCGCTCGTGGGGTCGCCCTACACAGTCGGCGCCTCCGCGTCGGTGTTCGGGCTGCTCGGCGCGCTCGTGCATTACGGACGCAAGAGCGGCAGCAGCCTGATCCGCGGTCAGGCGCTGAACTACGCGATCATCCTGTTCGTGATGGGCTTCGTGCTGCGCGGCGTCGACAACTTCGCGCACGCCGGCGGCTTCGCCGGCGGCTACGCGGCCTCGGCGTTCTTCAACCCGCTCACGCGCGAGCGCGGCGATCACATGATCGCGGCGGCCGTGTGCCTCGCCGCGACATTTCTCGCGATCGCGTATTCGGTCATCAACGCGCTCGGCCTCGGGCTCTACCGGTAAGCCCGGTCTGGCACCTCACTTGCGACGCCCTCTCTGACCAACAGAGAAGGAGGCGTCTCGAAATGAAGAATGGAATGCTCGCAGGTGCAATTGTGCTGGCCATGTCGGCGTCGCCCGCGCACGCCCAGACGTACGGCCAGGCGAAAACCGGCAAGGCGATGTCCGATCAACACTTTGTCACGGACGTCGCCAACGTCAACATGGCCGAGGTCGAGCTCGGCAAGCTCGCAACCGACAAGGCATCGAACGATCAGGTGAAGAAATTCGCGCAGCGGATGGTCGACGACCACACCAAGGCCGGCGACGAGCTCAAGACGCTCGCTCAGCAGCAGAACATCACGCTCCCGACCGAGCTGGACGCGAAGCACAAGGCGCTGCGCGATCGCCTGATGAAGATGTCGGGTGACGGATTCGATCGCGCATACATGCAGACGATGGTCAGCGGCCACCGGCAAGCGGTGATCACGTTCCGGACGGAAGCAAAGTCTGGGAAGGACCCGGAGATCAAGCAGTGGGCGGCGAAGACGCTGCCGACCATCGAGGAGCATCTCAAGCAGGCGCAGGAAATCGAGCGCGGTGTCGTCGGAACGACGGGCACGAAGAAGTAGCTCGTCGCTTCAGCTCTCCGCTCTCGGCTTCGACGGCTCGAAGCCGAGAGCGGAGCGTGTTGCCACGATCGTCAGCGGGTTTTCCGGCTGCGCTTCTTCGGAATCTGCTTTTCCTGTTTTTCCAGCCAGCGCGCCCGCGCTTCTTCGAGCCCGGCCGTCGCCTTCGGCGCTTTCGCCACGGCGTTACCCGGGCGCTCGCGTCCCGCCACCTTGTAGTGATCCGGATTGACGTTGTTGTATTTGCTCATCGTCGTCAAATTTTGAACCGCAGGAACGCGCCCACGCCACCGGCCGACGCGAGCAGCGTCGCGTCTTCGATGAATCGGATCTTCGCCGACGTCTGGCGCGCCTTGCGGACCAGCTCGGCGGCGGTGTCGTCCTCGAGTGCGCCCGGCCTCGCGGTGATGACCAGCTCGTCGACCTGGCCGCGCTCGAACGCCTTCATCGTGTTCTCGACGCCGGCCGTCGCGAGCCCTCCCGCGCGGTAGGCGCCGAGCAGCGCGTCGACGCGCTCGCGATCCCCCTCCGCATCCTTCTCGCGCAGCGCCGCGATGGTCGACTGCAGCACGTCCTTCTCGCCCGCATGCGCGTCGAGCCTCACGACGTCGACGATGCGCTCGGCGATGTCCTTCGGGAAGTGATCGCGGATGAGCGGCAGGATGGTCTCGTCGCCGGAGAGCACGATCTTGTCGATCTTCTCGTCGCGCGCGATCTTCGCGACGTGGTCGGCGACCTCCTTCGCGTGCTGCAGATGGTAGTTCTCCACGTGGCGCTGATAGCGCGCCTGCGACCAGCCGCCCTGCTTGTGGTGCTTGACCTTCGGGTTCTCGATCCGGTGCGTCTTCTCGAGCGCGTTCGCGGCGAAGACGAAGATCCGGGCCGAATGCGAATCGGCCAGCAGGGCGACGTAGCGCGGATAGGCGTCGAGGACCCTCGCGAGCGGATAGAGCTGCGGCCGGTCCGAAATGTAGAGGCGGTGCGCATCGAGCGGCGCGGCCAGCGGGACCGCCTCGAACATGTCCGCGCCCGAGCATGTGAACACTGCCAGCCCGTTGATGGACGGCTCGACATGCTCGAGGTACGTGCGAATGTTCGCCGCGTCGGCCTCGAGGCTGTTTCGCTCGGGCGTGCTCGTGGCGTACGTCCGGATGCGCTCGGTCAGCTCCTTGCGCAGGAACGGCTCGAACCGGTCCTTGCCGTTCTCGTCCGGCTGCAGGTTGAGATAGAGACTGATAATGGGAAAGGGACCCGCCTCGAATGCAGCGAGGCGGTCGAGCTGTGCGGCAAGCTGTTCAAGCTGCTGTGGCATGCGGTCAAACGTCGCAAGCCGCATGCCCGCCGACTTATCGCTTCTTGATTTCCAGTTCCTCGTCGATGACGCGCTTGAAGGCGTCGAACGGCTGCGCGCCGCTGATCATACGGCCGTTGATGAAAAAGGCCGGGGTACCATTGACGCCGGCTTCTTCACCCGCTTTCATGTCGCTCTCGACGTGCGTCTTGTACTTGTGCGTGTCGACGCACGCGTTGAACTTGCCGGCGTCGAGGCCAAGCTCGGCCGCCCGCTGCTTCAAGTCCGCATCCGCGAGCTTTGACGGATTCGCGAACAGCGCGTCGTGATACTCCCAGAACTTGCCTTGCTCCGCTGCGCACTGCGATGCCTCGGCCGCCGGCTTCGCGTTGGGATGGTTGCCGAGCGGGAAGTGGCGATAGACGAAGCGGATGCGATCGCCGTAGGTGTTGAGGACCTGCAGCACCGTGGGGTTTGCGCGCTGGCAGTACGGGCACTGGAAATCCGAGAACTCGATCAGCTCAATCGGCGCGTTCGCAGGACCCTTCGCCGCGCCGCTGGCCGCGGCAACCGTTTGCCGGGGCGGGTCGAGGAGGACGCGGACGCGCGACTTGCCTTTCAGCTCGTCGAGGTACCGCTCCCGCGCCGCCTGCATCCGCTCCTGCGTCAGGTACGCGCGAATCGGCTGCCGCACCTGTTCGAGCGGCGTGCCCTGCACGCGCGCCTGATTCTGCTGATACCACGTCGAGATGTCGGCGTCGCTGACCGCCGTCATCTTGGCGGTGATTTCCTGCTCGACGAGCGCCGAGCGATCGAGGCGGCGCGCCTTGGCTTCCTGATCCAGCAGCGCGTCGGCGATCAAATCGTCGACGGCCGCGCGCCGCGCTTCGTACAGCGCCTGCGACAGCTTCATGCTGCCGAAGTTGGCCGTCGGCTGCTGGAGCGCTTTGTCGTCGACCTCGCTCAGCGTGATCGACGTCGATCCCACCGTTGCGATCACGTCGCCGGGCGCCAATCGCTTCGCCGGCTGCGCCGATGTCTTGGAGCACGCCGTGACGAACAGCAGAATCATGATCAGGTGGCGGAATTGCATACGAACAGTATAGGCGCGAATCGCGAAACGCAGGAATCGCACGGAATCAACAATCAACAATCAACAGTCAACAATCTCACGGGTCACTGGCCGAGGCGCTGCGGCAGATCGGCGATGACATACGCCATCACCGCGACCGCAGCCGCGCACTTCGCCATCTCGACCGGATCGATCTTGTCGATCGTGTCGGCGGGTGTGTGATGAATCAGAAAATACTTCGAGCCGTCGACGTCGAGCGACATCGCGGGGATGTGCGCTTCCGTCACGCTCGGGCCGATGTCGGCGCCGCCGCCGCCCGGATTGATCTGATCCGCGCCGATGCCGGTGAGCAGCGTCGCAATCGCCTTGACCGTCTGCCGGCCGGTCTCGTTCCCGGTGTACCCGAAGCCGAGCGGCCGGAAGACGCCGCCGTCGGACTCGAGCATCATCACGTGCTTCGCGAGCTCGCCGCGATGCTGATCGCGATACGCGATGCCGCCGCGCCCGCCGTTCTCTTCGTTCGTCCACAGCACGACGCGCACGGTCCGCCGCGGCCGCAGGTTCAGCTTCTTCATGATCCGCAGCGCTTCCCACGTCACGATGCATCCGCCGCCATCGTCGGTCGCGCCGGTGCCGACGTCCCACGAATCCAGGTGGCCGCTCAGGACGACGATCTCCTCCGGCTTTTCCCGCCCGCGCAGCTCGCCGACGACGTTCGCCGATTCGGCGTCGGCCTCGAAGTGCGCCTCCATCTTCAGGCGGACGACGACGCGGCTGCCGCGATCGATCATGCGCTGCACACGATCGGCGTCCTCGGTCGTGATCGACGCGGCCGGAATCCTCGGCGCGTCTGACGCGTACTGCAGCGCGCCGGTGTGCGGCGTGCGCAGGCCGTCGGGGCCGACGGATCGAATCAGCATCGCCACCGCGCCGTAGCGCGCCGCGCGCGACGGCCCGCTCGATCGGAAGCGAACCGTCTCGCCGTAGGAGGTGAACGGCGTGTTGAAGAACACGATCTTCCCGCGCGCCTGCGACGCCTTCGCGTCGAGATCCTCGAAGTTGCGGACCGCGAGAACGTCCGCCTGAACCCCGTCGGGCGGCGTGGCGACGCTGTCGCCGAGACCGAGCATCACGAGTGGATGACGCGCCGGCTCGACGATCTCCGCCGACTCGGCGCCGCGGACCCATCGCGGGACCATGACGCGCTCGGTGTGGACGTTCTCCAGCCCGTCGCGCTTCATTTCTTCCATCGCCCACTGAATGGCGCGATCGAGCGCCGGGCTGCCGCTGAGACGGTGGCCGATCGTGTCGGTCAGGACCCCCAGGCGCTGCCATGCGAACGTGCTACCCGTCGCCTCGCCAATGAGCCGTGCCGCCGGCTCGCGATAGTGCGCGATCCACGATGAGCCGTTTGTCCCCGCTCCGTGCGCGTTATCGGAGTGTGGGGGCTGCGCGCCGACGGTGGGAACGGCGAGCATCAGAAACGGTAGAGCGATAACAAGGCGCGCGCGCTGGCCCATGCGTAGGTCCTCCGAGGTTCCTCAGAGTACCCCAATAGGGCGTTTTTCCTGAGGCTGACTTATGGCGTGTGCCTTGCACAACGGATGACCACCTGCCGCAGGGGGCGGCAAAGCGGGCCGGACGTCGGGTTCTCCGGCAAGACTAGGGCGACGAGAGTTGCGACGGTGACGCGATGAAGCTGCGAGCGAGTCTCTTTGGCGTTCTTCTCTTGACTTCCACACTGCCGCTCGGTGCGGGCGAGCGGATGACCCTGAGGGTTTCACCGTCGGTGTCGTTTGCTCCAGCGAACCTCATCGTGCGCACGCACATCGAATCCGATGCGGCGAACCGCGGCGTTGAAATCGTCGCCGAATCCACGGAGTTCTATCGCAGCAGCGAGATCCAGCTCGATGGCGAGCGCGCGCCGCGGACCACGACGTTCGAGTTCCGCAGCCTGCCGCCCGGCACGTACGAAGTGAAGGCGACGCTGCTCGGACCCGGCGGCGCGCCGCGTGCGTCGGTGCGGCAGCAGGTCAATGTGATTGCGAGCGGCGCCGGGCAGTAGCGCAGGCCTTCAGGCCTGCCGCTTCGTCGCGTCGCTGGTCGGGTTTTCTGGTCGCTAGTCGGTCGTCGTTGGTCTTTAGTCATGGCGCGCGCAGACTTGCGCGCGCCATTTTTTTGTCGCAATCCGACGTGCTCTGCCACCATTTTGACGCGTTCGCGCGCTGATCGCCTTGTTCGATTTCATTCCGCGCATGGTCGAAGATACACAGTCGACTTCACTGCGCGTCACAGGCTGCGAAGCGGCGCCCACAGGAAGAGCGCGACGAACAGAAGGATCAGGACGAGCAGCGCGAGCGCGGCGTTCTGACGCTGGCTTGCCATGCGCGCGGCCAGGACGGGCGCATCCAGATAGAACCGTTGGCTTCCGGCCTCTCGGATGACGCCGAGCGCGAGCAGCTGTTTCAATCGCCGCCGCTCGGTGCTGCGCCCGAGGTCCAGGCGCTGCGCGTTGGCGGGCGTCACGGCATTAGCGCGCAGCAGTTGCTGGACGAGCCGCCACTCCGCAATCAATCGGTGGGGCATGAGCGCGACGCGGCGCACTCTAACACGATCCGACTACGCCGATTCGGTCGTGCGCAACTCTCTCGGTGAAGGGTCCCACCCGCGGAACAGCCGCGACCTGAACGAGGAGCGCGCGGCTGCCGGCGAGTCCGCCGGCGGCGTCGTTGTCTCCATGATGCGGATGGTCTCGTACGCGCAGCGATCGCAGATATAGACGCGAGGTCCGGCCACGAGCTTGGCGACCTCCGAGTCCGGGCGATGGCAGAACGAGCATCGGAGCTTTCTGAAGAACATCGAACACCTCGTCATCAAAGCGTGTTGCTCACGCGCGCCGCAGCGACGACCTTTTCCGGCTCCGGCGTGAAGTCCTCGCCGGGATTGATGAAGCGATCTTTCTCGAAGCGGTACTGCTTGTCGTAGAGCTGACGGTACCGTCCGCCCTTCCCGAGCAGCTCCTCGTGCGTGCCGCGCTCGACGATTTCGCCATGCTCGAGCACGAGAATCTGATCCGCGCTCTGAATCGTCGACAGCCGGTGCGCGATGACGAACGTGGTCCGGCCTTTCCTGAGCGACTTCAAGCCGTCCTGGATCATCGCCTCGCTCTCGCTGTCGAGGCTCGACGTCGCCTCGTCGAGGATGAGGATGCGCGGGTCGGCGAGAATCGCGCGCGCGATCGAGACGCGCTGCCGCTGCCCGCCCGACAGGCGCACGCCGCGCTCGCCGACGATCGTGTCGTACTGCTTCTCGAACGACTCGATGAACTCGTCGCAGTGCGCGATGCGGCTGACCGCTTTGATCTCCTCGCGCGACGCGTGCGGCTTCGCGTACGCGATGTTCGCGGCGATCGTGCCGTCGAAGAGGAAGTTGTCCTGCAGCACGACGCCGAGATGCCCGCGGTAGTCGCGCAGCTTGACGCTGGTCAGGTCGTCGCCGTCGACCAGCACGCGTCCCGACAGCGGCCGGTTGAAGGTCATGACGAGGCTGATCAGCGTGCTCTTGCCCGAGCCGCTCGATCCGACGAGCGCCGTCGTCGATCCGGCGGGCGCGCGGAACGAGACGCGCTTCAACACCGGCACGCCCGGGTTGTACTCGAACGTCACGTCGTCGAACTCGACGTCGCCGCGCACCTCGGGCAGCGGCGCGCGCGACTCGTCCTCCTGATCCTCGGTCGCCATCTTCCGGATTTCCCGGATGCGATCGAGCCCCGCGAACGCTTCGCTCAACTGCGTCCCGATCGACGCGAGCTGAATCACCGGCATCGTCATGAGCGCGGTGAACGACAAGTACATGAAGAGGTCGCCGACGGTCATCGTGCCGCTGCGAATCGACTGGCCGCCGATGAGCATCATCGCGAGGCCGGTGCTGCCGATGACGACCGACGAAAACGCGGTGATGGCCGACACGCCGGTCAGCGACTTCGCGACGTTCCGGAACAGGCGGTGCGCGCCCTTCGCGAACACCAGCTCTTCGCGCTTCTCGGCGGTGTACGACTTGACGATGCGGACGCCGCCGAGCGTTTCCGCGAGACGTCCGGTCACTTCCGCGTTGATCTGCCCGCGCTCGCGGAACAGCGGGCGCAGCCGCTTGAACGCGTTGGCCATCCCGCCGCCGAACGCGCCGAGAATCAGGATCGTGACCGTCGTCAGGCGCCAGTTGAGATACAGCAGGACGCCGAGCGCGATGACGGCGGTCAGAATCGATCCGGTCAACTGCACCAGGCCCGTGCCGACGAGATTCCGGATGCCTTCGGCGTCGGTCATGATGCGCGAGATGAGGATGCCGCTCTTCGTGGAGTCGAAGTAGCTGATCGGCAGGCGCATGACGTGCGCCTCGACGTCCTTTCTCATCTCGGTGATCGCGCGCTGAGCCGCGACGCCGAGCACCTGCGAGTTCGCGAAGGCGGACGCGGCGTCGACGATGGTCGCGCCGCCGGCGGCCATGGCGAGCTTTGGCAGCAGATCCCAGTCCCCTCTGGTGATGACGTCGTCGACAAAGTACTTGGTCGTCGTCGGCAGGACCAGACCCGCCAGACGGTTGATCGTCATCAGCGCGAGTCCGAGCGCGAGCCGCTTGCGATGGATCCAGATGAGGGCGCGCGCTTCTTCCCACGCGCCGGCGGTGAAGGCCTTCTTCGGCGCCTTTGGACCGGCAATCGCCGCCTTCGCGCCCGCGACATCGCCCGCAGGGGCCGCGGGCATCGAGCTTCGAGGTGTTCGTTCGGGATGAGCCACGCCCAATGATACGCCTTGAGGAAAAGAACCCGGCCTACACGAACGGGTAGGCGTAACCTAGGCCATGCCCCGCGGCGCCACCGCGCCGACATCAGGGCGGCATCCCTTCTTCTGGGTCGCCGCGGCGGCAGCGCCGTTGTGCGCCGTCATCTACGTCAGCAGTGCCGTTGCGGTTTGGAGGTACGGGAAGTACGCGCAGTCGTTCGGATGGACGGCGGCTGCGACGCGCAACTCCGTGATCGTCACCGCGTCGACATTTTTGCCGTCGGCGTGATGCTCACCGAAGCGCTCACCGGCAAACGACCCTTCGATCGTCCCAGCTATGCCGCGGTGCTTTCTTCGACGCACGTCGCGCGTCGGCGGCGGAGATGCATCGCGTGCTCGGTCCGGCGTTGAACGCGTATCACCCGAACTGAATCTCAGAGCGACGCGTCTAACATCAGGTTATGTCGACATTTCTTCAGGATTTGAAGTACGGCGCGCGACTGCTCACGAAGGCGCCTGGATTCACCGTCATCGCGGCGCTGTCGCTGGCGCTGGGCATCGGCGCGAATACGACAATCTTCACGCTCATCAACGCCGTCCTCCTGAATCCGCTGCCGGTCGAGGATCCGTCGCAGCTGGTCAGCGTCTGGACGACCGACGAGCGGAATCAGGGCGGACAGCTCGGATTCCTGCAGCTGTCGCCGATGAACTACAAGGATCTGCGCGACAAGAACGAAGTCTTGACGGGACTCGCGGCGCACCAGGGCATCCCGCTGAACGTCTCGGTCAACGGCGGCGAGCCGCAGCAGGTGTTCGGCGAAATCGCCACCGGCAACTACTTCTCGCTGCTCGGCGCGAAGCCGGCGATCGGCCGCACCCTGACGACCGAAGACGACCAGCATCCCGGCGAGCGGCTCGTGGCCGTGCTCGGGTACGGCGAATGGCAGACGCGCTTCGGCGGCGACCCGTCGATTGTCGGCCGCACGATGACCATCAACGGCCAGCCGTTCGCCGTCATCGGCGTGATGCCGAAAGGCTTCAAAGGCACCAACGCGATCGGAGCGCCCGCGCTGTGGGTGCCGTACATGACGTACCCCGTCACGACGAACGGATTCTTCGCCGAGTTGATCAGGCCCGACGGCCGCCGTGGTCTCGTCTTCAACGCGACGGGACGTCTCAAACCCGGCGTCAGCGTGCAGCAGGCCGAGGCGAATCTGAAGACGATCGCGCGGCAGCTCGCGCAGGAATATCCGAACGACAACGCCGGACGGAACGTGACGATCGTTCCGCTCGCGCAGGCGACCATCAATCCCGGCTTCCGCAACAACGTCGTCATGGCGGGCGGCCTGTTGATGACCATCGTCGGCCTCGTGCTGCTCATCGCGTGCGCGAACGTCGCGAACCTCCTGCTCGCGCGCGCGGCCGTGCGGCAGAAGGAAATCGCCGTCCGCCTGTCGCTCGGCGCGAGCCGCGGCCGGCTCATCATGCAACTGCTCACCGAGGGCACGCTGCTCGCGCTCATCGGCGGCGCGGGCGGACTGCTGCTCGCGTACTGGGCGCAGGGCGTGCTGTGGTCGTTCCGGCCGCCGTTCCTGCAGGCGGACGCGATCGATCTGCATCCCGACGCGCGCGTGCTGTTGTTCACCATCGGCGTGTCGCTCGTCACCGGCATCGTGTTCGGTCTGGCGCCGGCCGTTCAGGCCTCCCGACCCGATCTCGTCGTCGAGCTGAAAGAGAAGACGGCCGCGCCCGCCGGATCGAATCGCCTCTTCAGCCTGCGCAACGTGCTCGTGTCGGCGCAGATTGCGTTGTCGCTCGTCGCGCTGGTCGGCGCCGGCCTCTTCCTCCGCAGCCTCCAGAACGCGCAGCGCATCAATCCAGGCTTCGACGCCGGGCATCTCGCCGTCATGTCGTTCGATCTCGGCGCGCAGGGCTATACCGAGGACCGGGGCCGTCAGTTCCAGCAGCGCGTGCTCGAGCGCGCCTCGTCGGTGCCGGGCGTGCAGGCGGCCACGCTGGCCAGCACGGTGCCGCTGTTCCAGGGCGGCTTCGCGCGGACGGTGTTTCTGGAAGGGCAGGACGCCTCCGATCGACGTGCAGGCAAGCTGGTGCAGATCGCCGTCGGCAGCGCCCATTACCTCGAGACGCTCGGCATCCCGCTGATGCGCGGCCGCGCGCTGTCCGACATCGATCAGCCGAACACGCCGATCTCGGTCGTCATCAACGAGACGATGGCGAAGCGGTTCTGGCCCGATCAGGATGCGCTGGGCAAGCGGTTCAAATTCTTCGGGCAGGAGAACTTCAATCAGGTCGTCGGCATCGCGAAGGACAGCAAGTACAACTTCATCGGCGAGGAGCCGACGCCGTACATCTATCAGGCGACGACGCAGGTGTATCAGCCGCAGTTGTCGCTGT
>Ga0114129_10007415_pt1 | contig 15615 bp, 9 predicted proteins | sample RhiMetdeltSRZDD1_FD_80071 | JGI IMG/M metagenome (GOLD analysis project Ga0114129, IMG submission 80071) | Populus rhizosphere microbial communities from Tennessee, USA - Rhizosphere MetaG P. deltoides SRZDD1 (version 2) (version 2) | ecosystem: Host-associated > Plants > Roots > Rhizosphere >... | reverse complement strand
CTTTGGAAAAGAAGGTGGCAGGCGTTTGGCTGAAGAATACGATCTTCCGTTCCTGGGACAAATTCCTTTGGTTCAATCTATTCGTGAAGGCGGCGATATGGGTGTTCCCATTATGATGAGTGATGATATGATCACAAAGAAGGCCTTTGAAGAATTTGCCGGTAACACCGCCCGCAGTATCGCCATGCGCAATGCCGAGTTAAGTGCAGCAAAGGTTGCGGAAGTGATTGAGTAGGAAATAGGTAATAGGCGATGCCGAAAAGGAAGTCTGTTGCCCATAGTTAAAAGTCAACATTAAGATTCCGACTGATCATTACTGTAAAATATTTCTATGCTTAAAGTAAGAGATGCAACGGAATTGGTTTTAATTGTAGCATTGGTTTTTGCGTGTCATGTAGCCAAAAAAACAGAAGATCCATTGTTGCCTGCATTTGATATCGAGGGTCATCGCGGATGCCGGGGATTAATGCCCGAAAATACCGTTCCTGCCATGATGAAGGCGCTTGAACTGGGCGTTACCACGCTTGAAATGGACGCCGTGATCACTAAAGACAAACAGGTTATTCTGTCGCATGAACCCTTTTTTAATCATGAGATCACTACCAAACCAAACGGCGACTCTGTAACGGAGCAGGAAGAACGAAGCCTGAACATTTATCGCATGACGTATGCCGAAACACAAACGTATGATGTTGGATTGAAGCCACACCCGCGGTTCCCTAACCAGCGCCGGTTAAAAGCCACCAAACCGTTGCTGCGCGAAGTGATCGAGAATGCCGAAGCAGTGCGCAAATTAAAAGCGGGTACTTCTTTTTTTTATAATATTGAAACGAAAACACAGCCTGCAACCGATAATGTGTATCATCCTGCGCCCGACGAGTTTGTAAACCAGCTGATGAAGGTGATCAACAATGCGAAGATCACCAACCGGGTAATTATTCAGTCGTTCGATTTTCGCACGCTGCAGGTATTGCATAAAAAATACCCCACTGTTAAAACCGCTGCTTTAATTGAGGATGATGATAAACGTTCTATTGAAGAACAGTTGCAGGTGCTGGGATTTATGCCAACAGTTTACAGTCCGGCCTATAGCCTTGTTACCAAAGAGCTGGTTGAAAAATGCCACCAGCGTAAAATAAAGATCATTCCCTGGACGGTAAATGACAAAGCCTCCATAGACTTGCTGAAGGGCATGGGAGTTGATGGAATTATTACCGATTACCCCGATTTATTTAAATAGTCAAACAAAAAATTATGCACCTTTCATTGGAAGGCAAAAACGCCCTTGTTTGCGGCAGCACGCAGGGTATTGGACTGGCAATAGCCGAAGAGCTGGCTTTATTGGGAGCAAACTGTACACTGATCGCCAGAAATGAAGAAGCATTAAAAGCGGCAGTTCATAATCTGGATATTGCATTGCGCCAGCAACACGGTTATCTCGTAGCTGATTTTAGCGATCCGCAGCAGGTAAAGAATATTATTGCACAACATGTGCAACAACATCCCGTGCATATATTGATCAATAACACCGGCGGTCCTGCACCCGGTTCGGTACTCGATGCAACGGAAGAAGAATTTTTACAGGCATTCAACCAGCACCTCATCGTTAACCAGATACTTGCCAAAGCTGTAATTCCTTCTATGAAAGAGGCGCAATACGGCCGCATCATCAATATTATTTCTACTTCCATACGTATACCCATTACCAATCTGGCTGTTTCGGGCACGGTGCGCGGAGCGGTGGCTTTGTGGTCGAAGATCCTTGCCAACGAAGTAGGCCGGTTTAATATTACGGTAAACAATATATTGCCGGGTTTCACCAAAACACAGCGTTTGCAAAGCCTGATTCAGAATAATGCACAAAAAAGAGGCGTTTCAACCGATGTTATTGAACAGGAAATGACGAAAGAAATTCCTATGAAAAGATTTGGCGATGCATCGGAACTGGCGGCGGTAGCGGCGTTTCTGGCATCACCTGCTGCTTCTTATGTAAACGGAGTTAGTATTCCTGTAGATGGAGGCAAAACGGGATCCCTTTAATGAGATATACTAATTTGAAAATTTGCTTATTTTCAAATTTTCAAATTAGTTCATTTTCAAATTAACCCATGCTTTTCGAAAACACCCAAACGTTTGCCTGCACACTTGACAAAGAAGACGAACTACGTTCATTCCGCGATCAGTTTATCATTCCTGTTATAAACGGCCAACAACAAATTTATTTTCTGGGCAACTCGCTGGGGTTGCAGCCCGTTCGCACAAAAGATTATTTGCACCAGGTATTGAATAAATGGGCAAATTATGGTGTTGAAGGCTTTTTTATGGGCGAACAACCCTGGCTGCAATATCACGATCAGTTGATCCATCCGCTGGCGAAAATAACCGGCGCACTGCCGCACGAAGTAGTGGCCATGAACCAGCTTACGGTAAATCTTCATTTACTGCTGGTAACATTTTACCGGCCAAACCGCCGGCGAAATAAGATCATTTGCGAAGCAAAGGCATTTCCCAGCGATCAGTACATGCTCGAAACGCATGTAAAATACTACGGGCTAAATCCCAAAGAAGTGGTCATTGAAGTATTTCCCCGGCCCGGTGAACATACCATACGGCAGGAAGATATTCTGCAAACTATTGAACAGCATAAAGAGGAGCTGGCGCTGGTGCTGTGGGGCGGCGTAAATTACTACACGGGACAGGTTTTTGACATGCAGGCCATTGCCAAAGCGGCACAGGCAACAGGCGCAAAAGTTGGTTTCGACCTGGCCCATGCAGCTGGTAATATTCCTTTGCAATTGCATGAATGGAATGTTGATTTTGCTGCCTGGTGCAGCTACAAGTACCTGAACTCAGGCCCCGGTGGCATCGGCGGTGCATTTATACATGAACGTTATCATAACGATGCTTCATTGCCCCGTTTTGCCGGCTGGTGGGGATACGATAAAAGCACCCGGTTTTTGATGCAGAAAGGTTTTAATCCAATTCGCTCGGCCGAAGGATGGCAACTGAGCACGCCTTCGCCGCTCCTATATGCCGCACACAGGGCCGCTTTGGAAATTGTTGAAGAAGCCGGGTTTGAAAGGATACAAAAAAAGCGAAACCTATTAAACAGCTGGCTATGGTTTTTGCTCGATGAGCTGAATAGTAACCGGCAACAGCCGGTCATTGAATTTATTACTCCCCGTGGAGAAGGTGAAAAAGGTTGCCAGGTATCGATGCTGATGCTGCAGCATGGCAAAAAGGTTTTCGACGAACTGGCAAAGGCCGGTGTAATTGTTGACTGGCGCGAACCGAACGTAATAAGGCTGGCCCCGGTACCTTTGTACAATACTTTTGAGGAAGTATGGCAATTCACCAATATCTTGCGGCAAATTTTACAACTTCAACAAGCATGACACGTCAGCAACTGGTTGAGCAAATACGCAGCAAACAATCGTACCTGATTGTAGGGCTGGATACGGATATCACTAAGATCCCGAAACATTTGTTATCTGGTCCCGACCCGGTATTTGAATTTAATAAACAGATCATCGATGCTACCAAAGATTATTGTGTTGGCTATAAAGTGAATACCGCTTTTTATGAGGCCATGGGAAAGCAGGGGTGGGAGATCATGGAAAAAACAGCATTGTATATTCCTGATACACATTTTAAGATAGCCGATGCAAAACGCGGCGATATAGGCAATACTTCTTCACAATATGCCAAAGCATTTTTTGAAACCCTGCAGTTCGATGCCATTACCGTGGCGCCTTACATGGGAGCCGATAGCGTATTGCCCTTCCTTGAATATAAAAACAAATGGACGATTGTATTGGGATTGACTTCCAATTCGGGTGCGCGCGATTTTGAATTGCAGCGCGCAGGTGATGAATTATTGTACGAAAAAGTGTTACGCACCGCTGCGCAATGGGGAACGGCCGATCAGCTGATGTTTGTTGTGGGCGCCACACAGGCCGGTGAGTTTGTGAACATTCGTTCCATAACACCCGATCACTTTTATCTTGTTCCCGGAGTAGGGGCGCAGGGAGGCAGTTTGAAAGAAATTTCAGAAAAAGCAATGAATAAAGAAATTGGCTTATTGGTAAATGCCAGCCGGGCAATTATTTATGCTTCGAACGGTGAAGATTTTGCTGTTAAAGCAATGCAAATTGCCAAAGAATACCAGCAAGAGATGGCGCTTTATTTATAAGCTAAAAAAATATAGGAGTAAAGGAGAAAAAGGAGATGTCCTCTTTTTTCTCCTTTACTTTTTTAAGCTGGTAGTGTAACGGAAATGGGTGTTTGCCGTTATGGAAATTACCGGACGCAGATTTTTGCAGCTAAATAATTATCATGAATGCATCATCCGCTGAATCAGCAGCAATAATAGTATATGGTTGAACGTTTATTAACAACCGTTGTATATAATCGAAATAATGATTTAGTTATATATAAACAATAATTCTTATATCCTATAGAAATTCAAATCCAATAATCTGCTATGCAAAAAAATTTGCGCGGCCCCTTATCTTGTAAAGCATTTCTTTTTATTCTTTGTTTTGGTTTGTGTTTCTATACAATGCGTGCTCAGGTTAGCGGCACCTTCACCATTAATGCGGCCCAGGCTACAGGCGGAACAAATTTTCAAACGTTTAATGAAGCTGTTGCTTTTATGACAGGCGGTGTAAACGGCCCCGTTGTATTTAATGTTGCACCGGGTAGCGGCCCCTATAATGAGCAGGTTATCATTAATAGTATAACCGGTACCAGCGCCACTAATACAATTACATTTAACGGTAATGGTGATACGCTTGCTTTTGAACCGATCAGTTCTTTTGAAAGTGCAGTGCTGAAATTGAATGGTGCAGACTATGTAACCATCGATAGTTTAAATGTAAAAGTTCTTAGTACTTCTTCTACCCGTGGCTTTGGTATACAAATGATCAACGATGCCGATCACAATACAGTAAAACGTTGTAAAATTATTTCAAGCACTTCAACTGTTTCCATTTTGCATGCCGGTATCGTTATCAATTCAAATGCCGATGAGCCCAGGGGGATTAGTAACTTTAGTTACTGCGATAGCAATACGATTACCCGTAATACCGTCATCGGCGGTTTTTATGGTATAACCTGCGCATCGGATGCAAATTATCCATCAAAAAATCCCGGAGTTACCTGGTGTGAGGGTAATATTATAACCAACAATGTTATTGAAGATGCCTGTTCTTTTGGTATTTGGGTGGGGGGTACCACAAATACTTTAATCGAACATAACGATATCAGTCAGCCTACCCGCAAAACTGTTGTTATTTTTTATGGTATTTACTCCTATCTTGAAAATTATGGGTTAAGAGTTTCAAAAAATAAAATCCATAATATATCAGAAAATAGCAGACTGAGCAATATTCAGGTAGATGCAATACATTTTGAAAAGACTTCCTGTTTGGGTGCTACCCCCAATATGGTTTGTAATAATCTGGTTTATAATATTCATGGAACCGGCTGGCAGTATGGGATTTATTCCATCTCATCGAATTATGTGAAGTTTTATAACAACACGATTTTGCTCGAGGATACTGCCTCTACAACCTCAATAGTGGTTACACGCGGATTTGGTTTATTCGGAACAGATCCAACCGGCACAGAATTTAAAAACAACAATGTTATTATCAGAAGAGCCGGCCCTGGTACACGCACCTGCATTTATTTAGGGATTACCAATAGTGCACTGGTTCCGGATTATAACAATTTATTGATCGAAGGACCAACCTGTACCAGTACCAGTTGTTACATTGGCCACAGGGGCACAAACAGTGGTACTAACCATATCACATTGGCCGACTGGACAACTATCGGTAAAGATGTAAACTCCATATCCATGGACCCCGTGTATAAAGACCCGTTGAATGCCGATTTTTCACCCACGCGAATTCCTTTCGATAACAGAGGTACAGTCGTAAGTGTTACCGATGATATTTTAGATGAGAGCCGCAGTGCTACAAAACCCGATATCGGCGCTTTTGAATTTACCATATGTAAAGATCTTATCACTCCCGTTCTGTCGGTTGATTCGTTCGGGTCGTATACCGTACGCTTTACCTGGACGGCAGTGCCCAACACACCCGCCTATCTCGTTTCGCGGGATGGTATTACCTGGACAACACCTTCTTCGGGCCCGCTTGGCCTTACCCATACCATCAACGGTTTAAAAGCCCGCGATACGCTTGGCCTTATGGTTAAAGCGATCGGTACAAGATGGGATTGCCCCCCGGTTTATTCAAACAGGGTAAAGGTGCAAACCGTATCGGACCAGGTATATATTCCCAACACCTTTACTCCCAATGGCAACGGACAAAATGATGTTTTCAAAGTATACAGCAACATAGTGAAACGCCTTCATTTAATGGTATTCAACCAGTGGGGCGAAAAAGTGTTTGAAACTACCGATATAAAAGGCAGCTGGGATGGAATGTATAAAGGCAAGCCGCAGGCGGTAGGTGTATACGTGTATGTAGCTGTAATGGAACTGGCTGATAATAGCAAAGTAACCCATAAGGGAACATTTAATCTTATAAGATAATGTTGTACGTTGTTTATCAATACGTAAGCATATTTTTTGTGATAAATTTTTCCACTTAAGTGTATAATTATATTATGTAAACTGTTTCAGTTCAACACAATTGGATAGCTGGTAAAGCGTTTCTATATAAGCCGAAAACTTTACCGTGCTTGTATCAGCTAAAAAGTTGATATAACGCAATAATACGGTAGGGTTTAACGTTTGGCGGATTGTAAATTCACGATGCATGTACTGCCCGACCCTGTTTTGGATAATATCCTGGCATGGGTCGTAGTGCCGGATGCAAACCATTAACCAATAACCCCGAATAGCGGTAATTGGTTTTTAATCTTAATTCTGGTATCCTATAGAAACTAAAATCCAATAATCTGCTATGCGAAAAATTTTACGCGGGCACGTAATTAATAAAGCATTTCTGTTTATCCTTTGTTTTGGTTTGTCTTTCTATGCAACACAAGGGCAGATGAACGGTACATATACCATTAATTCGACCCTGCCCACAGGTGGTTCAAATTTTCAAACATTTTCCGCAGCAGTATCTTCTTTAAACAGTGGCGGCATAAACGGCGCCGTGGTTTTTAATGTGGCAGCCGGCAGCGGCCCCTACAATGAACAGGTTATCATTAATAGTATTTCAGGTTCAAGCGCAACTAACACCATTACCTTTAATTGTAATGGCGTAACCCTTCGCTATCTTTCTACCAACAACACCCAGCGCGCCTGTATTAAACTGAATAATGCAGATTATATAACATTTAATAATCTCACTGTTACACCTCTTGCAGTGAATAATGGTGAATATGGATACGGTTTTCAACTGATCAATGACGCTGATAATAACACCATCAGCAATTGCACCATTACTGTACAAAGCAACATGAGCACCGCTAAAAATAACGAGGGTATCGTTATAAACGGCGCTGATGATAATGCCCTGAGCCCCGGGTACAGCTTTTGTGATAACAACCTGATTCAGCAATGTGTTATCTCTGGTGGCAACGACGGAATTTCCATAACCTCAGTACCGGTTTCAGGCAATCCTATAAGATATATAAGTGGTAACAGAATTTTGAATAACACCATTTCAGATGCATACAATGCCGGTATTCAGTTGTATTATAACGATGGCACTGTGGTAGATGGAAACGATATCTCGGGTGGTGCCCATGCCATTACCAATGTGTTTGGTATTTACATGGGCGAATACAACCAGGATGTTAAGATCACCTATAACAAGATCCATCATTTTGTAATTCCTAATTCAATTCCCGCTAGTATCGTTTATGGTATTATGAATTCGTCGCTGGGTACATCGGGTAAAGTGAACCTGATAGGGAACAACCTCATTTATGCATTCAGCTCAAATAACAGCCAGTATGGTATTGCATCGAGGTATGCGCCTGCTTCGTATTTTAATGTCTATCATAATACTATTTCGCTCGATGATCAAAGCATTCCTGGCACAGAAACGAATGGTTTTTATTTTGCAAATATCAGCGATGTAAATGTGCTGAATAACATTGTTACCGTTACGCGTTTAACAAGCGACTGGAACTATGCTATCAACTTTGAGCAAACTCCGACCCGGTTTGCGAGCAACAGAAATGTTTATTATGTACCCAAAACCACTGCGTATATCTGCGCTATCGCGTATTATGGTACAAACCCTTACTATACCATGAAAGATTGGAAAAAAGCGACCGGGTTTGATTATCATTCCGTTTCCCTGGATCCCGGTTATACCAATATTGCAGCCTATAATTTTAAACCAACTACACAGGCCATAGATAATATGGCATTGTTTGTAAATATCACTACCGACATGGCGGGGGTTACACGCAGTCCGCTTAACCCCGATCCCGGTGTATTGGAATTTGTATCGGCTGCCTGTCAAACACCGGTAACGCCCGGTGATACAGAGATATTACCCGATACCGTGTTATGTTATGGTCCGCAGATTGCCTTAGGTTTAACCGGTAACTCATGGGGTGTTGGACAAACCTATACATTCCAATCGTCGACAAATATAAACGGCCCTTATACCGACATAAGTACGGGGATTGCATATCCTGCTTTTGATATATTACCGGCAACTACCATGTATTACAGGGCTGCAGTAACCTGTATTACCAATACAGCTTATTCAACTCCGCTACGGGTTATTATTCACACTATGTTACCCGGCGGAACTTATACTATAAATAAAGCACAGCCTACAGGCGGTACAAACTTCGCATCCTTTAGCGATGCTGTGCTGGGCATGCAATGCGGTATCACTGGGTCTGTTGTGTTTAATGTAATACCCGGCAGTGGTCCTTATAACGAACAAATTACCATCCCTGCATTAAATACATCGCCTACCCGCACCATTACTTTTAACGGAAACGGTGATACGCTGGCTTTTGCCGCTTTCGATAACGATGAAAGAGCGCTCATAAAATTGAAGGGTGCCGATTATGTAACCATCGATAGTTTAAACATGAAGGTGGAAGGGGCATCATTTGGATATGGTGTGCAAATGATCAACGATGCCGACCATAATACGGTAAAGCGTTGTACCATTATTTCAAGCAATATCGTTACCACATCGGGCTATGCCGGTATAGTGATCAACCCTTCGACCAATGATGCCAAAGCGTATACTACACCAAGCTATTGCGACAGCAACCTCATTACAAATAACACTATTAAAGGTGGTTATTATGGCATTACCTGTACCTCAACCTCGGGCTTTGCGGGAGCTTCGTCGTCGGTAGGCAATATCATTTCGCACAATACCATACTCGACCCCTGCGCTTTCGGCATTTATGTGGCGGGTACTGCATATACCCTTGTCGACAGTAACGATATCAGCCAGCCAACCCGTACCAATTACCTTGGTTTTTCTGGTATTTATTCATGGCAGTCGAGCTTTGGTTTAACCGTTTCAAAAAACAGGATCCATAATTTATTAGATAGCAACAAGGTGGCCACGGTTCAGATTGAAGGCATTCATTTTGAAAAAAACCCCGGTTTGGACATTGCGCCTAATATAGTTTGCAACAACCTGATTTATAACTTCCACGGAGATGGCTATCAATACGGGTTATACACTATTACTTCGAATTACCTGAAGTTTTATCACAACACGGTTTCGCTCGAAGATACTGCCTCTAAAGCCGCAGCCGGAGTGCTAACACGCGGATTTGGCCTATTCAGCACGAAGGGGGCTTCAACCGGGACGGAACTCAGAAACAACAATATTATCATTAGAAGAGGCGGAACAGGGGTGCGTCACTGTATATGGTTGAATATTATTGACACTAACTTCAAATCGAACAATAACAACTTATTGATAGAGGCCACAACCGGTACCAGTTACACCGGCCGTATGTTATTAACGAATTACGCCACATTAAGCAATTGGAATGCTACCGGAAAAGATTTGAACTCCATATCTATGGACCCGGTGTATAAAGACCCGCTGAATGCCGACTTTACGCCCACCAGAATACCATTCGATAACAAGGGCATAAGCGTAGGCGTTGCCAGTGATATTATAGATGAGGTTCGAAATTCCACAACACCCGATATCGGCGCTTTTGAATTTATCGTATGTAAAGAGCTTAACACCCCCGTTCTATCGGTTGATTCGGTGGGATCGTATACAGTACGCTTTGCCTGGACGGCAGTGCCCAACACACCCGCCTATCTTGTTTCGCGCGATGGCGGCGCCACCTGGGCAACACCTTCTTCGGGCCCGCTTGGCCTTACCCATGCCATCAACGGTTTAAATTCCCGCGATACGGTTGGCCTTATGGTTAAAGCAATTGGTACAAGGTATGATTGCCCGCCGGTGTATTCAAATTGGGTAACGGCACAAACCGTCACCGATCAGATATTTATTCCCAACACCTTTACCCCCAATGGCAACGGACAAAACGATGTATTCAAAGTATACAGTAACATCGTGAAAAGCCTTCATTTAATGGTGTATAACCAGTGGGGTGAAAAAGTGTTTGAAACAGCCGAAGTAAAAGGTACCTGGGATGGCACATACAAAGGAAAACCGCAACCGGTTGGTGTATATGTTTATGTAGCGGTTATGGAACTGGTCGATAAAAGTAAAGTAACCCATAAAGGAACATTTAATCTTATCCGTTAATCTAATATCCTAAAACCGTTTGTAATGAGAAATATTTTAAAAGCTGGTTTTGTACTACTGGCAACGATGGCGGGAGTAACTGGCCATTCTCAAACAGACCCTCATTTTTCACAATACTATTCGTATCCGTTATGGTTGAATCCTGCGTTAACAGGCGCCATTGATGGTAATTACCGTGTTACTGCAATGTATCGCAGCCAGTGGGGCGGTATCAGTAATTCTTTTTCCACAGCCGGCGTTTCGGCCGATATCATCACCAATAAGAATGTAAGCATTGGTTTGAACATTATGAACCAGAAGGCAGGCAATATTGGTTATAATTACTTAACCGGATATGCTTCCATGGCCTATAATGGCGTACGTTTTGGGTATCACCAGATATCGATGGGTATGGCCTTTGGTGTGATCAACCGCCGTTTTGATCCCTCGAAGTTTCAGGGAGGCGATCAATGGGACCCTACTGGTGTTGCTGGTATCGATCCGAACAGTACCTTCAGCGAAACATTAGCCAAAACCTCGGCAATTGCCTTTGATGCGGGCGCCGGTGCTGTGTATTACGATGGTACGCCCGGTAAAAAGGCTAACCTGTTTTTGGGTATTTCAGCCTATCATTTAACACAACCGCAGGACCCGTTTTTATCGGGCGGCGATCAAAAAACTAAAATGCCCATGCGTTTAACAGCGCACGGCGGTTTAAAATTTACAGTGAACGAAGACCTGAGCATTACGCCCAACGTGTTGTTTATGCAGCAGGGCAATTCGCAGGAAAAAATGGCAGGAGCCTATGCCCAGATGCGGGTAAACGATATGACCGACTTTATGTTGGGAGCCAACTACCGGTTTAACGACGCAGTATCGCCTTATGCCGCTGTTTACTATAAAAATTTTATGATCGGTGTAAGCTATGATGTAAATATGTCGGACCTGGGAAAGGTGGCCGGCAACGCCAATAACTTTGAAATATCATTAACCCTGTTTGGCCGCAAACCGATTCAGGCCGAAAATATGCCGTTTGTGTGTCCGAGATTGTAGTAATCAAATTACCTGACCATTCACCATTCACGAAACCAAATTCCAATGATCAAGCATCTTATAATAATCGCCGGTTTAATAATAATGATGCCAGCAGCATATACCCAGGGAATTACCAATTACAAAAGGGTAGCCGAACAGTTTTATGCCAAAGGCGATTATTATTCAGCCACACAATACTACGAGAAGTACTTAAGCGGAAAAACACCGCCGCACTCGGGATATAATGCCTATATCATACAAAAACAGGGAACCGGTGTTGCCAGGCGTGGCGATTTAGGTGGTATTGATGCCGACCTTTTATACCGCCTGGGCGAGTGTTATTTTCATTTAAATGATTTTATTCATGCCGAACAATGGTATAAGCTGCTGGTAAATAAAGCTGATACCGCTACTTATCCGCAGTCCCGCTACCTGTATGCCGTGTGTATGCGCGCCAATGGCAATCCCGGCGGTGCATTGACCGAGCTGGAAAAATTTATGCAGTCGTATCACAAGGTCGACAAATACAGTAAACAGGCACAACAGGAGTTGGATAACTGCCAGTTTATTCAGGACCAGTTGAAAGGCGGTACCGGCGGTATTAAAGTTGAAAAGGCAAACAACAATATCAATAAAGAAGGCGCTAATTACGCAGCAAGCTGGGTAAACAGCACCACCCTGGCATTTACCTCAACCCGTTCGGAAGGATATAACAATGCGCTGTATACAGCACCCTTACAAAGCGGCGGATTTGGTAAAGCCGAAAAAATAAATGTAACGTTTCCGAAAGCCAACCAGCTCGGAACGCCTGCATTTACACCCGATGGCAATAAAATGTTTTTTACCGCCTGGATGGTTAAAGGCAGTAAAAAGTTTTCGGCCATTTATATGAGTGAGCGTAGTGGAGACGACAGGTGGAGCACACCGGTTTTAATCGACGGCAACCTCGATGAAAAAGGATATAACTCGCGCCAGCCGCAGGTTACCCCCGATGGCAAATACCTGTTGTTTGCCAGCGACCGTACCGATGGCATTGGCGGTTTTGACATATGGTATGCAACCCTCGATGGTAAAGGCGCTCCCGGCCAGATATTAAACATGGGCCCGGGTATTAATACCACCGAAGATGAAGAAGCCCCCTTTTATCATGCCGCCAGCAAAACCCTGGTGTTTGCTTCAAAAGGCCGTACAGGTATGGGTGGTTTCGATCTGTATTACTCCAACGGCGCTTTCGAAGGGTCGTGGGGCGTAGCATTGAACCTTGGATATCCCGTTAACTCTGAAAAAGACGATTTATATTTTACAGGCCGTGGTAAAAACCTGCTCGAAGATGCCCTGATCAGTAGTGACCGTTTTTCGGTTTGCTGCCTCGAATTATATACCATACATAAGAGCTATAACCAGGTGTTCAGCGGTATGGTGGTAGATTGCGAAACCAAAGAACCATTGAACGGCGCTGTTGTTACTGCCGTTGACCCCCGTGGTGTGCAGATTGCAGAAGTAAAAACAACATCAAACGGAAAATATACCATCAAGGCCGATGCCGGCATAGCCATACAGATAAGCGGAAAGGTGGATGATTATCAGAACGGACTGCTGACGGCTTCCCCATCGAAAAGCGATACGGTTTATGCTCCTGCGTTATGTTTGAGCAAGAAGCCCAATCCGTTTAAAAAAGAGAAAGAGGTTACTTACCAGATCGTATTTGAGTTAAAAACCGAAATAGCCGCGGCTTCTTACCCATATCTCGATCTGATTGCCGCTTACCTGAAAAACAATCCAACGGTAGTGCTGGAGATAGATGTACATACCGACGGTTTAGGATCGGTAAAATCGAATCAGTTCCTGTCGCAGGGACGTGCCAACGCCTGCGCCGAATACCTGATAAAAGCCGGTATATCGCCCGATCAACTGATGCCTAAAGGATTCGGAGAGTGCTGCCCCATCGAAAAAGAAACTTTCCCCGACGGAAAAGACAACCCCGCAGCAAGAGAAAAGAACAGACGTGTGGTGTTTAAAATGATAAAATAAGGTACAAGGCTCAAGGTCTTTGTAAGACATAAGCAACAAGGCACAAGGAAGCAGGCTGTTCAGCTTGCACCTTGTGCCTTTTTTTATTATTTTCCGGTGCCTTGTTTTTGCTGTTCCTTGTGTCTTTTAAATGTAACCGGTCGATTCCTGTGAGAAACCTGTCGGTGTTTTTGCACGTATTAGCAGATATATCATATTAATTACCATACAGTTTAAAAATCCTTAAATTGCAATAATACCCAGCCTTTGTGGGCTTTTTCCCGTACTTAGTATAAGCTTAGAACATCTCAATAATCAAAATTTACATTTTATGAAACATGTTTTCTCTGTCTGCTCTATTGCATGTGTCGCATTTTTTACGATCCTATTGTCTACCACCAATTCAGGCTGTAAAAAAGGCGACGATGGCGCAAAAGGCGATCCTGGAACTGCTAACGTGTTGTATTCAAACTGGACCGATGTAAACTTCAACTATTCCGTTCAATCACCAGGGGATACTATTTGGACTGCAACTCTTCCCGCAACCGGAATAACCAAAGGAATACTGGATACCGGAATGGTGAAGGTTTTTCTGAATGTTAACACCTCTGCATCCCCCACTGTTTACCCGTTGCCTATCGCTGGTTACATTAATGTTTCTTTTACAACAGGTAATATCAACCTGATAGCTGCCGAGGATGTTTCTTCATTTACTACAACCGGCGGACTAAAAGCCTGGCAATATCGCTACGTTATTATTCCTGGAGGTACTAAAACGGGTAGATCTTCAGATTACTGGAATAATTACGAAAACGTGAAGGAACTTTACGGGCTGACAGATTGAGAATGTGTTTATACCTTACCTGTACAACTAATCCTTTTGAAACCTTGCTTTTATCCCGCAGAGCGGGATAAAACAGAACTAACATATTGTGCCTTTCTGTTCGCTGTTTAATAAAGATGAACAAACGGGTTTCATTTTTATTGAACAGCCTGCAGATGGGGCATTCGCTTATTACAGGGTTGTGATTTGCTTTCAATTTGTAACGTAAGTACTCGCTGTTAACCTATCAGTTAATCAAAAAACTAATTTGCTATGCGTTTTACTAAAAACGCTTCCCGCGCCTATGGGCTGCACCTGTGCTGCAAAACTGTATTGCTTGCAGCAACGGTATTTTGTGTGAGCCCTGCCGCTGCTAAAACCAACCATCCCCCCAACTATAAAAAAAACGGTTACTTTTTTCAGGACACTGTAGTGATCAGGGGTAAAGTTACGGGTGCCGAGGAAGGAATTGTACTGCCACAGGTTTCTATCGAAAACCTGGTTACACACCGGGGAACCTTTACCAATTTAAATGGCGAGTTTGCTATTACGGCACACCGGGGCGACAGCATTAGGTTTACCTATGCCGGTAAAGCGCCCCGTACCATTATTTATCGTGGTGAAAAATTTATCGAAGTGCAAATGGGCGAAAACGACCGCGCTTTATCGGAAGTGGTTGTTACCGGTTATCAAACGATTGAAAAAAAGAAATTTGCCGGAGCCGCAGCCACGGTGAAAATGGATGATGCCAAACTGAGCGGACAAACCGATGTAAGCCGTATGCTCGAAGGACGTGCGGCCGGTGTTTCGGTTCAAAACGTATCGGGCACCTTCGGTACTGCGCCAAAGATCCGCGTACGCGGCGCTACCTCGATCAATGGCGATAACAAACCGCTGTGGGTAGTTGATAATGTAATTCTCGAAGATGTTGTAAATATATCAAACGACCAGTTATCGAGCGGCGACCCTACTACCTTGCTGGGTTCGGCCGTAGCAGGTTTAAATGCCAACGATATTGAAAGCTTTCAGATCCTGAAAGATGCCTCCGCCACCGCTATG
>Ga0114129_10007414_pt1 | contig 15616 bp, 10 predicted proteins | sample RhiMetdeltSRZDD1_FD_80071 | JGI IMG/M metagenome (GOLD analysis project Ga0114129, IMG submission 80071) | Populus rhizosphere microbial communities from Tennessee, USA - Rhizosphere MetaG P. deltoides SRZDD1 (version 2) (version 2) | ecosystem: Host-associated > Plants > Roots > Rhizosphere >... | reverse complement strand
TCGTGGGCCGGGGCGATGGGCCAGCCGCAGTTCATGCCATCGAGTTATCTGAAGCATGCGGTTGATTTCGACAACGACGGCCTTCGCGATATCTGGCACTCGAACGCGGACGCGCTCGCGTCGATTGCGAGCTACCTGAGAGATGCCGGGTGGGAGCGCGGGATGACGTGGGGGCGCGAGGTCACGGTATCCAAAACCGCACGCGAGAGAATCTCTGACATCCCAGAGCGCGACGTCGGCTGTTCGGCGAAACGTCAGATGACCGAACGGCGGCCACTGCCGATTTGGCGCGAGGCGGGGGTGCGGCTGAAGACGGGTGGGCCGCTCCCCGATTCGGATCTGCCGGCGAGCCTCGTCGACGTCGGCGGCCGTAGTTTCCTTGTCTATCCGAACTACGAGGCCATCCTCGACTACAACTGCGCACATCTGTACGCGCTCAGCGTCGGCATGCTCGCAGATCGGCTTCAGTAGAGGCGGACCTTAAGGTCCGCCTCTACGAAGGTCCGCCTCTACGATCGATCGTCGTGTCGATTGCCAGTATCATCTGCCGTTACCCGAAGCGGGAGGCAACGATGAGCACGTCTTCGATGATGGCGAGCGTCGCCGCAGCGGCGATCACGGTGTTCTCCTCGACGTCCATACCGGCGCGCGCACAGAACGAAGGCTTCGTGCCGGTGACGCAAGCGATGCTGGCGCACCCGGATCCCGCGGACTGGCTGCACATCAGCCGCACGTACGACGAGCAGCGCTTCAGCCCACTCAAACAGATCAACAAGGGCAACGTCGCGCAGCTGCGGATGGTGTGGTCGCGCGGCCTCGCGGTGGGCACACAGGAGTCGACGCCGATTGTCTATCGCGGCGTGATGTACGTCATCGCGCCCGGCGCCACGGTGCAAGCGCTGGACGCGACCAATGGTGACCTGGTGTGGGAGTACCGCCGCGATTATCCGGCCGGTGTTCAGCCGCGCGCCGCACGGAGCAAGAACCTCGGCATCTACGAGGACATGATTTACTTCGGCGCACCCGACGGATTTCTAATCGCCCTCGATGCGCAGACCGGCAAGCTGCGCTGGGAAACGAAAGTCGACAACGGCCACATTACCGCCGGCGGACTGCTCGTCGCCGACGGCAAGGTCATCTCGAACCGCACGTGCGATCAGGGCAAACGCGAGTTCTGTTTCATCGCCGCGCACGACGCGAAGACCGGAAAAGAAGTCTGGCGTTTCTACGTCACCGCAGCGCCGGGCGAACCGGGCGGCGACACATGGGGAAAGCTGCCCGTTGAAGCGCGTGCGGCTGGACCATGGGGACTCCCCGGCTCCTACGATCCGGTTCGCAAGATCGTCTATTGGGGCGTCGCCAACCCGAACGCGTACACACGCTTCAAGCGTCACGGCAGCTATGACGCGGTGTCGAACACGTCGCCGTCGGAGCTCTATAGCGATTCGACTGTGGCCCTCGACGTCGCCACCGGCAAACTCGTGTGGTACTTCCAGGAGCTGCCGAGCGACGACTGGGACGCGGATCACAATCAGGAACGCATCCTTGTACACACGCGCGTGAATCCGGATCCGCGGCATGTGAAATGGATCAATCCGGCCATCGCGCGCGGCAGCGAACAGGACGTCATCATCACAGTCGCGGAAGGCGGCGGCATGTTTGCGGTCGCGCAGCAGACCGGTCAATTCCTGTGGGCGCGCCCGTTCCCCTACGACGACCCGAACGTGAACATCCGCGTCGTCGACGTCAAGACCGGCCAGACCGGTGTCAATCCCGAGAAGCTATTCAAGAAGGACGGCGACACCATCGTCGGCTGCTACCACAACACGCGAGGGCTCTGGCAGATTGCCTACGACCCGGATACCAACTCTGTCTACGTGCCGTTTCACGACCAGTGCCTCTCGATGGAAGCGGTTCACGCCAATCCAACGGGATACGGCCGCCGCACGGGTGTCATGCGTCCCGGCAGCGATCCGAAGGCGTACATGGGCATCGCCAAGGTCGATGTCGCGACCGGCGAGATGAAGGTGATTTACTCGCAGCCGCAGCCGGCCAACGGGTCGGCGCTCGCCACCGCAAGTGGTCTCGTCTTCTTCGGCGATCTCAATCGGCGCCTTCGCGCGATCGACGCGGAGACCGGCAAGGTGCTATGGGAGACGATTGTCGGGGGCATGATCATGAACAGCACGATCACCTACGCGGTCAATGGCAAACAGTACGTAATGGTGTTCACGGGTGGCGGGCAGTCGGTCACCGCCGGCCCGCTGGCCGTCGCGAGCAAGGCTGTCCCGTCACCCGTCGTCGGGCACAACGCCATTTACGTGTTCGCGCTGCCCTGAATCCGAGTCGGAGTACGGTGATGACCCGACTCACGCGTCGGCAGTGCTGATGTGAGTCGGGTCATCACCGTACTCCGACTCGGTTATTTATCGATAAGCCTGCTCATCGCCTGGTTGTAGCGAGCGCCAGCGGCGGCGTCGGGCGTAAACGTCGATTCAAGTTCGTCGATGTCCGATTGCGACAGACGGATGTCGACAGCGCCGACGTTCTCTTCCACAAATCTGACGCGCTTGGTGCCGGGAATCGGCACGATGTCGTCGCCCTTCGCCAGAAGCCAGGCCAGCGCGAGCTGTGCGGGCGTACACGTGCGTTCCGATGTACGCGATTTGCGCTGTGCCATCGCCTCGAGTCGCGCCACCAGTGGGAGGTTGCGACGGAAATTGTCGTTCTCGAACCGAGGCAGCCGCCGCCGCATGTCGTCAGCCGCCAGCGAATTCATATCCTTGACCGCGCCAGATAGAAAGCCGCGGCCCAGTGGGCTGAACGGCACGAAGGTGATCCCCAACTCACGGCACACGGGCAACACGTCCTGTTCACGATCGCGGAACCACAACGAATACTCGCTCTGTAACGCGGAGATGGGATGCACTTTGTGCGCGCGCCGAATCGTCGCGGGTGCCGCTTCGGATAGCCCGATGTGCCGCACCTTACCCTGACGGACGAGCGTCGCGAGCGCGCCGACACTCTCCTCGATTGGCACTTGCGGGTCCACCCGATGCAGGTACAAGAGGTCGATCACGTCGGTGCCCAGACCTCGAAGACTGTCGTCGCAGGACGAGACGATCGCGTTCGGCGATCCGTCGGCGTCGACTCCCGGCCCCGGCTTCGCTGGAACGATGCCGCACTTGGTCGCCAGGACGATGTCGCTGCGCCGGGTGCCGAGGCCGCGTCCGACAAGCGTTTCGTTGTGTCCCTGACCGTAAATCGCGGCGGTATCGAAGAATGTGATGCCGACGTCGAGTGCCCGATGGATCGCATGGATCGATTCCTCGTCATCGCGCGCGCCGTACGACTGGGACATGCTCATGCATCCGAGCCCGATCGCGGATACCAGCGGACCACCAGTTCCCAATTGCCGTTGCTCCATATCAAGGCTCCATACTATTGGCCAGACTCGGGCATGATACTCATGTGCTCCTCAAGCAGTTTTATCTCAACTGTCTCGCACACGCCTCGTACGTCGTTGCTGATGAGGAGAGCGGTGCCGCGACTGTCGTCGATCCTCAGCGCGACGTCGATCAATATCTGACGTTCGCGGCCGATCACAGCCTTCGTATCACGCACGTCTTCCTGACGCACTTCCACGCGGATTTCATTGCCGGCCACCTCGAGCTGCGCGACCGCGTGGGCGCGATCATCTGCCTCGGTCGGAAAGCGATCGCGGAATATGAATTCAAGCCGGTTGGCGACGGCACGGTGATCGATCTCGGATCGGTCCGGATCGAGGCTCTGGAAACGCCTGGGCATACGGTCGAATCGATTTCGCTGCTCGTGTACGACGGCGGATTGGTCGCGAATCCCGAGTCCCGAATCCCGAATCCCGGCCCGGTCGCGGTGCTTACGGGCGACACACTGTTTGTCGGCGACGTGGGACGACCGGATCTCCGCGCATCGCTCGGCTGGTCTGCAACTGAGCTGGGCGCCATGCTGTACGACTCGCTGCATGAAAAGCTGCTGACGCTGCCGGACTCGACAAAGGTCTATCCCGCGCATGGCGCCGGGTCGCTGTGCGGCAAGGCAATCTCGAAGGAAACGGTATCGACCATCGGGGATCAGCGGCGTATGAATTACGCGCTCCAGCCGATGTCGAAGGAGCGCTTCGTCGAGCTCGTGACCGCGGATCAACCTGATGCGCCGGCGTACTTCACCTACGACGCCGTGTTGAACAGCCGTGTGCGGCCGACGCTGGATCAGGCGCTCGCGCGCGAATTGAAGCCGCTGACCGTCGAGCAGGTCGCTACCGCCGTCCACGATGGCGCGCAACTCCTCGACACGCGAGACCCGTCGGAGTTTGCGGCGGCCCACCTGGCCGGCAGCATCAATATCGGGCTTAGCGGCCAGTACGCGACGTGGGCGGGCACGCTGCTCGACGCCGCGCGGCCGATCGTCATCGTCGCCGACCCGGGCGCCGAGGCACAGTCCGCGCTGCGACTCGGGCGGATCGGTTTCGATCAGGTTGAAGGATTTCTGGATGGAGGACTGGCGGTAGTCGAACGCGGACCCATAGGGTCAATCGATCGCGGACCCATGGGGTCCGCGCCGCGTACACCCGGGTTCGCGATAACTTCAACGGACCGTCTCAGCCCGCAAACTGCGGCTGACCGGATCGCCGGCCCGAATCCGCCGCTCGTGATCGACATTCGGACCCCGCGCGAACGATCGGAGACGTCGATCAAAGGCAGTATGCACCGGCCGCTGAACACGTTGCGCGATGGGCTGCCCGATATCACGCACGACCGGGCGATCATCGTGCACTGTGCTGGTGGGTACCGCTCGTCGATGGCGGCAAGCCTGCTTCAGCGCGACGGCTTCACAAATGTGAGCGAACTTGCCGGTGGTATTGCTGCCTGGGAAGCCGCGGGGCTGCCGGTCAACGGATCCGGCCAATCGATGTAGCAGCGTTCGCGTTGCCGGATTCCGCGATACCGCCGAAACACATCGCGCGGCGTTTCGAGGCCGACCAGTGATCGCCATGTCATGCCGCGGAATGTGTGGGCCAGCATCCGCCGGCCATGCCGGAGGACGAACCACGGGTCGTGACGCGCCGCCGCCGGCATGTGGCGCAGCTTCATCCACCGCTCCGCCTTCCACCGCAGGTATTCGATGTCTTCAGCCTCCAGATGCGCGCTGCGCGTGACGGCCGTCGTGCCGTCATATTCTTCGACGCGCTCGTTGACGACCAGACCTCGTTCAACGAAGTCGCGTGTCATCGGCGTTCCCGGATAGGGAGTGGGATGCTGAATGTAGGGCCAGTCCACGTACTGACGCGCAAAGGCGAGATTGGCAGCAATCGCATCCGGCGTGTCATCAGGATTGCCGACGATAAGGCCGCCGACGACGACCATGCCGTGGCGGTGCAGAACGTCAATGGCCTGAATCGAGGCGTTCCCCGTGCGGCGCCCGCCCTCGCGCGTCCTGTTCTTCGCGTCCGCTTTGAGAAACGCCAGGTCGTCGTCGAGGACGTTCTCGATGCCGAGAAAGACGTAGCGGAATCCGGCGCGCTGCATCAGCGGCGCGAGGGTGTCTCCGTGCCCCGCGATCGCGGAGGTCATCCCCTGTACCAGATAGTCGATGTCCGTTAAACGGGCGTCGATAATCGCTTCGCACAAGGCCTTGAACCGCTCGACGTCGAGCGTGATGTTGTCGTCGACGAGGAAGATCGCACGGGCGCCGCGCGTTCGCGCGTCCGCGATGTCGGCGATGACGCGCGGGATGGGAAATCTGTGGAAGTTGCGGCCGCGCATCTCGATGATCGAGCAGAAGCTGCAGTCGAAGGTGCAGCCGCGAGACGTCTCGACGACGTCCACCTGCCGTCCGAGGATGGTGTAGCCGGTCAGCACACGCGCCTCGCGCCGCGGCGGCGCCACCGTCTCGTTCTCGATCGAGGTGATGGCACGCGGACGGGTCTGCCGGAACCCGGCGCGATCCCGGTAGCAGAGACCATCAACGCCATCGAGTGGTGCGCCCACCTCGAGGGCGCGCACCAGCTCTCGAAACGTCAGCTCCCCTTCACCACGGACGATCGCGTCGACGCCGATCGCCGGATTCGTCCAGGCCTCGGGCGCAAGGCTCGGGTCGTACCCGCCCACGACGATGAACGCGGTCGGCCGTAACGCGCGGACCAACGAAATCACCCTGCGCGCGGTTGACCGCTGAAAGGTCATCACCGACAGGCCGACAATATCCGGCTGGTGATCGCGGACCAGCTGCTCGACCGTTGTGCGTACTGCTGACTGCGCGAGGATGAGATCGGCGATGGCGACCTCATGCGCCGGATCGAGATTGCCCGCCAGCGACGCGAGGGCACCGTTGGGCATCCGCATCGCCAGGCTGGGCGTGTGTTCGAACGAATCCGGCATTGAGAACAGCAGAACTCGCACCCGGACAAGATAGCACTAGATACCGTTGGTACGCGTGATGCTCGTCTAAGACGGACAGGAGGGGATATGTACCAGAGGTTCGCAATCCTGTTATCAGCCGGTGCGCTGGCGGTGACCGTCGCGTGCGCGCGGACGGATGCGGGAATTACCAGCGGTGTGAAATCGAAGATGGCCGCGGACGCCACGGTGAAGGCGAGTGAGATCAACGTGGACACCCATAATCACGTGGTCACCCTCAACGGCACGGTCGGTTCGCAGGCCGAACGGGAGCGCGCGGTGATGATTGCGCGCAATACCAAGGGCGTGAACTCCGTCATCGACGATCTGAGGGTCGGCCCGGTCGCGACGTCGGGCTCTCCGGAGCGCGATCGTGATGCTGCTCGCGACCGCGACTACAGCGGGTCGGCGACGCAGACGGCGAAGGAGAAGACCGAGACCACCGCGCATGACGCAAAGGCGAAGACGGAGCGCGCCACGGAGAAGACGGGTGAGGTGGTGACGGATGCGGCCATCACCTCGGCGGTGAAGACGAAGTTCCTCGCCGAGCCGGGCGTGCCAGGGACGGCCATCAACGTCGACACGAACAATCACGTCGTGACGTTGACCGGCACGGTGAAGAGCAAGGCTGAAGCTGAGAAGGCCGTGATGATTGCCCGCGAGACCAAGGGGGTCAAGCGCGTCGTCAATCATCTCAAGGTTGCGGCGTAACCTGTTTCGGGTACGTCGTTCGCAAAGAGCCGGCCCGCGTGCCGGCTCTTCTCATTTGTCAGCGGTTTCGGCAAACTACCGTTACGACTCGCGAAAAGCATTTTCCCGGCGCGTGCGCTCTCGCGCTGACGCTGGCCTTAGCGGCGGCGTGCGGCTCGACGCCCGCGAGCCCGTCGGCACCGTCGCCTTCCCCGACGCCGGCGCCCGCCCCTTCACCGGCACCAGCCCCTGCTCCGCCGTCCAGTTCGGCCACGGTGACAATCACACCGTTCGGCATGATGCCGTACGAGGCGAGCGTCGCCACCGGCGGGCAGGTGACGTTCGTCAATCGCGATCTTGTCGTTCACGATATTCAGGGCGGCGTCGATCCCGATCACCGGGACTGCCCGGAAATCGACATCGTGGGCTTCTTACAGCCCGGGCAGAGCCGCGCGACCAGTCCACTCCCGACCGCGCGCACGTGTGACTATCACGATCACACCGAGCACGATCATCATGGGTTCACCGGGAAGATCGTAATTCGTTAACCACGAAGGCCTTCGGCATGCACGAAGCACACGAAGAAACTAACAAGTCTTCGTGAGCTTCGTGACGCGTCGCGAAGCGACCTTCGTGGTTACAGGGACTACCAGAGATAGCGAATCGCGATCTCGCCCTGCTGCCGCGGCTGCGCGTTCGGGATCTGGCCGAACGTCGACGCCAGCGCGTTGGTCGTCTGGCTGGTGCCGATGCCGCCGAGATTGTCGGTGCCAAACAGGTTGAACACCTGGCCAACCAGTTCGATCTTGCGACCGGCGATTCCAAAGCCCTTCGTCACCCGCAGGTCAACTCGATTGAACGTGCTTTTGTCGATCTGCGACTCCGAAATGGGCGCCAACGCCGGGGTGCGTGAAGCGCGATACGCGTTGACCGCGGCCAGCATCGCCGCGGTGTCACGATTGCCCTGGCCGCGACGCGTACCAGGTACGAAGTCCGTCGTCGATGACCCGTCGTTGTTCAGGTCAACGCCCGCGAGCGCGTTGAACGGTGTCGTGCTGCGGAACGTGTAGATGACGCCGGTGATGACGTCGGCCGGCAGCTGGATGGCGCTGCTCACTACCAGCGCGTGCCGACGATCACTCGCCGAGGGGCCGACCTCTGGGTCCCGGACGTAGGCATCAGCGAGCGTGGTGCCGAAATCGGTGTCCTGCTTCGACAGCGTGTACGCCACCTGATACTGGTAGTGGTTCGAGAGCCGCTTTTCCAGACGGACCAGGAACGCTTTGTAGTCGTAGTTCCCAATCGTCTTGACCATGTTGATCTGGCCCCACTCGGGCAGCGGCCGCGGCCCGGTTGCAGTAATCGGCTGATTGACGTTCGTCGTCAGGGGCAGATTGCTCGTCCGCTGGATCACGCCGTCGATGTTCACCGCAGTATCAGCTCGCAACTGCTGCGAGAAGCCGAAGCTCCCGGTCGTGGTCGGCGCGTTCTTCAGGTCGTTGGCCATGATGCCGACGTTCGGGGGCGCGGTGGAGATGAAGGTGATCGGATCGCGTCCGCCGAATGGATCGGGATACGACGGGTTCGTGATGTTGATGTTGTTCTGCAGCAGCGCGACCAGCTCGTTACCCTGATTGCCGTTGAAGAACACCTGGTACGCATTGCCGAAGCCGGCGCGCGCGACCGACTTGCCGTTACCGGCGAGATCCCAGGCAAAACCGACACGCGGCTGCCATAAGGGCTTTCCGCCGCGGCTGGCGAAGTCGACATACGGCAGCGGCCGTGGATATCGGCTCATGCTGACCCACTCGTCCCATGCCATCGTCTGGTAATCGAGGCGCAGGCCAAGGTTCAACGTCACGCGCGGTTGGACCTTCCATTCGTCCTGGGCGTAGCCGGTGTAGAGGTGATCCGGAATATCGCGGAACACGACCGGCCACGTCATCTGGAACTGACGGGCGCCGGTCAGTTTGTTGAAGTCGAAGTTCGGATCACTTGGATTGAAGTACTGGTCGACGCTAAAGGTCCACGTGCCGAGCGGGTTCGGCGCGGCATCCTCGTGTGTCTTGTAATTGCTGTACGCGCCACCGACTTTCCAGTTGTGGTTCCCCATGCTGATCGACAGCGCTTCGTAGATATCCTTGAAGGGCGTCGTCGTCCCGGGGTTCTGCATACAGGGCGGCAGGCACTCCGCGTAGCCCCACTGGAAGCCGCTGGGGAACGTGTAGCGCGTGCAGCCTTTCGTCTGCCCGCCGAGGACGGTGCGTACCGCATTGCAGTTCGCCGGCGCGTAGTCCTGGCTCATACGGGTCGTGTCGGTCTGCCGCGCCCACTGCCAGTTGACCTCGTTCACCATGTGGCTGTTGATGACCCACGTGTGGGTACCCGCACTCGTGTAGCGCGGAATGAACTCGTCGCCCGCCCCGAAGTTCGACGCGGCGCCGCCACAGCCGTTGCAATAGAACAAGGTGTGTTCGTTGAGATAGCGGAACATCACGTTCTGATTGGGCGTCACCTGGTAATCCAAGCGGAACATCTCGAGGTTCTGCCCGAAGCCACCACGGTAAGAGCCGTTGAACGCGGAATAGAACTGCGGCAGCGCATTCACCGTGAAGTACGCATGCTCGTCGGTCCGCTCATAGGTGCCGAAGAAATGCAGCTTGTTTCGGAGGACGGGACCACCAAGCGCGCCGCCCCACTGGTTGCGGCTGTACTTCGGCTTTTCGCTCGTGCCGGCGTCGACCGCCGCCTGCGCAAACTTGTCGAGACGGTTCATCGCCTGATTGCGGAAGAACTCGAACGCTTCACCCGTGAAGGTGTTTGTCCCGCTCTTGGTCACAATCGACACGGTGCCACCAGGTCGCCAGCCGTACTGCGCCGGCTGCTGTGATGTGTGGACCGCGAATTCGCGTACGCCAGCCTGCGGGATATCGCTTCGCGGTTCCGCCGTCTTGGCCGTCACGTTGGGCACTCCGTCCACGAGGAAATTGGTGGAGGCGGTGCCGATCGCCGCGCCGACCGACGCATTTGGCCGCTTCACGCGCGCGGTGTCCTGACCGGTGGCCGGCACCAGCAGCGTGAGGTTGACGACTGATCGATCCTGGACCGGGAGCACTGCGATCTGCTCTTGCGTCACCACAGCGCCCACTTCTGTCCTCGTCGTCTCGACGACAGGCGCTTCGCCCGTCACCGTCACCGACTCCTGGAGCGTCTGCACGCCCATCTGAATGTCCTTGGGATACTCGAGGCCGACGGTGAGGACGATACTCTTCACCTCCACCGTCGAGAAACCCTGCAGTTCGGCTTTCAAGTCGTAGCGCCCGGGCTGTAGACCGGCGAAACGATACTTGCCATCTGCTTCCGTCACAGAGGTACGGGCAACACCCGTCTCCGCGTTGGTAACGGTCAGCGTCACGCCCGGCAGCACGCCGCCCTGCGTGTCGGTGATGGTGCCGGCGATGGCGCCGCTGGTGTTCTGGGCCGCCGCGGGTCTCGCGCCGATCAGCGCGAGAATCGTGACAAGCACCCCGAAGCGAACGAGCCGTTGCATTAGTTCCTCCTGAAAATGAATCGCGCGATCCCCAATTGCTGTAGGGGCCGACCTTAAGGTCGGCCCCTACCGACGGTTTCTGGAACCGGCAGGATGACGTACGGGTTGTAAGTATTGGTCTTGCTGATCGTCAGATCGGCGATGGTCGTATTCCCGCGCTTCTGGATGATGCGCTTCGGAAACATGACGTCGCTGAGATAATCGGCGCCGTTCCAGTCGCCGTATTCGGCATAGGTGGTCACCGTGGTGACGCCGCCCATCCGCGACTCGATCTGCTCGATGTGATTGTCTTTGTTCAGCGTGAGCTTCACGTCGGCTTTGAGCGACGGAATCGGATAGGTGACAACCGTCTTGCCGTTCTCGGTGGCGACCTTGGTAGCCGTGCCGGCATCGTTGGCGGCCTTGATGGCGCCTGCGGGAAGCGTCCACAACACCAACGCCCGTTCACTGGCAGCAGCCGGTGCGGCGGTCCCGCCCTTGCCGGGCTCCGTTTCGTTCCATGCAAGGTTGTCCCTGACGACTTCAACGTGGCGTTGCGGCGCGCCCTCGCACTTGTAATCGACGCGCATCCCCTTCAGCAGCCAGTTGACGCTCGCTTTGTAGTCGACGACCTTGCACGGCTGACCGTTCGACACAATCGTGCCGGTCGCCCAGTAGTTCATGCTGCCGATGCGATCGACTTCGTTGGCGTTGCGGAGCATACCGATCGCATCCGCCATGTCGTAGAGCGTCTGTTTGAGTTGATTCCCCTCGGCGCCAGCGGCGCCGCCGCGGCGCTGCGCGTGCAAATCCCAAAGCCCAAATCCCAAAACCCAGATCCCAAAAGCGACGGCCGCAATCCGCATCAATTCGTTCCTCGATCGATATTGAAGGTCTGCCATGTGCCGGCGAGCGGCTGCTGCTCGACACCAGGCTTGCTCCAGTCGCAGACGCCCGATGGGAAGATCTTCTTCAGCCGCGCCATGTCCTCGGACGACATCGTCACCTTGTAGTCGGATGCCGTGATCGGTTTCAGCTGGCACTTGATGACGTCGTTGGTGATCGGCGCGCCGGCCACCGCGCGCGGGAACGAATGCGACGGATACAATTCGTTGCACTTCCCGGACAGATACCGCTGTTTTTCCACAATCTTCTGTCCGTCTTTGGTCCAGCACGCATCGACGAGGCCGGATGGTTTGGCCCGACGGATCTTGGCGATCACGGGATCACTCGACGTGTCCTTCGACAGCGTCGTGAGCCACTGATCCATCTGCGCCAGCGCTTCGCGCAGCTGGGGGCTCGTCAGCCGGAAGTCGCCGTATTGCCGGTCCTGCGTCAACATCACGCGATTGTCCGTGGTGCCGCGCGCCTTCATCAGCCGCGCGTCGGTCGTGAATGTCTGGAATCGCATGTGGACGTCGCCGCCCGGCAGATCGTCGTAGTAGGTCCGATAGTCGATGATCGGCAGATCGCCGAGGCCGCCCTGCGCCTGATTCAAACGCCCTGTACGATACGCAGCGCGGATGGCAGCAGGGTCAGCGACCATCCGATCGCCCACCATGTTGCCGTCGATATCGAAGCCGCCAATCTTCTCGTTGATGTCCAGGAACTGCGCGACCGTGATCTTGCCGGCGTTGAGGGCACCGAGTCCGTACTGGATGCCGACGTTGTCGAGCGGGCGGCGTGCGAAACCGGTCTTCGGATCGCGACCGTAGACGTTGACGCTGTGATCCCACAGGTCGCACCGCGCGCCCTTTGGATTGCCCGCCGCGTCGTAGCGCAGCTGCTTGGCGAGTTCCTCTGGACACGCCTCAGTCGCGCTGAACCGCGGCGCACGGACACGTGACAGGTTGTGGATGGTGGCGGGCACGGGAAATCCGGTTACCGCCATCAGCTGTTCATCGGAGTACTGGCCCGGTGCGAGCTTGTCGAAGTAGCGCTCGAACAGCCGTCCTTCGCCGCTGCTCGTACTGCTGGCGAACGTGCCGTCCACGAAACTGCGGCCGGTCATCAGGCCATCGAGCAGGCCCGGGTAGTTCTCCGCGATGCTGTGCTGCTGCGTCGAACCGCCCGAAGATCCCCATCCAATGGTGACCGCCGGCACGCCGTACGCCTCGATGAAATGCTCCTTCGTCATCGCCATCGTTTCGGCGGTGCTGACATCGCCGCAATTGTTGCCCTGCACGTTCAGCGAGTTGGAGGCGACCGCGTAACCACGCGAGAGCATGACGGGATCTGTGACGCCTCCGGTGTCGTTTCCCTGCTGGAACCAGCCGGGTTCGCAGCCGCCGCCGAACGTGTAGATCAGGCGGCCGTTCCACGCGCCTTCAACCATCGCAATCTGATAAATGCCACGGTTGATGGTTCCGGTCTCGATGCGGACCTTCATCGGCGCTTTGGTTTCTGGATGCGGAATGTCCACGTAATCAATCCGCGTCGCCACCGAGCAGTTCGAGTCGAGCGATGGACCGAGCGTGCCGCCCCCCTGCAGCTTGAACTTCTCGGTCATGCAGAGAAACGGCTGCTCCTGCGCCCCTGAGAAGAGCGGCCCGGTGATTGGATGGTTGACGACCGTCAACTTCGCCGAGGATTGCTTCGGCGCGCTCGCGGTCAGCGCGTTCGACCCGAGCGCGAGCCCCGTCACGAGACCCGTCAGCGAGCGGCCTGACGCGTCGGCTTTCAGCCTGCCGGTCGCGTCGGTCCCGTTCACCGTGAGCTTCAGATCCGACGGAGCGACGCCCGGCGGCAGCTGGACGCGCACCAGCGCGTCGCCACCCGTCACCATCTCGGGGCGGCTCGATAGCACGCGAAGGTGTAACCCGTCTGCGGCCCCGCCGACGTGCGTGGCGGCGAGCACAACGACACTGATAGCAGCGACGAATCTCCAACGACGCAGCATGCGCTTGTCCCTTATGTTCTTCGTGAATCCGCAGCGATTGGCTTCGTGACCTTCGTGGAGCGAAGCGACCGAAGCGACAGATTATAGATCGCAGGGAGTAGAATGGCCGGCTTGTGAGACCCCGTATACCGGCCCTCATCTTCACCGCGATCGTCGTCTTCGCGGTCGGCCTCGCCGCTTCCGGATTCAATCCGCGCGAATTCGCGCGCAAGCACGGCGGCACGATGCGTCTCTCCATCGCCACCGGGAATACCGGCGGTGTGTATTACCCGTACGGCGGTGGGCTCGCCCGCGTGATCAGCCAGTCGGTCCCGCGCGTTGACGCGACCGCCGAGGTCACTGCCGCGTCGGTCGACAATCTCAAGCTCATTCAGCTCGGAAAAGCCGACATCGCGTTCGTGCTCACTGACACGCTCGACGATGCGATTGCCGGCCGCGGCCCGTTCGCAAAGATGCCGGTGAAGGCGCGGACGCTTGCGGTCCTTTATCCGAACTACACGCAGGTCGCCACAGTCGAAGGCAAGGGGATCAATCGCCTCGCGGATCTGCGCGGGCGCGTCGTGTCAACGGGCGCGCCCGGCAGCGGCACCGAAGTGATCGCGTTTCGCGTGCTGCGTGCAGCTGGCATCGATCCGGACAAGGACATCCGCAGGCAGGGCCTCACCGTGAACGCGTCGGTCGACGCGCTGAAGGACGGGAAGATCGACGCATTCTTCTGGAGCGGCGGCCTGCCGACCGCGTCGCTCCTCGACCTGGCGAGCACGATCGGCATCACGGCGAAGCTGCTGTCGAACGACGAGGTGCTGCCGAAGCTGCAGGAACAGTTCACACCCGGTCTCTACTTCCGTCTCGTCATTCCCAAGGGGACCTATCCCGGCGTGAACTACGACAGCGGATCGGTGGGCGTCGCCAACGCGCTCGTCGTCAAAGACACGATGAGCGATGAACTCGCGTATGAGCTGACGAAAGTACTCTTCGATCGCCAGTCGGATCTCGCCGCCATCCATCCTGAAGCGAAAAAGCTGAAGCTCGACACCGCGGTCCACGGGTCGCCCGCACCGTTTCACCATGGCGCGATCCGGTATTACGAGGAGCGCGGTGCGTGGAAACCGTAGCGGACGTTCCAGTCCCAACCGCACCTGACGACGAGCTCGAATCTCCCACACGAACCCTGACCGGCTGGCCGGGGCGGCTGGCGACCGTGCTCGCAACCGGTCTCGCCCTGTATGCGCTGTACTGGGTCGTCGGCATCGTGCAGCCGCTCGTCTATCGCGCGAGCTTTCTGCTGATCGTCCTCGTCCTCAGCTTCCTCTTCTACCCGGGCTCCGATACCCGGCACGCGCGCGCGCACATCTCACCGCTCGACTGGCTCTTTGTCGCGCTCGCGGTCGTGTCGCTCACCTGGCCGCTCGTGGACTTCGACAATTTCATCTACCGCGCCGCCGATCCGACGACGCGGGATATGGCGCTCGGCGCGACATGCATTCTGCTGGTGCTCGAGGCGACGCGCCGCACCGCGGGATGGGTGCTGCCCATCACGGCAACGTGCTTCATCCTCTACACGTTTTACGGTCCGCTGCTCGATCTCGTCGGCCTCGGCATGATCGCCCACCGCGGTTACGACCTCGCGCGCATCGTCGGCACGATCTACATGACCCTCGAGGGGATCTTCGGCGTGCCGCTCGACGTGGCTGCCAGCTACATCATCCTGTTCTCCATTTACGGCGCGATCCTCGGAGCATCCGGCGCGGGGAAATTCTTCCTCGAGTGGGCGATGGCGGCGGTTGGCAAATCTGGAGGCGGCGCGGGGCCTGGTCGTGCAGTGACCGTGGCGGGCCTGCTGCTCGGCACGGTTTCGGGCAGCGGTGTCGCAAACACCGTGACGCTCGGGTCGGTCGCGTGGCCGATGCTGCGGCGGGCAGGCTACAAACCGGACATGGGCGGCGCGATCCTGTCGGCCGCAGGCATCGGCGCCATCATCTGCCCGCCTGCGCTCGGCGCCGCCGCATTCATCATCGCGGAGTTCCTGCACATCACCTATCTCAAGGTGATTGTGATGGC
>Ga0114129_10007413_pt1 | contig 15617 bp, 13 predicted proteins | sample RhiMetdeltSRZDD1_FD_80071 | JGI IMG/M metagenome (GOLD analysis project Ga0114129, IMG submission 80071) | Populus rhizosphere microbial communities from Tennessee, USA - Rhizosphere MetaG P. deltoides SRZDD1 (version 2) (version 2) | ecosystem: Host-associated > Plants > Roots > Rhizosphere >... | reverse complement strand
GAACCCCCGCCCGTAGTCCCTCGGTACGTGAGGGCGCTGAGGGCTGAGTGGGCCGATCGAGGCCCGGGAAGGGGGAGGCGCATGAAGAAGGTCGCGATCGTCGCCGTCGCGCTGGTGGCTCTACTGCTGCTGGAGGCCAACGGCGCGAGCTCGTCGCTCGGACGTCGAGTGCTCCGCTTCGGCACGATGGCCGGGGTGGTCGGCCCGTACGTCGGTCCGGACCATCCGATCAGAGGGGTCCCCGGCGGCGGCTTGCCGTGGCAGATCGACGAGGCGCATGGCGTGCTCCGGGCCGGCGGCCGGATCCGGATCGAGGTCGAGGGCCTCGTCCTGCTCGCCGACGATCCCGTTCCGGCGGAGCTCCAGGGGACGAACCCGGTGCCGTTCTTCCGCGGCCTCGTGAGCTGCGAGACGATCGACGGCGAGGGGAACGCCGTGACGACGAACGTCTCGACCGACCCGTTCCCGGCCACGATGACGGGCGACGCCGAGATCCTGGATACGGTCGACCTGCCGAGGCCATGCTTCGCGCCGGTCGTCTTCGTGACCTCGCCGACCGGTCAGTGGTTCTCCGTGACGGGGAACTGAGGAACCGAGCTCGCTACCTCGGCGGGACGTCGATCACGATCGGACGGTGAGCGGACGGCTCCCAGTCACGAAGGGCCTCCGCGAACTTGACGACGATCGCCGCCCCGCCGAGGAGCTCCACCGCCCGCAGGAGGGGGTAGCGACGCAGCAGCGGGATCCGGAACAGCAACGGCGCGCCGACGATCGCGGCGCCGGCCACCAGGTTCCGGAAGCGACGGCCGGCCGGGGAGTCGAGGAAGTCCTCGATCTCCCGCACCCGGACCTCGATCCGATCGCCGATCCGCCGAACGCCGGCGTCCCTCATGTCTGCACCCTCCCGCGTGCCGCCGATCGGCACCCGTATCGGGGCCTTACCCAAGGGGCCGCCGGGACATTCGGGGGTCCGGATCGGCCGGATCTCCCCGTTCGGTTGACGGCCGCCGGTATCTTGCTCCGTCGATGGGGTGGGTTCCCGGGGGTGGACGTCGTGCTGGCATGGGCGCTCGCGGCCCACGCCGCGCCCTCGTCTGCATCACGGCTGTCGCCGGCCTGATCGGGGCCGGAGCGTTGCCGGCGAACGCGACGCCGCATCCTCGCTATCGCGTCCCGGGGATCGACGTCTCCATGTACCAGTTCGGCGTCAACTGGCGCGCCGTCGCCTCGGAACCGGTGCGCTTCGTGATCCTGCGGGCCACCGGGAACAGGAGCTTCGTCGACCCCACGTACGGTCGGAACCTCTCGGCGGCGACGCGCCACGGGTTCGCGGTCGGCGCGTACCACTGGGCGGACCCGGGGGATCAGCGCTTCGACGCGAGGATCGAGGCCGACCACTTCGTGGACGTCGCTCGCAACGCCGCCGGCGACCTGCTTCCGGTCCTGGACATCGAGCAGACGAACGGGCTCGGGCCCGTGCGTCTGGCCCGGTGGGTCCGCGCCTGGCTGGAGCGTGTGCGCGAACGGCTCGGCGTCCGCCCGATGATCTATTCGAGCCCGACCTTCTGGCGCTGGAACATGGCGAACACGCGCTGGTTCGCCGACCAGGGCTACCCGCTGTGGGTGGCCCACTGGGGGACGCGTGCCCCCGACGTGCCGGCGTGGAACTGGGGGGGTCGAGGCTGGACGTTCTGGCAGCGCACGGCGACGTCCCGGGTCCGGGGGATCCGCACCGAGGTCGACGGCGACCGGTTCGCGCACGGCCGCCTGGTGTACGGGCGGATCGCGTCGCTGACGGTCGGGCAGCCGATGCACGGAACGATCGAAGGCGATCGGATCGCGTGCGGCGCCGACTCGGCCGCCTGCGTCCGGTTGGCCGATCCGGACGACGAGGTGACGTTGGTCGCCCGTCCCGCGGGCGATGCCGCGTTCGTGCGCTGGACGGGCGCCTGCGAGCCGGCCGGATCCTCCCCGACCTGCTCGGTGCGCGTCCTGGGCGACACGGAGGTCTCCGCCGTCTTCGGCGCGAACGCGGCGGACAGGAGCCCGGCTCCTGCGGTCGCCTCGCCCGAGCCATCGGTGTCACCCCCGGCGGCGGCCCCGACACGCCCGGACCCGGTCGTGCTGCGCGAGGAGGAGGGCGTCGGCACCGATCCCTCGTGGGCCCGAAGCCACGATCGCCGAGCGCTGGGACGGACGTACCGCTGGGAGCACCGACGCGGGGGGTCGATGACGTTCGCGTTCTCCGGCGGATCCGTCACGCTCTACACGATGTCCGGTGCCGCGATGGGGCGAGCTCACGTGTCCGTCGACGGGGATCGGGTCGGCGCGTTCGACGGATACGCCCGGAGCCTCCGCGGCGGGACCGGCCATCGCTTCGCCGGTCTCGGCGGCGGTCCCCACGAGCTCACCGTCACCGTGCTGGGAACGGCTCGATCGCGCGCGAAGGGAACACGCGTGGCGATCGACGCGCTCCGCTTCGCCGGACGGCTGCACCGGGATCCGACGCCGATCGCGGTTTCGTGGGGGTCCGTTGAGGATGCCGAGGCCAGCGGCGGCAGCTACGTCGAGAGCGACAGCGCCGGCGCCGCGATCTCGCTCCGTTTCGTCGGCGACCGGGTGACGCTCCGCGGGCTCCGAGGACCGGAGATGGGCCGAGCCGCGATCGTGCTCGACGGCCGGCAGGTCAAGACCCTCGACCTGTACGCGCCGCGCGAGGGGTACGCATCGATCCCGATCGCCTCGGATCTCCGCGAGACCCGGCACGTCGTCCGGGTGAAGGTGCTGGGGACCCATCGCCCGGCGAGCGACGGAAGCGTCGTGGCGATCGATCGCTGGATCGTCCGCTAGTCGATCCGATCCAACGGAGCTCATCCGCTCCTCACCGCCCCCTCATCGCCTCCGCGGCAACCTGACGGCGCAGACGAACGGCCAAGGGAACGGCCAAGGGAGCAGCCAAGGGAGCAGAAGGAGCGGAGCGATGAGGATCCAGCTTGGGGAGCAGCGTCCATGGATCGCGGTCGGGACGGTGGTGCTGATGCTCGCCGCGGCGTGTACCACGAGCCCGGCGACGGCGGCAGGTTCCACGTCACCATCCACGGGATCCACGACGAGCGCCGGCCCGCAGTTGATCCCCCAGCCGGACGTCAGCGGCCTCCATGTCGCCCCCGACAGCGCCCGCGTCGACCTCCGGATGCCGACGTTCTCGCATCCCACCGACGTCACCAACCCCTTGTTCCCGGTGTCGGATCAGGCCTCGGTGCTGATGCTCGGTCACGTGGACGGGAAGCCGTTCAGGACCGAGGTGACCCTGCTGCCCAACACCGAGGTCATCCAGTGGGCCGGGATGCGGATCGAAGTGCTCGTGTCGCAGTACGTCGCGTACTTGGATGGGAAGATCACCGAGGTCGCGTACGACCGCTACGCACAGGCCGACGACGGGTCGGTGTGGTACTTCGGCGAGGATGTCTCCGACTTCCGCGACGGCGGGATCGTGGTGACCGAAGGGACCTGGCTCGCCGGGCGCGACGGACCGCCGGCGATGATCATGCCCGGTGATCCCCAGGTCGGCGACGTCTACCGGACCGAGAACGCGCCGCCGTTCGTCTTCGAAGAGGTCACCGTGGGGTCGGTCACGGAGCAGCTGCAGGGGCCGTTCCGACCGGTGATCGGGATGCGCGCCCGCGAGCTCCACATGGACGCCTCGTCCGAGGACAAGCTCTTCGCTCCGGGCTACGGCGAGTTCCGGACGGCGGGCGGGGGCGACCTCGAGGCGCTGGCGATGGCGGTGCCGACGGACGCGGCATCCGGTTCGATGCCCGAGGCGCTGACCGGCGTCACCGACGCCTCCCTCGGGATCCTCGACGCCGCCGGGGCGAAGGACTGGAGGTCGGCGACCAAGAGGCTCCAAGCCCTCGAAGCGTCGTGGAGGGCGGTCAGCCCGAGCGACGTTCCGCGACTCGTCGAGCCCGTGATGACCCGGGCGCTCCACGAACTCTCGGCTGCGGTGGGGGCGCGCTCGTCGAGGCGCGCGCAGGAGGCCGCGATCGAGGTGGCCCGGTCGGGGTTCGACCTCCAACTCCGGTACCGCCCCGTGGCGGAGGTCGACCTGGCGCGGATGGATCTGTGGGCGGCCCAGCTGCTGATCGACCGGGCGTCGGGCGACCGGGACGCGGTGGGGGACGACCACTTCGCGATCGACTACCTCCGCGATCGCCTGCTCGCCGCGCTGGCGCCGCCGGACCTCGGCCGGCTCAGCGAGAAGATCACCGAGATCCAGATCGGCGTCGTGGACCAGGATCTCGGAGCCGCGGCAGACGCAGCCAGGGATCTGCGGACGATGATCCCGCGGCTGCACGTCGTCTCGTCGTGAAGCGGCGGGCCGGTCCCTCCGGGACCGGCCCGCCGCCACGGCTGCGGAGACCTACATCACGTTGAAGGTCTCGTACACCTCGATCTTCGCTCCGCCCTGGAGCACCGGACAGCCCTTGGCCATCTCGGTCGCGGCGTCGAGCGAGTCGGCCGTGATGATCGAGTACCCGCTGGCCGATCCGGCGCCGTCGCTCACCGATCCATCGTTCGCGATCGTCTTCGCCGATCCGGGCGTGAACGGGTTCCCGCCGTCCTTCAGCGCCGACCCGATGTCGTGCATCCAGACGTCCCAGGCCTTCATGACCGTGGCCTGTTCCTCCTCGCTCTCCGGCATCGAGCCTCCGCTGTAGAGCAGCAGGTAGTCGGTAGCCATGCGTGTCCCCCCTTCCGATGCCTGCACCCTGCAGACCTCGGGAGCAGCATCGCATAAATCGTAAGTTCTTGCTTACGGATTCCTGCGGAGGCCCGATGGCCGTTCGGTGAAGATCAGCCGTCGGAGCGGTTGCCGATCTCGGCCCGTGTCGGGTACCGGTCGGCCGAGCGGCGTGAGACCACGGTGGAGCCAACCTCGGTCGCGAACCGCACCGCGTCGTCGAACGTCCGCTCCTGCGAGAGCGCCGCGAGCAGCGCGCCGTCGAACGCGTCGCCCGCACCCACCGTGTCGACGACGAGGACCTGGGTCGCCTCCACCGAGAGCTCCTCACCGTCCGGGCCGATGCCGAACGCACCCCCGGCTCCGCGCTTCACGACGACGGCACCGCCCGATCGAGCCCGAAGCTCATGCGCCGCAGCCTCGACGTCGGCGGTCTCGGCGAGCGTCGTTGCTTCGAGGTCGTTCGGGAGGAAGACGTCGACCAGCGGCAGGAGCGCTCGGATCCCTTCCTTCGTCGCCGCCGGCCACCCCTCCGGGTCCCAGCCCGTGTCGAGGAACGTCCGGCCGCCCGACGCCCGCACCGTCCGCAGGAGCTCGGTCGTCGGCTCTCCTCGCAGCGCCGGCAGCGTGAAGGATCCGGTGAGGAGGACGAACGGCTGCTCGAGCGCCTCTCGCGGGATCGAGGAGAGGTCGAAGGCGGCGAGCGCGCCCAGACCGAGGAGGAACGAGCGATCGCGGTCGGCGGAGCCGACCGCGATCGAGACGCCGGTCGGACGTTCGGGTACGACGGTCACGTGCTCGGCCAGACCTCGTGACGCGAGCTCGTCCCGCAGGAAGCGGCCGAAGTGGTCGTCGCCGACGCAGCCGACCAGTCGCGGGGTCACGCCGAGCGCAGCCATCGTCAGCGCGGCGTTCGCCGCGGCGCCGCCGACCCGGCAGTCGACCTCGTCGACGACCCGTTCGTGGCCGGCAGGGGGGAGCCCGTCGGCGCGCACGATCAGGTCGACGTTCACGTTGCCGATCACCGTGCAGCCGCTCATGTCGCGAGCCCGAACGGTGCAGCGGCGATGGACGGCGAGGGTCCCGGGAACACGGACGGCTACGATACGGCGCCGTCGCGCCCGATCGGTGCCACCCGACGAGCCGGAAGACGAAGGAGGAGGCAGCAGCGTGCGCGTTCCGCTCCACGGCCTGGACGCCGCACCCCGCCTCGGGGTCGTGCTCCCGCGGGAGGGGTCGGCGGGGTGGGCGGACGGCGCGTGGTGGGCAGCGCTCCTGGAGGCGTGGGGGTATCCGGCCGAGCACATCGCGCCGGTCTCGCCCGTGGACGGCTTCACGACCCTGATCGTTCCGACCGCCACGCTCGACGACGCCCTCGCGGAGCGGCTGCGGGCCGCCGACGGGGAGGTGCTGCTCGCCGGCGCTCGGTCCGCGTCCGCCGACCGCGTCGCCGGCGCGCGCTTCGAGCGATCGGCCGAGGACCTCGAGACCGATACGGAGGAGGCCGCCGACGCTGCCCTCGCGGCCCTCCGCGAGGCGGCGCCGGCGGGGCTGGTGAGCGTGTGGCGGTGGCCGGGCCGCGCGACGGCCGCGCTCGTCGTCGACGGCGACGTCGACCATCCGACCGGCGTCGACCCCGAGTGCGCCCGGTACGTCGCGCCGGCGCTCGAGACGGCACGACGCGCCGGCTACCCCGCGTACGGGATCTTCGCGACGGCCGCGGCCGTCGACGCCGAGCCGGCATCGTTCCCGCCCGCGCCGGGCTACTACAACCACTCGTTCTCGCATCCGTACTCGCACTGGAACCCCCGACCCTGGGAGGACCTCGATGCAGGGGAGATGACCGAGGAGATCCGCCGCTCGCGCGACACGTTCCTCGAGCGCCTCGGCGTCGACGACGAGGGGATCTTCCGGCTGCCGCACTTCCAGCACGACGCGTTCGACCGGACCGCCGAGGTCCTCGAGTCACTCGGCTACCGCTCCGAATCCTCGGTCGGCGGGAACCGTTCGATCACCGGCGGGCTGCCGTACCACCCGGCCCGCCGAGCGTGGAGCGTTCGCCCGGCGGACGCGGCCCTCGCCCGGACGCATCCGGATCCCGCCGACCGCCGGACGTTCCTGCAGCTGCCGATCACCACCGACCCCACCGATCCGGCGTTCCCGAACGGCTGCTGCTCGTACCACACCCTCGGCGAGGGGGTCCGGAGCCGGACGGCCGCGCCCCAGGCGTACGGCCGGGTCCTCGACGAGGTCCTGGAACGCGCGATCCGGCGGGAGAGCCTGGCACACGTGTTCATCGACCCGCCCGATGCCGGGTTCGGTCGACTGCCGGGTGACGACCCCGGCTACGCGGGCGAGGTCGAGCGATGGATGCGGGACGCCGTGGCGCGATCGGACCTCGCGATCCTCACCACCGCCGAGCTCACGACGTGGTGGCTGGCTCGGGAACGGGCGATCGCGCGCCTCGAGATCCACGACGAAGAGGGGAGGCCGATCGCCGACATCGACGACCCACCGCCCGGCCTGACGCTGGAGGTCGTCGCGCCGTCGGGCGACCGACGGCTCGTCGACGTCGCCACGGTGGACGCATGACGTCGGATCTCGTCGAGCGCGGTCCGCACTACCTGCGACGCGGCGACCGGTCGTTCCTGCCGGTAGGCGCGCACTACGTGCCGGTCGAGGGACCGGACTGGCCCTGGCGGGTCGGACCCGAGTCGTTCGACCGCGCCTTCGCCCAGATGGCCGCCCAGGGGATGGACGCGGTCCGGATCGACCTGCTGTGGGCGGCGATCGAGCCCGAGCCGGGCCGGTACGACGAGGCCCACCTCGAGCAGCTCGACCGGGTCCTCGAGGCCGCTCGTCGGCACGGCGTCCTGCTGCACCCGACGCTCTTCATCGGCGGCGAGGTCGGGGCGGCGTTCTGGGACGTGCCCTGGCGGGACGGACGCCACGCCCACCGCGACCCGGAGCTGCTGGAGCTCCAGCGCGCGCACGCGGCGATGCTGGCCCGCCGGTGGCGGAGCGACCCCGCGATCGTCGGCTGGGACCTCACCGACGAGCCGCCCTTCTGGATCTTCCCCGACACCACGGACGCGGACGCCCGGGCGTGGACCGGCGTCCTCGTCGACGCGATCCGAGCCGAGGACCCCGAGCACCTGATCACGATCGGCACGTCGGAGGAGGACACCGGCTGGGGTGCGTTCCGAGCCGACGTCGTGGTCGACCGGGTCGACTTCGCCTGCGTGCACCCGTACCCGATCTACCACGAGGAGCTGTTCCCGGACGCGCTCCTCTCGACCCGGATGACGCTCGCCGGCGCGTTCGAGACCGCGCTCGCGGCCGGCGCCGGGAAGCCCGTGATGGTCCACGAGTACGGCGCCTCGAACGCACAGTTCGAACCCGAGGCGATCGCCGCGTACGACCGCCTGCTGTCGTGGTCGAGCCTAGGCCGCGGCGCGATCGGGTTCTTCGCCTGGTGCTGGACCGACGCCGAGCCGCCGGCGTTCTCCCGGGTCCCGTACGTCCGTGCACCGCACGAGACGCAGTTCGGCGTGACCGACTGGACGGGGGAGCTGCGACCGCGAGGTCACGTGCTCGCGGAGCTCGCCGCGACCGCGAAGGCGATCGACCTCGACGGCCTGGCCGCCCACGGCCCCGCGCCGGCCACGGCGGCGATAGTCGTCCCGCACGAGTGGGTCCGCCCGTTCGACCGGGCGGCCTACGGGCTGGACGACCCACCGGGCGGCCCCTTCGAGCCGGTCGACCGGACCCACGACCCTCGTCCCGATCCACTGCCGCTGTCGAAGGGTTGGCTGAACGCGTTCGTGCTGGCGTGCCGGGCCGACGTCGCGGTGTCGTTCCCGCGCGAGGTGCCCGGCGGGGCCTGGCCCGAAGTGCGCCTCCTCCTGATGCCCGCGCCGCTCGCCAGCACCAGCACGATGCTCCACCACGTTCGGACCGATTTCTGGTCGGGGGCGGGCCCCTTCTTCGAGGCCGGCGGGACGCTCTGGATCTCGTGCTCGGCCGACGTGGCGATCCCGGAGATGGAGACGCTGGCCGGGTGCCGGACGGCCGATCGAGCTCCGCTCGATCGGCCGCCGCTCCTCCGCTTCGTGCAGCCGTGGGGCCCGTTCCGGGAGGGCGATGAGCTCGCCCTCCCGGCACCGCCCGCCCGCTCGCTCCGGACGCGGGGCGTCCGGCTCGCGCTCGCCGGCGCGACCGTGGTGGCGGTGGACGCCGAGGGCGAGCCCGCGCTCGTCGTCGCCGAGCGCGGGCCCGGCCGCGCCGTCACCTGCTCCTCTCCCGTCGAGCTGCTCCTCGCCGACACCCCGGACGCCCACGGTCCCGACGACCGGACCTGGGGTCTCTACGCCGGCCTGGCCGACATCGCCGGTGCGCGCGGGCCGGCGCGCACCGGCCACCCCGACGTGGTGGCCGGCACGCTCTCCGGCGCGCGCGGCGCCCTCACGGTCTTGACGAACCACGCCCCGACCCCGGTCGACGTCACGCTCCGCATCGACGCCGACCCGGCCCGGGTGTTCCTGATCGACCGGGACGGCGAACACGATGCGTCCCTCGATGCGGTCCATCTCGACGCGCGCGGCGGCGCGATCGTCGGCTGGGAGTCCTGAGCCGCCCCTCAGCCCTTGACCGACCCGGCGGTCAGGCCCTCGATGAACCGCCGCTGCAGGAACAGGAACACGATGATCATCGGGCCGGCGGTGAGCGTCGTCCCCGCCATCGTGTCGCCCCAGTTGACCGTGTTCCTCCTCGCCAGCAGCGCCAGACCAACCGGGAGCGTCCGCATCGAATCCGTGTTGATCACCAGCAGCGGCCATAGGAAATCGTTCCACGCCCCCAGGAACGTGAAGATCGCCAGCGTGGCCATCCCCGGCAGGGCGATCGGGAAGACGATCCGCGCGAGGATCGAGAACTCCGACGCCCCGTCGACGCGCGCCGATTCCAGGATGTCGTCGGGGATCGACGCCAGGAACTGGCGCATCAGGAAGATCCCGAACACCTGGATCGCGCCGGGCAGGATCAGGGCCGAGTACGTGTCGATCCCCAGGTGCGGGCTGAGGTCGTGCAGGCCGACCATGATCCGGTAGAGCGGGATCAGGTTCACCTGGAACGGGATCATCAGCGTGATCAGCAACAGGAAGAACAGGACGTTCCGCCCGGGGAAGCGGAGCTTGGCGAACGCGTAGGCCGCCGCGGTGTCGAAGATCACGTTCAGGCCGACGATCGCGCCGGTCACGATCACGCTGTTCAGGAGGTACCGACCGAAGGGCAGCAGCGTGAAGACCTCGCGGTAGTTCGCGAGGGTCCACGGGTTCGGGATGAACTTCGGGGGAGAGGCGAACACGTCCCCGCTGGGCTTGAACGACGTGGCGATGGCCCAGTAGAACGGGCCGATCATCAGGATCGACGTTCCGATCAGCGCCGCGTAGAGGGCCACCCGTCGGAGAGGGCGTCGGGGCCGTGCTCGCGGCCGGCGTTCGATGGGCTCGATCAGAGGCGGCGGCGCGGTCCGGGTGACCGTCACCGCCGGCCCCGTTCGAACAGGAAGATCTGGATGTACGACAGCGAGGCCAGGATCACGAGCAGGAAGTACGCGACCGCGGACGCCTGCCCCAGCTCCAGCTGATTGAACCGCTCGAACAGATCGAACACCAGGGTCCTCGTGGAGTTGATCGGACCGCCGGACGTCATCACGAAGATCTGGTCGAACACCTGGAAGCTCCCGATGATCCCGATGATGTAGACGAACATGATCGTCGGCCGGAGCGACGGCAGGGTGATGTGCCGCACCTGCTGCCAGTAGCTGGCCCCGTCAACCTTCGCGGCGTCGTAGTAGTCACGCGGGATCGCCTGGAGGGCCGCGAGGAACACCACGGTCTCGAACCCGAACCCCTGCCAGATGCTCGTGACCGCGACGGCGGGGAGCGCGGTCGTCGTGTCGTCGAGCCATGTCCGGGTCGGGAGCTGGAACAACGAGAAGATCTGGTTGATGATCCCCTGGTCGTTGAGGAGCACCTTCCAGATCGACGCCACGACGACCAGCGACGTCATCACCGGAAGGAAGTAGGCGGCGCGGAAGAACGCTCGGAACCGGACCGCCTGATTCAGCAGCAGGGCCGACAGGAACCCCAGGACCGGTCCGATCCCCATCCCGATCAGCACGAACAGGACGGTGTTCCACAGGGCTTTGAGGAAGTCCTCGTCGGCCAGCAGGTCCCGGTAGTTCGCCAGGCCGACCCACTTCGCCGTTCCCAGCCCGCTGTACTCGGTGAAGCTCCAGAAGCCCGAGTAGGCGATCGGGACGTAGAGGAACACGATCGCCGAGAGGATCGCCGGCGCGATGAGGACGTACGCGGGCAGCACCTTCCGGAGCCGCCCGCGCGCCCTCCGCGTGGGCCGACGTGCTGCGACGGCGACGATGGCCTACCCCGCGAGCTCCTCGTTGACCTTCGCTTCGTACGTGTCGAGCGCCTCCTGCGGCGTCGCCTTGCCGAGCATCACGGACTGGACCATGTTGCCGATGTCCGTGTCGATCGGGTCCCACTGCTCGACGTACGGGAAGTGCGTCGCCGTGGCCATCGAGTCCTTGAAGACGCCGAAGGGCGCCTCGCCCCCGAAGTACGGATCCGGCTTCGTCAGCTCGGGACTCTGCAAGGCCGCGGTCGTGGCCGGCGCCGCACCCGCCAGCGTGAACACGCCGACCTGCTGCTGCTGCTCGAGCATGTACTGGATGAACGTCCACGCCTGGTCCGGGTGCGGCGCGTTCACGGGGATCGAGAGACCCGTGCCGCCGAGGTAGCTGCCCGGTTCGACGTCCACCGGCGGGGGCGCGACGGCCCACTTGCCCTTCAGGTCGGGGGCGCCGCTCTTCAAGAGACCCATGTAGTACGGACCGTCCAGGAACATCCCGAGCCGTTCGTCCTTGATCCCACGGATCGGCTCGCCTTGGGCGTCGCCCCAGTAGATCCCCGAACCGTCGTCGATGAAGCTCTTGTAGAACTCCAGCGACTTCAGGCCCGCGGGGCTGTTGAACGCCGCGGCCGTGTTGTCCTCGTTCAGGATCGAGCCACCGGCCTGGAACAGCAGCTGGCACCAGTGGAAGCAGTCGTTGCCGTAGACCTCGAAGCAGTACTTGTCGCACACACCGTCGCCGTCGGTGTCCTCGGCCAGCTTCTTCGCGGCGTCGCGGAACTCGTCCCAGGTGGTCGGGACGTCGATCCCCTTGGCCTCGAACTGGTCCGCGCGGTAGTACAGGCCGTACGCATCGAAGTCGAACATCATCGTGACGTAGTGCCCGTCGAAGGTCATCGCCTCGATCGCGCCGGGCTGGTAGTGGTCCTCGATCGCCGAACCGTTGAGTTGGCCTCCCGACAGGTCGCTGAGGTCGGCGAAGATCTGCTTCGACGCGAACGTCGGGATCCACGTCATGTCCATCGTGGCGACGTCGGGGGAATCCCCGCCCGACACGCGCACGGTGAACTTCTCGTGCATCGTGTCCCAGTCGCCGGCTTCGTACTTCACCTTGATGTCGGGGTGGTCCGCCTCGAACCGGTCGATCACGTCCTTCGAGAACGGCGTGGCTTCGCCGTAGTAGTCGAGGACGGTGATCGTCACCGGACCGTTCCCTTCGTCGCCGTCGCCGCCCCCGCCCGTGCATGCCGCCGCGGTGAGGACGAGGACGCCGGCGAGCGCGAAGCCTCGAAGCATCGAGCGCTTCATCTGCCTTCTCCCTCGCTCCTGTGCGTGCCCTGCCTCATCTGAGCCCTCCCTTCCGGAACAGCCGATCCTGTGCCGCCTGCAACGCCATCCAGACCGCCCCGTGCAGCGCGGCCTCCTCGCGGAGCACCGAGACCTCCAGCCGAGGGTGGAACGGCGACAGCTCCCGGAGCCGGTCTTCGACCGGCTCCAGGAGCAGGTCGCCGTTCGCCCCGATCCCGCCGCCGAGGATCACGAGCTCGGGGTCCACGACCGCGGCGATCGCCGCGACCGCGAGCGCGATCCGGTCGGCCTCCTGGGCCACCACCCGGCGGGCCTTCGCGTTCCCGCCGCGCGCCTCCGCGAACACGCGCTTGGCCGTGAGCGGAGGCTCCAGCCCGGCTCGCCGGGCGAGCTCGACGATCCCCGTCGCGCTCGCGGCGGCGTCCAGCGCGCCGCGGCGCCGCCCCTCGGGGCTCCGCGCGTCGGTCCCGAGCAGCGGGAGGTACCCGACCTCGCCGGCGGCGCCGCGGCTCCCGCGGTACAGCTCCCCGTTCACGACCAGTCCCGCTCCCACGCCGGTCCCCAGATGGAGATACGCGAAGTCGGCCACGTCCTTGCCGAGCCCGTGCCATTGCTCCCCGAGGGCGGCGAGGTTCACGTCGTTCTCGACGGCCAGCCGGGTTCCCAGCTCCGCCTGGACCGCCTCCACCAGCCCCTGCCGACCCCAGCCCGGGAGGCTATGGGCCAGCGCGACCTGCCCGCGCTCCGGGTCGAACACCCCCGGACTCCCGACCACGGCGGACGTCACCTGGCTCCAGCGGATCCCTACGTCGGCGGCGAGCTCGTGCGCGACGTCGCCGAGCTGGCGGACGAGGGTCGAGGCGCTCCGCGCCCGGGCCCGCTGGTCGCGCCGTGCGGCGATCTCGCCCGTCACGTCGGCGATCGCCGCCCGCAACCAATACCGCCCGACGTCGATCCCGACGACCCATCCCGCGCGCGGGTTCAGCTCGTAGAGGATCGCGGCGGGGCCGCGGCCGCCGCTGCTCCGGCCGGCCTCCCGGACGAGGTCCGCCCGTAGCAGCGCCGCCAGCGCCTGGGAGACCGTCGGCTTCGACAGGACGCTCTCGCGCGCGATCTGGGCGCGCGAGACCGGCCCGAGCCGCCGCACCAGCTCCAGGACGCTCCGCTCGTTGATCGCTCGGAGCAGGCTGGGGGTGCCGCCGGCGAGGGTGTGATCCTCCGGGTCCGTTCGCGCCTCCCGTCGAGCCGGGTTCTCTCAGGAAACTTTCCTAACGAAAGCGCGGCGATGCTAGCCCGGGCCCGTCGGGGGAGTCAAGGCAGTGGAGCGTCACGGCTCCGGGAAGAACGCCGGCAGGTGCTCGCGGTTCGCTCCGAGCAGGTCGTTCAGGAGGGCGGCCGCGCGGTCGTAGTCGCCGACGAGGGGGTTCGCCATCAGCGCCTTCAAGGCGATCGCCCGGTCGCCGGTCGTGGCGGCCTCGATCGACAGGCGCTCGTACGCCTTGGCGTGCTCGACCAGGCCGAGCATCTCGGGCGCGAGCGGCGCGAGCGGCAGCGGGTGCGCCCCGTCTCGATCGATGCGCGCGGGGATCTCCACCACGTCGTCGTCGGGGAGGCCCGGGATCGCGCCGTCGTTGCGGAGGTTCACCACCTGGACGTCGCCGGTCCCGGCATGGAGCGAAGCGACCAGCGCGGCCGCGGCCTCGGAGTAGTAGGCGCCACCACGCCGTTCGAGCAGCTCCGGCTTCCGATCGAGCGACGGATCCTCGTACAGCTCGAGGAGTCCGGCCTCGATCTCGATCACCTCTTCGGCGCGCGACCGGCCGGTCCGGTCCTCCTCGAGGATCCGATCGGTCAGGTAGTAGTAGCGGAGATAGGAGCTGGGGATCGCGCGAAGACCGCGGACCAGCTCCGCCGGGAAGCCGTCGGCGACCTCGTCGATCGCTCCGTCGAGGAGCTCCGGCAGCCGGTCCACCCCGTCGACCAGCACCGCGCGCTCCCAGCTCAGGTGGTTCAGGCCGACGTGCTCCAGCCGGACCCGCTCCGGCTCGACACCGAACCGCTCTGCGAAGCGCCGCTGGAACCCGATCGGGACGTTGCACAGCCCGAGCGCCCGGTGACCGTGATCGAGGAGTGCCTGGGTGACGAGGCCGGTGGGGTTGGTGAAGTCCACGATCCAGGCGCCGGCCGCGCCGCGCCGGACGGTCTCCTCGGCCAGGTCGAGGACGACCGGGACCGTGCGGAGCGCCTTGGCGAACCCGCCGGGCCCGGTCGTCTCCTGGCCGATGCACCCGTGCTTCGGCGGGATCGTCTCGTCGAGCAGCCGGGCCTGGTTGCCGCCCACCCGGAGCTGGATCACGACGAAGTCGGCGCCGTCGAGGGCGTCGGCGCGCCGGGTGGTCCGGCCGAGCCGGCCGGACCACCCGGCGCGCCGCAGCTGCCGCTCGGCTAGACCGCCGACGATCCGGAGCCGCTCCTCGTCGATGTCGAACAGGACGAGCTCGTCGACCGGCAGGCGGTCCGCGCGCGTGGTGAACCCCTCCACGAGCTCGGGGGTGTAGGTGCTCCCGCCCCCCACCACGGCGACCTTCACACCCACGTGGCGGGCATCGTACACTCCGCCGCGTGGAATCGTTAGGAAAGTTTCCTGACCCATTCCGCGTCGCATTGACCTTCGACGCCGAGCACGGCGACCGTCCAGGGGGTCGTCCCGGCAACGCGTCCAGGATCCTGGACGCGTTGCGGGCCGCCGGCGCCCGCGCCACGTTCTTCGTCCAGGGCCGGTGGGCGCTCGCCTATCCGGAGCTGGCACGGCGGATCGCCGACGAGGGTCACCTGGTGGGGAACCATTCGCACTTCCACTCCCGGATGACGCTGTTCTCCGACGACGGTCTGCGGACCGACGTCGCGGAGGCACAGGAGGCCGTGTTCGAGGCGACCGGCGTTGATCCGCGGCCGTGGTTCCGGTGCCCGTTCGGGGACGGCCACGACGACCGCCGGGTCCTCGGGCTCCTCGAGGGACTGGGGTACCGCAACGTCTTCTGGCGCGTGATGGTCGAGGACTGGGAGCCCCACCGGACCGGGCCGGTCCTCGCCCGCGACGCGCTCGACGGGATCGACGATCACGGGGACGGCG